>Ga0210040_10001318_pt1 | contig 37973 bp, 34 predicted proteins | sample CryGeyCG12114_NA_FD_185462 | JGI IMG/M metagenome (GOLD analysis project Ga0210040, IMG submission 185462) | Groundwater microbial communities from aquifer - Crystal Geyser CG19_WC_8/21/14_NA (SPAdes) (version 2) | ecosystem: Environmental > Aquatic > Deep subsurface > Groundwater | place: USA... | reverse complement strand
GCTTTCATTTGACACAAAATTAATTTATTTAAAGAGTTTCGAGACATCGTACACAAAGCAAATTGCTTGTAGCTTGCAATTTTTAGTTCTCGATCCCAGGGTCTCTTCTCCTGACCTAAATTCTTGACATATACACTATATCCCTTCAGAATCATTAATCCTACACAGATAAAGAAACTTATCTACTACCGACTACCGACCCTATTCCTGCACCTATGGGATCCGCAGATTACAGTGAAAGCTGAGCAGAAGCCGAATGCTAATAAATAAAACTGACAAACCTTCTTGAAACCAATATCGGCAGCATACTCCCTAAAACATTGACGGCAAATCATAAGACCGTATTTTCGGATAAGGCCGTGTTTATTTGCACAGGAACGGCTAAAAATTATCGTTTATATTTCATTAGTTCGTTTCGAAAATAAATGTGGATTTGTCAAATATAAAAAATTAACTTGGAATGACTTTCGTTTCTATTATTACTTACCATGACCTAGATCCAGGTCCATACTTCCTAGGATGAGAGTACCAAATGTTGGCGAAACCCATTTTTGGTATGTATTTTATAACTTAAATTACAAATATTTTTTTATATCGGAGAAAATTTCACAGGAACGCACAGGCACGGTTCACGTTTGGATGTATTTGAAAAGTCGCGCACTTTTATCTATGATTTGTAATTGGCTTGACGCCGTGCTGTTTCAGCTTCAGATAGAATTGCATAGTATGGAACTGCATACTGATAAATACTGAAGGCAACGGAAGATCTACTCTCTTTCCTTCATTTAAAATAGTCGCTAGTTTTGCGAAGGTATGGTTCATTATTGTTGATTGCTATTACGATATTATGAAAAAGAAATTGAAGAAAATATTTATGGTGGCATTCATTCCAAGGCGCAAGAATTAGAATTATATGATTTGTCTTCCTCACAGATTGTAGTCAATGAAGACAGAAGATTATGTTAAATGCTAATTCGAAGCAATTAGACTCTTAGACACATATTTAATTAACACAAGATGGGATAAAAGTTGTGCAAAATTTGAAGCCTCAACCGAGACTCGAACTCGGAATCTTCTGCTTAGGAGGCAGACGCCTTATCCATTAGGCCATTGAGGCTACCTAGTCAATGCGTCTGGAAATTCTTTTACAAGTCTGAAACGTTCAAAATTCCGATGATTTCGAATTTATTGAATTATTTTTTTAGAAAGCATTACAACACTTATATAACGATGGCACCCACCCAAATATTTACATTTTCCTAGTAAAACCCTCGATCTCTCTTATCGAAACTCACATTTCGCACTAACTCACACACATCACGTTTCACGTTTTGTTATATGCAGAAGCTTGTTCGCTTGTTGAGCTTCACAAGATAAATATACTGAATGCAAAGTGTACGACAGCTTTCCTACAATCGTTGCTACAATTATATCATGCAAAAAACGAAACAACGTAAAATATAAGTGCTGTTCATTTGTAAGCATAATTTAACTCTCAGAAAGAATTTCCATGCATAGATATATATGTCAACGTTTTCTTTACTGCATTGGTTATCAGATCAGAATTCAATATCCATATCCAGTAAAAAAAATCTTTGATTAACGCCAATAGCCAAAACAGGATACGAAATATTGCATGAAACATGTTATACTAGTTCATGCTTCTTCTGAAGCATAGTTAGTTAGTATTTTCGGAAGCCATACGATACAATTATGTTCACGTGGCTTTGAATCGCTTGATTAGCTTAACTAATAACAAATCAAAACTATAAGTGAAGTATTTCTAAGCATTCGGGGTTTGGGCAGAATTATCTTTCAACAGTAATGCAAAGTAATGCAAAGGTTATCATTTCACTCCTGCAGTTAATAAGAGTAAGGTTTGTTCTATTTCTATTCTGTATGCACTGCATGCACATAGTTCATAGTTATGGTTAAATTAGATGGTGAAGCATAAAATAAGAAACTGCGTGCGCATATTTTATATATAAATCGTGCACAGACTCATAACTAAAAGTAAGTATAAAAAGGTTGATGATGATATTGTGCCCATTTTATTGTCAATTTATACAACTAATGACAGCAAAACCTTTTGATTTCACAGTCGATTAGTTAGTTCGGTCAATAATTCTTCATACAATTCTAGCTTCTAGCATATTTTCATGTAGCTCACTCATGGTACATACCCTTTACTAATTTTGTGACCTACCATGCATGCATGCAGTATATTCCCGAGTTCGCCCGAAGTCAAAAAGTACTGTTATCTCTATAGTGCGTACGTTGTGCACACTGCTAGCAATGAAACATTTTTTGCTGCACCCATGCTAAAAGGGTGTTACATACACATACAAAATGTTATTTTAATGATTCTCATGTCGGTAAATTGCAAAAGATGTGTCGGTTCCAGATTTGTTTTCTATGAAAAAAACGTATCATGTGAACAGCACTATATTTCGAATGGAGACAAGTAGTAATTTCTTATGCATAATTAGTAGTGCAGATTATGCAATTTAAAACTCCATCCGTATGGTGCATAATCTAAGACGTTGTTTGAAGATCATTCATTATTCATTAATAAAAAAATATCAATCGCATCATAGGAATAGAAACTGCATACAAAAAAGTAGCTCTCTTCCGTTGTAAGTATCTATCTATTTCTATGGTTAGTGCATTTAAATGCACACATTTAGACAGGAGTGTACAGTGTCCTGCACTCGATTTTTTTTGCAGTGCAGTCGATTTTCTCACCCTCCTTGTGTACTGCGATAGAACATAACAACAAACTTACTGCTTTTTTGTATTACTTGGGTGCCAATGCCCAAGTTTTCTGATTCTGACCAAAAAAAAGTGGAGTACGAAAAAATACATCATGTTAATCAAATCTGTGACTGTCATGGTTTTTAGAAGAGCACAAAAAATTTAAAGAGCCAACTCAATTTGTTTATCATTGGAGAAAGCTGGTCAAGTGAAAGAAAATTAAATATGGGGAAGGAAATTTTTTGTATCATTAAATTTTAGTAATTTAAGGATTAAAAAAGCGCTGCAAAAATGGATGTGTTGGATAATCCTAAAGGGTGTGTTTTTACCGGATTCTTTCAGCATGTTATCAATGATATGAAGGTAATTACTTTTTTTCGTCATTCATTCGATCGAATTTTTACAATAGACCAAGGAAAGATATTAAAAATATTCACATGCTCTATGTTTAGAATTCCACTCCACTTTGGGAAGATTTCATTCTCAAATCGTCCAAATTACATTCATGCTTGAGGTAAGCCTTGTTAATCTTAATCTTATCGCTTGACCTTGAGTTTCCGGAAGTGAGGGCGAGGGGGGAGGGAGTTCGTTTAATAAGATAGTATAGTTTTCATAATGGTTTATGGTTTGTTTCGATTCAGGGCCGTCATACAAGCTCTTGGTGCCTTTCTAGATGCCTTCCAAAAAATAGCAGATTCAGCCTCGGCCGCCAAAGGTATAGTTTAGCCATGGGTTTGTATGTTTGCATTACGTGCGTCTGGATTTTAAAACAGATGTGTTATTTAGGTCCCACCAAAGATATTGGCACTGCGCTCACCCGAATTTGTTTGCGACATAAAGCTGTGGAGTCAAAACTGCGCATTTTGACAAGGTACTACATATCATTAAAGTTCAAGGCAAGAGATTGCCCTTTAAACTTGTTTGTCTATTTTTATGACACAGTTTTCTTTGTTTAGTGGAATCGTGGACGATTTAGTAGTACCTCTGCAAGAAAGACTTGAAGAATGGAAAAAGACGACTGCAATTTTAGATAAGAAGCATGCCAAAGGTAGAACTCAAGATATGCATCTGATTTTATCTGGTCTTTGAATCTAATTTATTTATCTGATAGCTATAACCTAACCCTAACATATTCTTCCTTGTTGTGTAGAATACAAAAGAAATCGAAACGAATTCAAAAAGAGCTCTATTGACACAATAAAGATGCAAAAAAAATTTCGGAAGCCAAACTATCCAGCTGGCATGTTTTCTGGCACTTTAACCCGATCGCATGGAAAATCCGAGTATGCTCATCCTAGTATAACTCGAGACACCAATTTAGTATTGGAAGCAGCCACGCGAGAAACTGGGGAAAAGAAAATGATCATGGATAATGCAGAAAAACAAGCGGTCAAAACTGTCATGATTGAGGATCGTAGTCGTTTCTGCTCGTTTGCTGCAATACTGAAACCCCTTGTGGTAAATTATTAAAGTGTAACTGTATAACCGAAAAATCTAGTTGAAATCAACAAATGTAAGGCTTTGAAATATTGAATTTATTTTCAGACGAAAGAAGTGGATTTCATGTACGAATTGAATCATGTGCAAGAAGCTATGGCTCAATTAGAAGAACATGTGCGGGATCCCTATTCCATAACTGGACATGCAGAACAGGTATGTATGATTGAAATCATTGCGCGAAAAATTTGCAGAAGAGTTATAGATAAGCTAGAGTAAGTTATACAGCTGACTAACCTATATATCTTCGGAATAAACAGATTATGTTCGACCTGGAAAAATCTGCTGGAGAAGAACCGTGGAACTTTGAAACACCTCCTAGCAGCCCTAGTTCACTTGGATCCCGAAAGTCTAGTATGTGCAGTATTTCCTCTGTGAATAGTTCTTCGAGTGGGTCTCTTAGATCTCCAACTCATCATCATCATCATCATTCAGCCCCGCGTAGTATTTTGGATGCTGTAAGTGCACAAAATTAGATCTTGTATATTCCTTCTCCACTCTCAATCAATCGAATAAATCAAGTCGGTGAAATTGAATTTATTGAAATATGATTTGATTTTTTAGCCGAGCACTCACTCTCACACTGGGAAATATTATATGCCTGCTGCTGGTTCGAATGGAAGTAGCAACTCAAGCACACCTTCGTTTTCACATTCCAGTAGTACAACTACAAATCCCAGTGCGGCTTCATCATGGCCCAATGCAGAAGAATCTAAGCAATTTGAGAAGGCTGCTACGGCTATCATGAGTGAAAAACCGAGTGGCTCCATTTTCACAAGTAAGTACATTTCAATTTCAGATAAAATCCATTTTGCTACTTTAGTTAATATGATGTACATACCTTTATCTGTTTTCTTCCAGGGACTCTGTATCAAAGCACAACAGAAATATATGGAATTCTCAAAGGAGGGCTTCGAAATGATGCTTCGAAACCTCCCGTGCCCAAAAGGTGTTCATCTTTGGAGCGTCATCAAATGGGGTCTGGGGATGCAGGCTCGGCGAAATTTTCAAACTCTACTCGAACTCTACCACTGAAGAAATCTCGAGCCAAAAAGGAAGGCAAAGAAGTTAAAAGACAATTGTCTAGCACTGACGTTTCACCTAGTGTTCCAGATTTTAATGAGTCTGCTCCAGGTATGTGTCAATAGTGATAAATCTTTGTGGGTCAGAAACCAAGAAGAATGATTGTAACAACCTTTTCATCAATTCATTTTTTGTTTTAGATATGGTAGTTCCACAACCCGTGTATGTGAATATGCATGATTTGAACCGCATGGTGAGTAGCAAACGACGACAAAATTCTGCGGAGTCTAACGCACTGCCATCACCTCCTGTGGAAATCACCCCAGGGAATGCTTCAAATACCGAAAACAGTTCTCGAAGTCAAGGATCTCTGGCTTCTAGTGGGTATGGTAGTCAAAGTCAAATTGTCGTTCATGAAGAATGCACTTACGCAGAAGAGACTGGATGGAAAAAGTAAGTAGTAGCTATCTGTCTTTTCAAAGTTTCAACTCTATCGTATGTCTTCGCTAACCAACTTGGAAATTTTTTCAGACCTGCACCTGATCCAAATGAAATTTATGGGACTCGGGGTCGTTGGAACGAGCATCATAATAACGTAGCTTCAGCAGAGTGTTCCCGACGAAGTTCTATATCCAGTCAGCATAGTAATAAACCAGCTCCCCCAGTTCGACGCAATTCTTCTATTTCATCATCTTCGCCTTCGCGAAATTCTTCCCCAATTTATGCTAGTCCGCCGCAGTTGACTTCTGGCTCCAGCACCAACTCTAATGGATATTATCATGTCAAGTAGGTTTTCATTCTATTACCTTGATAGATCAGTTAGTGAATCGATTGAAATGTATTACGAATAGCTGCTTCTACAGCTTTGAAAATCAAAATATTCGCTCAAAATTACTAAATAGCTATTTTTTGTGAACCAATACTAAACTATAAGTGTTTGTTTGTTCTTCGTAATACAGCAGCCGTCCAGGGACAGATGCTCATTTAGCAGAGTATCCCTCCTCCTCGAATTCTCCAAATCATCAGTACCAATCGTCCATTGGATCGAATAGCGATCGGGGGAGTTCGGATAGTGTGGAGACTACACCCCACGTGTCGATGGAGAGGTTGCCCCCTCCCCCTGCGTATTTAATGGCTTACAAAGACGAACGGCACATGACTATGGATGAGTTGGCTTTCAAACGAATGAGTGTAGCTGACGCTGTAAAGACGCTAACTCAGAAGAATCATCAACCCGTCAGTCCTAATATGATTCGTAGGTCACATTCCATGAAAAATGAAGGGGAGATTCCTAATGCTACTGCTCCCAAAGTTCCCAATAAGAATAAAGTAGCTAAAGAAAATAAAGCTAGACCTACTGTTTTGCGGGGAAATAATAATAGTTTGGCCATTGGATCTCATCCTATGAAGAACCCTGGCTCTTCTAGGTAAGTTATGCCAAAAAAACAATAAATTCAGTTGTTGCATATTTTAGTTGCACCATACCGTCGCATATTTCGGCGAAAAATTTACTCTTCTACTCTCAATAAGTCAGCCCTCAATATACGTTAATGTGCTTACAAGTAAATTGTGTAAAATCCTTAAATTATTTTCTCATAAAAACTTTTACAAGTGTGTACGCGATTAATATGCTTTCGTTATTTTGTTTCGTTAACGTAATACGTTATTTTGTTGTCCAGTAACAGTCGCTCCGGCCCTCAGAATTATCATCACAGGGGATCAGTTCCAATGGAGGGTCCAAGAACTCAGTGGAATAATGCTCCTTCCTCCACGGTGGCCAACCACAGTCAACCTATTTATGAGACAGTTATTAGTAATAGTGGAGGAATGCCCGTGCCAGGCTCCACTGGCCGTCTAATGGAAAGTATTGCAAGTGGAGGCAGTTTGCGCCAGACGTCGAGAAGATTTTCTGAAGAGTTACTACGATCTACAGCGTCATTTGTTCAGAATCATGTGTTGGGTAGTCGGACTCCCCCTCCCGTGATTAGTTCTAAAGAAGCTTTTGTTCATTCTTTGAATGCGAAATTGAGTCACATGCGATCCATGAGCCCTGCTGGGTCACCTGCTGCGATTGAAAAGGTGAGTTGTACAACACATTATTAGTTTGGGTCTGAGTGTATTTTGTAAAAATTAGTAGTCCTAGTCCTGAGTCCTCGACTGACAATCGTATTTTACTATGCAGCCGCGAGGATCAGAAGTTAATAAGCAGTACAATAGTACTGGGAATGGAGGCCCTAGGAACGTTCAAGGAAATAATCGCAGATCTTCAAATAATGGAGGTCAGAGGGTTAATAACAATGGGACTGGTAACAATGGTCAAGAATTAGTAAAATCTTCCCGAGTTCGACAATGGATTTCGTCCAGAACAATTTCCGATCCAAATGACTGTCGAGATTCACTTATGGATCAGATTCGACGAGGGAAAAAATTGAGGCGTACGAACGTGTTCAATGATAGATCTGCGCCCAGGATTCATTAAAAAGGAACTTACCATCTTTAATGCGTAGTAGTTAGTTTAGTTGTCCACTATCAAACTAACTAGCTCTGTGTTTAGAAATATGGACTTGCCTGCCAAGGATTCGAATTCATGTATAGTTAGTTTGTGTATACTATGGATGGGGAAACAAGTTTTCGAATTTCACGAGTCGAAAAGTCAATTCTATACATATAGGTTTGGATTGTTGTTTGTGTTTATATGTGCTCGTATTATTGTGTAAAATGTTCAAGTTTTTTTTGATGGGTATAAAAATCAAGTTTTTGCGGAATCAATGTCAAATAGCGTTATTCGCAAGTCACAAGAAAAAACTGTTGACATTGTATGGAATCTGGGGCTAATTGTTAGTCAGTATCATTATTAATTTAACACATACGATTTAATAGGTGATTAGTCCAGTGGGTTAGTAGTATACTATTTTGTAGACTAACTAGTCTGTATGTGTATCTAACCATTTATGTACTGAACATTCCAGTCCAGACTTTAGTATTATTACGTTATGCATGCATACGTGGGTTTTTGTACCATTTCCAAAAAAGAATGTAAATTAAATTATTAGCTACTCTCTCAGGTAATTAATAAATCTCTCCAAAGGTCTGATCCCATGATAATAACTCATCAGGAATTGTAAATGGAATCTCCAAAGACAGCTTTTTCTCTGTATTTTTGTAGCTAATTCAGCGTTAGTTAGTCAGCTAGAGTCAGTCTACTTTTCAAGTGTGATGAATTTTTTGTGAATAATACAATACATTATACATTTGGTTTTGTACTCGTACTTGAATACATTTTGTAGTCCAGTTTGTCGAAAGTATTCCGTGTTGTTTTTGTGCTAGAAATGTTTAGTCATATCTTTGTAGTGTACTTACATACTAACACGAACTTAAGCTACCAACCAATTCATTAATGTATTTGAAACGTTCTAATCTTTGATTAAGTGTGCTTTTGCTAATTAACTTGCAGTTCCTTGTAATTATTATTATAATTTATGTAGTAATAAATTGTAGCGATAGTCAACTCAATGATGTAAATATAATATTTAACTTTTCATAAATTATGTGGTCTCTCATCATAATGAATCCCCCTGTGAATTAAGTCTGAATTATTTATTGGACAATATGTAAAATATTTTTTTGTCTGAGCCAAAAATAAGAAAAACAAACAAATTGGTGGCCTCAATTAATTAAGTACTTATTATTATTATTCAAAATTCGTCCTGTGTGCGTTATTGTGAGTTATTTTTGTGGGGAAGGCGGTGAAAAATTTACTATTTAGTTGTAGTATCTAATCATAATTTGAATGGATGGATTATATTTTTTAGGAAATAACGAGCTGAAGTTTAAGTTATGTGGAGATCCCAGTGTTCATATATAAATTATTCTTGCCTGCTAATTTATAGTATTTATTTGAACTCATAATTTACAAAAAATAACCTTAGCATATCACAAAGAATAATAACGATGATCTGTGTAGCATTTGTTGACTGAATAATTGTACGCAAAAAGAGCATTGCAGAAAAATGAGCATTTAACTAATTGTAATTCTACTAAAAGTAAGTAAGTACTACTAACACACAGTAATGTATAAATCGTAACAGTGAGTAGTTTTTTGCCGAGTATTTGCATTAGTTAGTTGTCGGTTGGTTAGCAAGTATGTAAACCTGTGTAAAGTGTGTTTACGTACGTAGTTTGATTGTATCCGTATATTCAATGTGTGCAAAAATAAAGAAACTAGTCTTGTTTGCAGCTAATTTTTTGTTGTAGCGTGTGAGTTGACGATTTATTCACATTTTTTACAATCCTACAGTTTGGATTGGTGGAAAAAATAGTATTACAGCGTTTTTTCTTTTAAAAACATTAGGCATTTTCCTAAATTCGTGCTTCTTCAGCAGGTCTGATTTCTTCCCCATGTTTGAAATTCCTTCGTAGACGAATTTCACGCAGCAGAGATCTGCATTCAACCTTTGCCTGAAGAATAATGAGACATTTCAGCTTAATAATTATTACGACATTCATTCACAGGTTACAGAAAATAAGATTGCAATAAAGTTACCAAAAAATCATCTTCACTGCGAACTTTTACTTTTTTCAAAGTTAATAAGTATTTTTCAGCTCGGGACAGGTCATTAAATTTAATAAATACTTTGGCCAACATCAATAGATTTCGACTAAAAAAATATATCGTAAGTTTGCAAATACACAGATTATGCATAAAATTAAGTTCAAAAAGATTGTCGTGAAACTACCTGTAGAAACGAGGCTTGGTTCTTTCAGCCATAAGAAAATATTCTAAAGCCTCTTCATATGTACTCGTAGGAAGTGGACCATATACAAGTTCTGCAGTTTTTCGCACAATCCAAGGGATCTCTGCCATTTGGTAACACCTGCAGGATCACACAATATTATATGGGATAAAATGAGGAGCGAACACCCAAACCAATGAATTTATGAACTGTAACCGTAGAGCATTACTACAAAATAGTTGTATTTAATAGTTAGTTACCAATTCCCAAGCAGATGCATACAACCAGGGTCTATTGGATTTAATTCCAACGCTGTCTGAAACACGAAAAAACCTGCGGTTGCATATTTTTGTTCTTCAATCATGAGAATGCAAATGGAGCGAAGTTTTTCAACCTGCCCTATTCTTACTTACCATCAAATGTTTTTTCACATTCAAAGATTGTTTAATCATTTCAGACATCCCATTTAAAACGCTGACTTCACTCAATAAAACTGCAGTCCATTTTTGAACGTTGAAATTTTTCTCCCCCAGATCTAAAGCATGAGACATCAACTCATACCCTTCTCTGATTAAACGTTTTTTCGTTTCTCGATCCGAAAATTGTGCTTTTTGATAACGAATTCGTGCTAGTCGCCATAAGACTTCTGGCTCATTTTTGTCCTGAAAAAAATAGCAGAAGCGAAATTCAGTCAGTAATAATTGAAATCGTTGTGAGGTAGAGGGATCATATCTAATCTTTCTCACACTGTAAAGTTCGAGACGACGAAAAACTTCGCCATGATCAGAAGGATAACCATTTTCGTATAACTCATCAGCAAATAATAAATCATCAAGCATTTGCTTGTTAGTTCTGTCAGTCAAATAAAACCATGTTCGTCTTCGATGTTCAATAGTTTTTTGATCCTCTAAATAAGTCCATGCTTTCACATGGGGCATAGAGAAACCATTTCGGGCCCACCAAATTGATGTCAAAGCTACTAAACCGAGAATCGGGTTTCGGTGTTTTAAAGTTGGTGACGAATTATGACCCTGGAAATGACAGACCGCAAATTAAAAAGACAAACCGTTATGTGTAATGTTTATAATTATTTATGTTTTTTTAGCTGACTTTTAAGAAATTTCGAAAGATTGTGGACCCAGATCCAGCAATGATTCTGCCTTGAATTGTTTGATGAAATAAATATCTCAAAAACTTTACTCGGTTGTTTATCGACATAATTTGTTCCACTCTCAGTCTCTACATCGTTATTTCTATGCAAAATTTTTAACACACAATAATAAAACATGAAAAAATTGCTGTAATATGAAAACAAATAATATGTTTCTCAAATGATTTCGCGCCACACTCATACAATAGATTTTGGAGAATATTTCACCGACGTCAGTTACGCCGACTAATGTTCCCTTTAATCAGTTTTGTTGAGTTGAGTCTGTTTTAAAAGCAGAATATTAGGTAAAAAGTCATATTTCGTACGTAATTTTGAGATAATTTAATCAAATTTTAGTTTATTAATCACTTTTTTCTCATTGATAGGTAAACGTTGTCGGTAAGTTGTTGTAGGGCGTCGTAAAGCAGATATACTGCATTTTAGTGAATTGCAAGGCGTGCTTGACCGGCTCTCAGTTTCCAATTTTCAGCAAAAAAAATCCAACATGGGGCTAACAAGTTTGTGGTATTCTCACCCTAGGAAATATGGAGCTGGATCGAGGTCATGGTAAGTGCTAAAAATCATTATTTAACGTGGAAATTTATAAAGAGTGTTTCAAAAAACAATTTATTTTTTAGTCGCTCTTGTGCGAATCAACATGGCCTCATCCGAAAGTATGGGCTCATGATCTGTCGCCAATGTTTTAGGGAGTATGCTGCCGATATTGGATTTAAAAAGGTAAGTAAGTTAGAGGAGAATTAAAAAAACCGAGTAAAAGCCAAGCTGTATTTGTAATAAGATATTCGTAAATTGCGTAATCATAATCACATCTGACCATATATTATTTGTCTGTTTCATTCAGATGGATTAGCAACAAGAAGATCGTATGCAATTTTTTGCGAAAATTGTTTTTTATGATTTTCCAAAAACACTAATTTATTGTAATCATCATAAAATTATTGTGCTAATGAACTTATATTACCTTTGTAGACAAACAAATGGAAAAATAAAGAAACTTTGGAAATATCAACTACTATAATTTATTGTCATTAATGACTGAATTGATACATTCATTATTTTGATGTGCTCCAAAAAAATAAATTTTTTAACATCTGTGAAGAAGAAAATTTGCGTTTTAGCTAGTCAGTATATATATGCATATAGCTCGTCCCGATTCGGAAATTCCGAATGCCCGATTTTGCGCCAACACATGCTACGTTATTGTGTGGCGAATTTTTAAAATCTCACCACATTTAGAATGTGATATAGAATCCTTCTCTTAATTTTTAACAGTTTATTTATATTTATTTAGTTATTGCACGTCAGCACTCATTAGTTTTTTGTGTGCATGCATTTTAGTTTTTTGCACTATGCACTTATTGTGATAATCCTCTCGTGAGAACATAAAATATGAAAGGTAAGTCAACTAATTCTAGTTCGGATTGGTTAAATCCCAATTTGCACGACATATTCTTGCGCAAATCATACTAAATGCTGTTGATTTAGTCTGCATAATGTACCTTAATATGGCCCCTAGTTAGTCCATCCATAGTGAGTATTTCATGTTCATGCTACCCAGAACAGAAAGCATGGTTGTAAATTCCTTAATAATTTATACATGTCATATCCATATCAAGAATTTAGACAAAGTGGTACACAAGGTCTTGCATGACACGATGACACCACTCATCAAGGAAATTCTCAATTTAAAACGAATCGAAAATTTTCTATAAAGTGGTCTACACTTCAATTATACGAGTGAAATTTTTTTCCACCCTAAAATTCCCGAGGCAGAACGGGTTAATAAAATAAGTGTACAATCTTCTACCACCGTTCCTAGTAGCAAAACTAGCTCTTTTTTCTGGCTATTTTCCAATGTTAAGAAATTGAAGAAATAATTAATTTCCTATAGAAAGTCTAGAAATTGAAAGATGTACATTCTATTCATGCTTTGCATAAAACTATGTGCACACCTACGAACTGAATCCAAATATCTCCACAATGAACTAACTCTGCACAATTATGCAAGACCTTCAAATTAAAAGAGAGCAATGAAAATTATAGGGTGAAAATGATTATTATCAAGTGTCATTTATGTTGACAGCCAGACTAGCTAACAATATACGCTTTTGTTTTTTCACTGCATTCATCCTGAATCGACTCATAAAAAAACCGATAGGTACTTATCTAGTTCATTTAATAAGATAATAACAATAACTGGTTAAAATGAAATTATTTCTCTTTAGCAAATTCCATTGAAATTGCATCCGCAAAATCTATCATTTGAACATTAATAAGAAACCAATAACTACTCATTTGATCGCTGTCTAATTTACAAGCCAAAAGAGTGTAAACTATCAACAACAACTTACTGGTCACAAGCTTTTATAAGGTGTGTACAGAAGTTATAATGTACATGACATGAGATACTACCCATGGTAAAAAAAATTAGCCAGTCAGACTGGACCATTTTATTACGCTGTACGGACATGACAAGTGCATAGTATAATAACAATAATTATAATGATTTCTAACCAACTAACAAACTAACTACTATATCAAAGTTTTTTGTAGTATGGCAGACACACAGTGAGTTTAGTCTGTGCATTTGTGTGCTCATCATAGTTAGTCAGTAGCTCATCGCATTATGTACTGCATGCTCTGTTATCATTTTCTCCTTCACTGTTGAAATATTCTCTTTTATATCATTCTCACCTTCGGTAAATGTTTGTGTTGGCTTGCCCCTGAAAATAAATTATTTACCTTTAAATTGTATTTCACTTGTTCTTTGTTACTCACAACAGTTAGATCGAGTTTTATCAGTGAGTGAGTAGTAAACACTGCGGGACAAAATCAGACAATTGACAGGCCAATTATCAGAAATTGGTTAGAATGGAAACTTCGTTGACAAAGGAAGATGCTGTTGCTAAAAAAGTCTCTGTCGAGTTGGATTCCACAAGCCTGGACGATTTGACTCATCTTGGAAACTCGATCGCACCGCAGCCGCTTCGCTCATATTTCATAAGATGGCCTATTCTCATTCTCTTTGTTCTCTACTCAATGTCCAATGCTTTCCAGTGGATTCAGTTTTCAATTATAAACGATATCGTATCCAGATACTATGGCGTTAGTTCCAAAGTGGTTGATTTGACTTCTATGGTTTATATGGTTTCTTACATCCCTCTCATTTTCCCGGCCACCTATTTGTTGGAGAAAAAGGTGAGACACATTTCATATTTAGTTAGTTTAACTACTTACTTTGAGAGAGTCCAGACTTATACATTTATTAATTTTCAGGGTCTCAGAGTATGCGTGCTCATTGGTTCTTTTGGAACGGCGCTTGGATCATGGATTAAAGTATTTGCAGCTGGCCAAGATTTATTTTATGTTGCTTTTATCGGGCAATCTGTAGTTGCTATGTCTCAAATTTTTGTTATTGGCATCCCACCCATGCTAGCAGCCACTTGGTTTGGTGCAGATCAAGTCTCAACGGCTTGCTCAATCGGGGTCTTTGGAAATCAAGTGAGTAATTCTATCTCTATGGAACATTGACCTAATTCTGTAATAGAAAAGAGGATAATTGAAAAATTTGTAAAAACTGAATTATTTCTGATTTGCAGCTTGGAGTAGCCGCAGGATTTTTGCTGCCACCTCTAATAGTACGGAATGGTACGATGGAGGAAATAGGGAAAGATCTGCAAACCATGTTTTATGGTACTGGTGCTGTAACAGCAGCATTATTTGTTTTAGTTATTTTGGGTAAGTGCTTTTATTTTTTTCTATAGTTTAACATGTTGAATGCATGCATAGCGTAAGTAAGTGTCTAGTGTGTGTGATGAACCTTAGATCCGGCAGAGGCAGCCTCACACTTTTTTTTGACAATGTCGAAACTTTTTTCCCCAAGTTTTCAAGGAAAAACCAGACACGCCTCCAAGTCTTGCTAGAGCCGCTGTGGGGGATGAAGAGGAAAGTTACACCCAAAGTATAAAGAATCTAGTGAACAACAAAGGATATCTTCTACTTCTCACAAGTTATGGAATCAATGTTGGAGTTTTCTATGCCATTTCTACATTGCTCTCAGATTTTGTCCTCAGATATTTTCCTGTAAGTTCGATACCTACTCAAATCCTTCCTCATCATCTGTGCATGTAGATAAGAAGAATGTATGAAATTCCTATAAATGGTATACACCATGAAATGAGCTCGTGGTCATTGTCTGGTTTTGATAACAGAGACAATCAACAATAAAAGTGCGAGTTATGGGTAATAGGTGTGTTGCCTTTTAAGTGAACGAAATTATTTAGAAAACAATGTATTTTAATGGGCTGTTTGACATGGGCTAAATGTATGTAAACCAACATTGATTGTAGCCGTTGTAGCTAATCCAATTCCAATCTCAACCGTGCTAGTTCAGAGTTCAGATGCTAAAAAATGTACCTTCGCACCCAAAGTTCCATGCATGTTATAATTAAGCATAGGGATAGTAGCTACAAAATTTCTACGGCAGCTAATTTCAGTTTTTGGTCAGCATTTAAATCTTTATAAACCTCAATCTTGCATCCACCAATTTTTATTTAAAAAACAATGGTTCCGCCGTTTTTGAATTACAAGCGTTCAAAAAAGTAAAGGATCTATGCTCCGATTTCGGAAGAAAAATTTAGAAACCTATTCCACAAACACAAAATGAACCCAAAGAACCATGTCGAAACGCTCAAAGATCCTTTAGAGTCAATATATTTTTTCTAATTCTCAAAATTTGGAATTCGGAATGAAACATTGGAACATTTTTGAACTCTATTATTAAACTTTTTCAATGACTTAAAATAATTTTGCGGATTTCGAAATGAAAATTTTGAAAGTTTTGATTTTAGGCAAAACTAAAATCCATCACAAAAATGTTGGACCTCAGAGTCGTTTTCTGGGTTTATTTTTTTATTTCTATAACCATAATGACAATAATATCATAAGAGTTTAATAGTAAAATTTTTTAAACTTTGCTTTTCTTATCAAATTTTGATGTGTTCTTTTGGTTTTTAATAAGATTTTTTGTTTCAACTATTCTTTTATGAATGCAAAATACAAAAATTCTCTATTGTGTAAATTTTCTAACAGATTGGACAAAACGTTTGATTTTGATTATATGAATGCAGGCAAGCTGATACATTTTTAGGATCTGATCTAACCCTTGTATTGTGCATTGTCACTTGACTTCAAACCGGTCTAAAACTTCTTCCAATAATGGATTTTTTAAATATCCTACTTGAATCAGTGAATCAGTGTGGACAAAAGATATGTTATCTATAGGTCAAGCCAGCCTATTTTTCAAAGTTATCTTATTCGTTTCACTTACAGAACAATTACGAAGATACAGGTGGAATTGGACTTTGCATAGTCCTCAGCGGTACTGTTGGATCTGGCATTTCGGGAATTATTTTGGATAAGACGCGCAAGTTCAAGTGAGCTTTTTATCAGTTAATGTGTAATGAACCCTCACACACAAACTCAAACAGTATTAAACTTAATTAATTTTATCAATTTAAATGCACTATATTACGTTACGTATAATGTTTTTAGTTAAAGCTGTTTTCATGCAATTTTCCTTTCCTAAAACGTGATGATTGATTAGCTGCGGCTATGATTGATTGCTATGATTTGAGTAAACATTGATTGACATAGACATAAACATATAACGTCACATTAGGAATTCAAATGCTGCATTCTTATTGGCTCATCAAGTTTGTTTGATAGCGTCACTTTTTTTGTCAACATTTTAAGTAAGTTATTAGAGTTATTATGCCGTTTTGGACAGCAAAACAATATAAATGCGAGTCTGTGATTGGTCGGTTTGCATTAGTTAAGCGTGGCGTAGTTGGCGTCATGTCGTAATCTGTGTTTTGATTGGCTCTCGCAACTTATCTTCAATGGCTGTAATGTTTGTGTACAGGGAAACCACATTGGTCATTTATATTCTCTCATTTGTGGGGATGGTGGTGTACACTTTTACACTACCTTATGGAAACAACATAATTTTGCTCTATGTAGTGTGTTCGGCGTTGGGGTAAGTAGAAAAAATAATACGTTTAAAAACACTTTAGTAGTTATATTGAAAGATATTAAAAGGTGCAAGAAACTTGCTTAATCTTTTAATTTATGTTTAGATTTTTCATGACCGGTTATCTACCAGTTGGCTTTGAATTTGCAGCAGAAATCACATACCCTGAATCGGAAGGAACATCTGCTGGCCTATTGAATGCGTCGGCCCAACTTTTTGGTTTGATTTTGACTCCGATCGGTCGAGTTTTATTTGAAAGTTCACTTGGAGCAATTGGTGCAAATGTTGCATTATGCATAGCATTGATTGTGGGTTGTGGCATGACGGCTTTGATTAGAGCTGATTTGAGACGAACTTCTGCACAAAAAGGTTCGCCATCGGAGGAAAATGGCAAATTCCCGTAAATTCATTTTTTGTCTTTAATTTTGCTTACCTCATCCTCATCATTCCTTTTCTTGCTCACGTTTTTTAATGATTCCAAAGTTTGAGTCTATTTACACATATGGGCATTCCTTTTGTTGGCGGATGTTAATGTTTCATCGATGAATTTTTCTTGTACTTTATTTGTGCAATTTGTAGAATTCATTTTTGGGTGAAACATATGTATAATTGAAACTTGAACTGGAGTATTCTTCGTTTCCGTTTTCTTGTTGATTTGATTGTATCTCATTCGCACTTATTTTTCAGACGATGGGTAGCTAAAAGTTACTCCAGGTTTACACTACCTGTCTTTCGACTTTTGACAATACAATACTATAGCTTTAAAATGTTGACCGTTAATTAGGTGCAATGTAAATCTAATTAGCTAGGTGCTAAGGCGTTACGCTTCTTAACGCGAGGATTGCTTAGCATATAGAATTTTTCTCATTTTATAATGGTGCTAGTGATCAAAAGAGTTCCTGTTAAAGTTTAGTATGTGATTAGCTGATGTAGCATGAGCTGTAAAATTAGTTAATATTAACTCATTGATAATAATACAATTCATCTTCGTGCATAATGGTGCGGTGACAATACTGATGAAATAGTAGAAACTTGACAATAATCCAATCATTATTATTCGTGGTGCAAAATTTTAAATACGGAATAATGTAAAACAATATCCCTTACATCAGCACACTGTGAATTAGCACAAAGAAAGGTCATCTTTTTCACAAATTATAAATTGACAACGCTATGCTTACTTGGAAAAGTTAGCAGATTAGCGCACTTGTGTGTTCGCTTTAAGAAATCTCATGTTGTATTTAATGGTTGTTTAAAAATCACATGACAATATATTGTTTTAGTGCTTGTGAACATTTATGAAGTCAATAAATCAATTATTCGTTGACAAATGTATCTACAATGCGCATACATTTTTCAGATAATGAGCATCTTATGAATCCTGGATTATTATCCCCACAAGAATTACAATATTCTTCAGAATTAAAAAGAGGCTCAAGCTTTTTTTATTAAACAGACTTATTTCCATTACTATCACAATATTATTGAATCTCATAGTTTTACAAACAGATTTCACAATAACGAATTTTATTGAAATACTATATAGACCCAGACAATCCAAAATTAAACTCAGAATTAGTATAGCAGAGCCAAAATTACTTATTGATCTGAACCACTCTAGTGACTTACAATCTTAACCTTCGCAAATAACTAAAGCTATGCAAAACAGGTTTAAAGCGTTCTACAATGAAACTTTTTCAGAGCATCTACCAGTTATTTGAAAACCGTATTAGACGAAATCAGATATAGAAGCATACTCTGAGAAAATTCATTGTGTGAGTTACTAATATCTCCCCAACCAATATGGTGAATAGAAAAAATATGTGTGAATGGTGAATGAGTTTAACTTTTACTCAGTTTTTCACCAAAATCTCATACTCTGGGTAGCCAATTTCAGCACCCCCATAGGAAATATACAATACGGCATGACTTGGGTGCACTTTTCCGATAGCCAAACTTCCTTCATGGGGTGCACGACCAATATACAATGTTTCTCCTTCCATGCTGAGGCCTCCGGGGATCGCATTTTCCGGAATTGTGTCTCCAGTAGTTGCCACCCAGGTTACACTGTCTGGGTCTACGACCAAAACCTGGAAAACAACAAAAAAAGGATTACTTTAGTTACAAAACTTAGCCAAAATTAAAATATCTAGTGGGTATAGTCTGCACATGAGTATAAATTAGTATAATCCCCATAAAAAAACTAGCAAAAAAAATTGCAGTCTGCAGTGTGTACAGTTCATGTATATTATTTGGTTAGTGAGCTAGACAATTTTGCTCATCCATTTCAGTCAGTTATTCCGTAGATTCATTTGTAATTGTCTCTTTTATATCACACATACAGTTTTCGCCCCTCTTGGGTTAAAAAACAAGCATCAAACGTATATGACAAGATGTACTGACACTAGGGAACTAAAGCTAACTAAAACTAACCCTAAGGAAATAAAGTAATGGGGTAATAAATGTCCCATTTCCTTTTTAAAGCTAATTCATGAATTCTCCCCTTGCTTGTGAATAATAACTGCGTACGTGGTCAGAAATTTTGCTAGCTACTTTAGTTAAGAGTATCATTGAACCCTAAAAGTTATAACATAAAAAGTTTTTTCATGAATATACAGACATGTAGTAGTTTTGTGTGATTTTCAGCAATTCATTTGTAAAGAACATTTGAACTTTTGTCCTACCTCATATTCATCTTTTCCAATTTCTTCACCTCCCCAAGGAATGTACGCACATCCATGTTCAGGAAACAATTTCCCAGGGATTTGGGCTCCCTCATGATCTGCTCGAGCTACGAAAAGATCTTCTCCATTATCATTTCCCCCCACAAGAGCTCCATCTGGCACATCTCCGCCTTGCTTCAGAACCCAAGTGACGCCTTCAATCACAGGCAACTCTTTTTTCTCCTCAGAAGCAGGAATTATCTCATTGTCCTCTGCAGGAGGAGCACTGTCTTCTGCAGCAGGGGCATCTGCTTGGGGTGCGTCTTCAGCTGGGGCCTCTGTTGTTGGAGGATCTTCAGCTTCTCCAACTACTCCTGAGGAATTTAAAAAAAACGATTCGTTAGCAAAATGCCAAACATACAATTACTACATGTAGATTCTGAAAAACTAATACAAATTGCTTTTAGTGTTGAAAAATTTGCTAAAGTATTTAGCCAAATAAATGCATTTTGGAGCAAAAATCTTCACTTTGGGGAATCCAAATCGAAAAAATTACCTGGAACTGTTTCTTCTTCAGCACTCATGATTGTGTTTCAAAATACTAGGATTAGCAAACTGGGAAAAAATTTAATAACTTGAAGTTTCACTGTTGCTTCTAGGCGTATCTAACAATGACTGAGAAATTGGTTCAGTCGGCAGCTCAATTTAATGCGCATTACTACAGCTACTACTGACTGACTCATATGGTTGTTGTAAAATACGTGGTAGTAAGTTCGTAAGTACCTTGTTAGATTGTTAGTTAGTGTGTTTAGAGTTAGCACTACTAACTAGTTAGTTATTCACACACATAATTTTCCATGCAGTCATTCGTATCATAAAACTGCATGAAGTGAGGGTCACAGTCACGAGTAAATGAAATCTTCCTTCAACTCATGCAATTTGTATATTCATCATTTATTTACCGGTCTTACAATGAAACGTATGTATGATGATGTAATATAAATATATTTCTTATGTAAATCATAAAAATGCATTGCAAATAAGATATTTTGCCATTTACTTTGTATTAGTTAGTTGGTTAATAAGAACCTGTCATTCTGAATGAGACAGTCAGACAGTTTTTAGTTATCTCAAGTGCCTCTTAAAGAAGACTCCATTGTAAAAATTGCATCTGTGAATATAATTCTATGTGCAATAATAGTAAAAGCTAGTGAGTGAGCTTAGGTACACGATTTAAATGTAAAACGAGACTCCTCTATTTGTCATCACTTTGTGGGTTGTATTAGAGTGTAAAAAATTGTGTTGGTCAGAGAAGAAGACCAAACCACAAAAATGTGTATAGGAAAGCTACAGCAGAAAATGAGGGAGGGAGCAGGATATGTTATAATATTAATGCAATCATGCATTATGCGGTTGAAAGTTTACCTCATCTACGTTTTTAAATGCATCATATCATTCATAATGAATACCAGATTGAGCTAGTTTCATAAAGTTTTCAAATTCTCAATTGAACTATGGTGAGATAGTCATCTGAACCTGCGTAGGATTAGAGTCCAGTTAGGTATATAATTGATTGCATTGCAGAGTAACAAATTATTGAGTAGGAGAGACTTTAAAATACATTTAATGCTCATAAAAAAATTTGAAATTCAGCAAAATATGTATTTTCTATTAAAATAGTTTATAAAATATTTTTTACCCAGTTGCAAATTTCTCACAAGTGTTAGTATCTAGGAAATATTTACGTTACAAAATAACATATCTATTTCACTAATTCTGGAAAATATCACATGCTTCAAAATGAATGTTGTGAATATATAGGACGTGGAATCTGACATTGAAACCAGACCACAATTTTGGAGTTCCGTAAACCAATATTAGTCTATTAGCATTTCGTCAATGACTGCTCAGCTTTTTAAATGAGAAAATTATGATCTCTACTTAACTAGCTAACTAAAATGATTTATGTTATGAATGTAAATATGAAATGTGAATAATTTGTCCCTGAGATGAAGCACGCAATGAGTATATAATAGTGAACAAGGTTAACCATTTAGCCGTCTCTGGAGTATTTTTTACACCACACAAAACCACAATATGGAATTTTTTGCTTGTTTCGTATATTTTATGCACTTTGCATTCTGGTACCTTTAATATGCCAATGTCCATCTGCACCGTGGCCCGTTCTTACTCCAAAATGTGTGGTCACACATGCTTCTGGATTTGGGTAGGTTAGAAAAGGATCGCATTCTCCATCACGACAAACCTGTGTATAAAAATAATTTGCCATTTTGGAGCTCGTTTCAGACTGATTTAAATCAATGATGCCTGTAAGGCAATGCATTGAAGGTTATAGCTCTTGAAGCATGATTAATTTTTGAGGGATTTTGTCTCTGCACGAACCTGTACAGCAGCATAATCCCACTTGAGCGTGAATTTTTTAAAGTCCGTTCCATTAACTACTTGCTCAATTTCAGCTTCAGCCTTGTCCGGTTTCTCTTTATTGTGTCGAAGGGCACATTTGGTATTTTCCCAACCTCCCAAAAACAACTCATGCAATGGGACGTCATCAGCTGGACCAGATGTCAAGGCAATATGAGCATCGTGTGCAGCTCGCACTTCAAAATCCAAAGTTCCGTTGAAAACAGGGAAAAATGTGTATTCTTGGCTGTCATCTGTGTGCACTTCTTTTGCACCTGTGGATCAAACATTTATAAAAAAGCTCAATAAAAAATTGCACTATCAAACAAATCATTTGTACAAAATTCTACCAGCAGACTACTCACTATAAAACGATTTGCAACCAACGCAAAGATGACTTATATATATACTCTTTGGAAAGTTTTTAGCCAGGTACAATCATGCATTGCGATTTTAATTTCCATAGTTAGTGAGTTAGTTAGTTAGTTAGACACTAGACAAAACTAATGGTCCATAAAACATAGTGCACGTTACTCATACTACAAAGAATTACATTAGAGATTTTTTTTTTCAGGTCAACGTTTTGTTCAGCATAAGGTCTTTGTACTGCTTATGCTAGCTGCTGCAAGCTGTATAGCATAGCAGTAAGGTAGTAATGGCAATGGCAGAAAAAATTCCTCACACCCCCATTCATTTGGATTGTCAGTGGGACGTCTGGAAGCATTATAGTCAGTCAGTTAGTTAGTTAGTTACTAAAATTGGCAACGGGTTCTTACTTTTGCCGGCCCTTGTTATTTCAAATACAAGTACTACAGCACGAGTTTTGGAGAGTTTTATTCATAATGCCCTGAAGATAACAGGGGCATTGGAAAAAAAAGGCATGTGCTCAACTATTATCACTTTTTCAAAGAATAGATATTTAAACTTTTTTCAATTCTTCAAAGAACTCGTAAATTTTGCAAATTATACCAGTATTCACAAAAACAGTAATAATAATAATTATCGTAGTAAGTATTACATTAGGTGATGTTAGCTAGTAAGAAGGCAAGGCACTAAGGTATGCAAAAAACATGAGTGCGATTTTGAACCTCATGCATTTTAAAACTACTAATGTTTAACTAAATGGTTTGCATACCATCAATTTTCCAATCGCCAGAAGCACCCCATGAAGTTTTCAATCCAAAATGAGTGATTGCAAATGGTGCATCATTTTTCCAGCTTAAAAAAGGCTCACTTCCGCCCACTTCGTACACATTCACATCTCCATCTGTATTCCATTTGATGGAGAATTTTGTCTCCTTCCCTTCTGACAAAATGTTCGCAGTATCCGCTTGAACTTTATCAGGTTTCTCCCGGTTCACTCGAATAGCCGATTTCTGGTTTTCCCATCCTCCAAGGAAAATCTCAATGATTGGAGATGCATCTTGGGAGTCACTAGAACTCAATGCAATGTGGCCATCATGGCCGGCTTGAATTCCCACATTTACACAAAATTCTTTCAATGGAAAGAATGTGTATTCCAATTTGTCCTCAGTGTATACGGTTCCTGAAAACAATACAAAAATGTCAACTCTTCAAATATCAAAACATAAATTATTACAGTTTTTCATGCAAAAATCTAATCGGGAATTTTTTTAGTACCTGTCATTTTCTGTCCGAAAATAGATTTTCTCACGGCTAAAAAAAATATTTTCTATGCAAACCTAAAGCAGTGAAAAAGATAATGCACAGAATGTTCGGTATCCCAGAACTAACTAAATCACAAAAGGGATGGGTCAAATTCTTCAACAGAATTCAAGTTTGGAGTGGAGCCAGAGAATTGTAAACCCACAACAAACCAGCAGCAGCATCTTATCCGTATACAATTTAATTCACCTATAACGTTCTTATTATGAAGATGAGCTCATGGTTCTCTTCCTACGCACAGTTTTTCCTATATCTCCCAATTAAAATCTTACAATACAAGTTTTGCCACAGGCAGTTTGCTATAATCAGTCATTCTTATGCTTATTGACTTCACTATTGACTACATCGCATTTTCAGACTAATCAGACTTGTTGAACATTTTAAGCAAATCCCGGCTTCACATTTATCTAAAAACTTTCTAATTTTTGACAGAACAGTGCTGCACTACTTTGAAAAAATATATGCTTTTGATTTTGAGTTTGCATTGTTACTTAGCTCATAGTTTGTAGAAGTCAAGGTCATTTTTCCAAGAATTAAACACTGTGCTTGTGTAGAAGCAAATATATAAAGATAGGTATTCAATGTTTACTAACTAGTTATGCATAGTTGCAAGGCGGAATTTAAAGGTGTGCTATTGAACCTGCCAACCAATACCATTGAAAAGATTAGCTAATTAGTTTCCTAGCCTGTGCGATAAGAAAATGTAATGAATGAAATTAGTCTGTATTATTAACATGTGTTAGGTTGATGAGCCTTCACTTTGAATATTGTTTGTAGACTCATTTGTGACTAATGGTCACATGTTTTGTTCAATGGAAAAATTAAAGGTTAAGAATCTTTGATTGTGAAGCACATGAAGCCGAATTTTTTTTTCAGGGCTAACTAAGTTTTACATCGTTAAAACAAGAAATGTTATCTAACATCTAACTTTACTCCACTCGCACAAAAAACCAGTGCTATAACACATTCCTTTAGTTCGTATGAAAATCTAAAGCCGGCAGTGTTTGGTAAGGGAACTGAGCTACAATATTATTCGCAGAGTTTGAGTCACCGACTTTTTTTGCAATTCTTGCATTCATTTTGTGTTGTGATGCATTACGTATGTGTGTGACTCACGTTAGTCCACTTTGCATGCACTACTGAACATATATGCATTGCTCCAATTGTCTACTTTTAATTGACCATTACAAGGCAAATGCATACTCGTTTGTATGAGTCAGATATGAGAAAAACATGAAAAAATCCGGATACTTTTCAGATCTTTTAAATTTTTATTGCTTTATTTGGAAAATAGTAGGATACATGATGTATACTGCGAAACAGCAGCTAAATAACATGTCTCTAAATGAACATTCGTAATTGTTCGCTCAACCCTATTAGACTTCGTCTCATTCCAAACTATGTAAAACAGGCCTTCCAAAAAGCAAGGAAAATTTGGCCAAACTTTCTTCCTAACATTTTTCCTTTACGAAGCCAAACTCATTCAACAAAGCTTCTTGATCTTGACAATCGGTTTTTAATACTTTACTTACTACATGATTTACGCAATGTTCAGCATCTACAGCCCTATGTCTTCATCCACATGTCTTGCTTTCATTTTTTCAGGGCCTGTACTAATTTAACATATTTTTCGTTCATCACTTTAGAAAAGTTTCAACCACTTTTTGAAACTTTTTAGATTTCTTCTTTTTCAGCAATATCACACTTTTCCACCATAGTAATAATAACAGTAAACTTATAATGCACACTACAAACTCACCCTTGGGTTTTGGCAAGTTTTTAGATACTGTATGTCCAAAATAAAAATGGAAAAATTTCGGTCCAAATAAGTTATTTGGCGCGTCGATTGTTTTTTCCTATAGTGAACCTTGTGAACAAAATTCAGCAAATCACCATTTAATCCAAATGGTAAACTCACCATTATAGAAGTCCATTTTGATTTCGAACATATACAGCAGTAGTAAGTGCAAATATTATTTTCTATAAGGGGTTTTTAAATTTTCAATGGAAATTTCATACGTTGAATCCCAAGAAAATGAAGAATCGGAAATTTTGTTGAATTTGTTCAGTCAATTCAATGCCAAATTCAAATTCCTCGGTGGGATTTTGTTTTCACTATTCTTCAATCAATCCATTGTTCAATAAGATTCAGAAATCAAACTAGGATTTCCATTGTCAAATAAGTTAGTTAGGTATAGTCCTATTTTTCTAATGTCGATAATAATACGCATACGTATTATTTCAGGCAATGGACACAGACTAAAGTTACTTTTAATGCAGTTTGTTCTTCAACTTCTATGAGCCCTTAGAAGAAAATTAGAATTGGAGCAAAAACTTAGAATCGAGATCGTGAATTTTTTCCCTTCAGAAATACTACAAACAGCAATGTTGTACATTTTTAAAACTTGTGCGCCCTTAATTATTTAAAAAGTTTTCCAGATTTCATTTAGTCGTGGAATGAGCTCTACAAAGAAGAAGTACATGGAGACTAAACAATAATAGATACTGTTTAGCACAGTCTTAACAATAACAAAGTGTGTTAATGAATAAATAGTTTGTAATAATAATGGAATCAGGTTCACACGGAAGTCTCGGATTTTCCAATTTTACAGTTCACAGTAGTACGTTCCGGAATCTGTTTCAAATTATAAGCAATAATAATAATGGGTAGTGTGATGGTGGTAACATTTTACGAATCGTCTATTTTTTAACCATAAATTTTAAGTTGATAATTTTTTATGTAATGGATACAAAAAAAGTGTTGAAGCACAAAACAACAATAAGATACAAAAAAATAATAACTGACAAAAATTACGGTATTGTAATCTAACTATAGCGTGCTGTCAAGTTTTTAAACGCCAAATCCTCCGAAAAAGTCCATTTTTTGTCTTCCTTTAGGCGAGCACATCCTATACATGCAATATATGATATCATCACATACTGAGCATAATAAATACATTTGATACATAGCATTATATGAAATTAAACTTTTTTTAAGTTTCAAACTGTGAATTAGTATTTAGTCGCTAACAAGGTTCAGTTCTAATGTTCATATTGTTAGTTAGGGAAAGAAGAACAATTTTTTTAATGCTAGCATTTACGTGTAGTGTGCAATTTTGGTGAATAATAGCAAATTCAATAAAAATAACAATATTTTTCATTCCATTTTATTAAAGATTTTGATTCCTAAAAATGTAACCCGTTTACCAAAAAAACTGAACCTGAATTGCACACCAACACAAACCAAGTGAGAGCTTGCATTGAATACGGCAACAGTGGAAAGCAAACTTGCTGAAATATTGCCAAGATTTTTTGTGCTCGAATTCTAAACTACTGTGCAGAGTAAAGAAGTTGGAATAACGGTCCTCACATAGTTGTGTTGTAAAAAATCTGAAAATTTCTCAATCGCTCCTATGGACTCTCAATTTTCACTCATCAGAAGCAAACGAAAATGAAAAAAATGGCTACCTGCAATAGCGTGTATCAGTGCTCATGCGCAAGAAAACTCATAAGCAGCAAAAAAAAACGTGTAGTCAAACAAATTTATTAGTTTTGTTTCATAAAAATATAGTGGTTTACACAAACAACAATACTAACTAGCTAACTAAAACAAAAACTGACTAAAACAACAATACTTGTGTATCATCATGAATTCAGTGGAACAAAGTGTGTAGGAAAATCAACACAGTGCTTCTCAACCAAATTAAATGCGTCCAAAAGCTATAAAACTAAAATGAATTCCTTTTTGGTAACCAAATTTTTTGTTTCCAACAATATTTTTTGTCATGTACATAGAATTCTAAATTGAACTCGAGCAACCGCTTTTGGAAAACCAAAAAGAAATCCATCAAGAAAAGCATGCTTTTTCTAAAAACTACATGATAAAATGGGTTTGCATCCATTTTTCCACTCATTAATCATAATTAATATAGATAGTTAGACAGACAGTTAAATTAATGTAAAGACAAAAAAAAAAGACAGGGAATGTTGTAGTTTTTTTCGAGCGTTCTTTTAACGAAAGTGTTCTACCTTGATGGTGATTCCATCTTCTTCTTCTTCTCGCATGGTCGACAATCGTCGACGTTCTTCTTCATTTAAAGCATCTTTTTTACTTCCACGTTTTTTAGCTTTCGTTCTGTACATAAGAATAAAAAGAAAAATCATAATTTAAACCTTTACTGAGAAATCTAAACTATACAAAGTGCTTCCTAAATAGTTTGCAAAAGTTCACTTCTAGTTTTAGTGAGTTAGTTAGTATAGTGACGTAAAATTTACCCTTCAGGGGCCTCTTTGGCATTCACATCATTCACGGTTTTCCAAATTCCTGTTTTGTTCACCTCCTCCGTGATGTTCACAGAGCAGGAACTCAAAGGAATTTTCATCACATTCCCATTGGCCAGTGGGATGGTCAAGTTACCCGATTCGTCCCCCAATCCTAACGATTTCTATCAAATGAATAAAATGCACACATAAATTAGTCTATATTGAAAAGCACTGTAGAATGATAGTAATAGGTCCCATTTCATGTTGTCAAATAGTAGAAAGATACAGATATTTACACTAGTAATGCCCGAAAGTTAGTTAGTTCTAGATTAAATAGAATGTAGTATATTTTGTATTTTTCAAGCAATACAAACTATGCACGCTTTATCCGCAAAAAAGACGAAAACTTTCAGAGTCCCTATCTATTGTATACTATAGCTGAAACTGCATGTCTATTAGTCTATTTACTAACTCTAGAACAGAGATGTATAAAAATAATATATGGTGAATAGGGCCCCAAAAGTGCTTCCAGTTTGCGGATTAAGAACAATGCTATATTAAAAATAATAAATAGATTAAATATGCACATAAAATGTAATCATCAGCCATAGAACACAGCACATACAATTTGCAAATAAATCATATGCACTAAGCAAACAAAAAAATCGTTCGTGCTGCTGCGCAAGTGAGATGAAAATACACAGAAAAAAGTGTTGGTCTCCGTGCAAAAAACTGAAAAATTTCATGCAAAAAGTTAAATTTGTCCAAATGTCCGAAAAAATTGAAAATTTTAGACCGTGAATCCAAAAATATAGACTTGTGGGGCTTATCTCATCTCCAACTTACATTGCTAGCTTCCGCACTCTTCTCTACATCATCACGGGCCTTAAAATTGGAAATAAATTGTGAAATTCATCCCCACATATTGTATTATTGACATTTGGCGACATGGATTAAACATTTTATGCACATGTTGCAATCTGAATCACATATCGCATAATTCATTTCATGCTTACTTAATTCATGCATTCGTATACTAATGGAGCCCACATTATATTTTCGGTTCACCATGAAACCGGCTTACCAAAAAACGGTTAATCATATTTTACACTGACTGCTAAATCATCTTTTATAAAACCAACTGATTTTGTTCATATTCAAAAATAGGTGAAAACGGCCCCCTAATTATATGAATCGCTAACCAACTACTTGTTGTCCTTTAAATTCCACTAATTTTGGTCGTAAATTAAAATGAAACAATACCTCAACTTCATCCAATTCTTCCTTTTTCTTCAACTCCTCCTCATGATTTCGTCTTGTTTGCTCGGGCATCACATCATCCAAAATTTTCAATTCTCGTTGTGTAAAGACATAGTCCAATCCTTTGCGAGTACAAATCATAACCACCAACTACACACAAACATGTCGACTATTAACTCATCCGCTCCAAAATCATATCGAGTTCAAAAATGTATAAGGATCATACCATGACTGGAAACAAAATGGAAGTCTGCTTAAACGATTTGATGAGCCAAAGAGCGATGAGGCAAATCAATTGAATGACCGTAAACAGATGAACTCGTCTCAATGGAACCTAAAACCAAATCTCCGTTTAAATTTCCATATCAAAACTAATCCAATTTCAGTTAGTTACTATATACACTCACTTGTCTCAAGAAAATATAGTCGGGCTGATATTTAGTTGGCATAAACATGATCAAAATTCGATCAAAGAACTGCATGCCCTTGAGAGATGCAAAACCCATGTACAAGAAGACGCCATATAGAACAGCCATAGGAATAGTCCTCAAAAAGGGGGTCATCAAAACAGACAGTCCAATCATGATGAAAATCGCAATGTGAGTGACCCTTTGTTCACGTACACCCAAAAATTGAGGTTTTTCCCCGGGAGCTGCAGACTCAGACTCCATTTTTAAAGAGCTCACATGATTCATTGAGAGCACAGTGGCTGCCACAAACCATGGGATTCCCAAAAGTGAACAGATTGCAATCAAAACAGCCAAAACGAAAAGATCCAAATGGTAGCCGCATCCTTTCTGTAAAGAACCGGCCAAAATATCCAAAATAAATACAAATCTAACCAAACAGGGGTTTCTTCAGTTGGTTATAATAATCATGTTATTTTTTTACCTTGAGCTTATGCTCCTTTCGATTAATGATGACAGCAGTAATCTGCTGATCCATGAAAATGAGAATAGTTGCCAAAAGAGCTGGTATCGGAGCACCGAAAACTGTCCAAATAGGATTCCCACCGAAAGGATTTATAAGCCATCCTCTTGAGGACAAAGTGGGCTCAAAACGTTCAGGTACGGACAATTTTGGAGTTCTTAAGCCTATTGCCATATCCGTTAAGGACATGGTCACTATCGCGATTATTACAGCAAAATCACTAACCACACTTCGAACCTGTAAACCAATTGAACATTTTACAGTGATTTGGTATTGTTCGTGGCTTTATTGGGAAAACAAACAATAATTTATTTTAGACTTACGCTATTAGGGAAAAAGGAAGATACTCGGAAGTCCTTGAGCATAATGGAAATCAAAAAGGTGCCAATAAAAAGCAGGAACGATAGAAAGAAGACGTCCGGAGTATAGTTACATCCCTCGCCAACCAGGGTTCCATTATTAGGCTATAACAGTTTAAAAAAATTCATTCCCTCAGTAAGCACAATTTTCAAAGTTTAAGAACAATGAAAAATAACTTATAGCTGTTTATATACCGGTTGTTCACACTCGTCAAACTTAATGTACTGCCAATCGGTAGAATTTTCACCCTCTGGATGGGCTTCATGCGGTACGCATTCACATGTATAGCCGTGAAAATAATCTGCATGTTTGTTCACCGGATAATTCTTTTTAATCTCGAAAACATTCTTCACAGCCTACGGATTATAATACAAGATGTAAACATTCGAAACAATATATTACCAGAGCTGTAGGCAAAAATACTATGGATAGTTACTTACTTCCACCATGAAAATTACAGCAATCAGAGTGGCAAAGTTTTCTTCTGTGAACCGAGTAATGTAACAAACTAATGCACTGGCATCCACAGCCACAAGGGTTATCAAAATCACTGCAATCCAAAGGCCAATCCATAGTCGGAACTCCAAGTAGTACAAGTCATGAGAGCTGTAGAAAATCAAAATGTCTCACGTATCTGCCAACTATTAAATTATAAAGAATGCAACATTCATTTTTTCAACTTACAGACAAAACTGATACAGAATAGTTTCAAACACAAGTACAGGACCCGTAGACCCTAAAATGGTAAGTGGCTGACCCGAAAAGAACCCGTAACCAATACCACAAATGAATCCGGAGACCAAGGACTCAATAGCCGCCATGTTGTTGTCCGTAGCTTTCCCCAAGAGACCCCCAAAAGTGATGATTGGCGTCAGGCATGCAAAATACAGAAATGCAAAACTGGCCAAACACTGTGTAGCCGCTGCATCTTTGAAATCGCTCCAGTACCTGAAACAATCCAAATCCGCCATTAGTTATTTACACAAGTCAACCGACTGCCCGATTATAATCTTACCCATAATCTAATTACAATAAAAATATGGTTTTTCTGACCATGGTGCCTTCCTCTTTATATCGTTAATCAAGCCCCCGAAAAGTCGTCCAGTTCGAGTCAATCCAGATTCCTCTCGTAACTTTTGCTCATCTTCTTCAGCATGGTCTTCATCCTTGGGACCACCTTCAGGACGTTTCCGAGGATCCTGCGATGGGATTGCTGCTGGGGGTTCAATTCGAATGGAAGGATCCCATTCCCCTGGAGGGAGGACAGTGACCGCATCCAAAAATTCATCCACTCCTGCCAGGAGATGACCTCGATTTCGTGCCTTGTAAGCCACATCATGGAAAATCTCGTCCGACATCAAAGTAGCCATAGCTCGACCCACTTCATGGTAACGGCTGATTCCACCCTGGAAGGAGGAAAAACACAAATAAAGTTCATTTTACTGTCTTCTTCATTTTCACCCTTCACTACACAATGGACATACCATTGGGCCCAGGAGGATGAACAGGAATCTAGTGGGCACAGGGACTTCAGTGAGATCTCCTAACATGACAGCCGAAGAGAGACGAACGAAGGCCGATAATGGTTTCTCCAGAAAGTCAACTTCTCCCACCAAAATATTTGAAGCTTCTGCACCTTGAGGGATTTTTCGCATGAACTGAGTGTTCGACTAGAAAACCGGAAGAAGATATCGTGATTTTTTTTTCAAGGAATAATTATTTTACAAATTTTGTATTCTATGTACTTTGCCATGAAGCTCCCCAGACTCAGCCAGATTAGTGCCACTGGCATTCCTGCTTATAGAGTTCGTACTAGGACTACGATCCATGTTACTTCCAGCGCTGTCCACATTGGGCACATTGGATGCACCTACATAACGCACGACATATTATGAGAATCCACTCAAACAATGGTCGCAAAAATGTCCAATCCAAAACTGCATCGCTAGACAATCAATGCATACTAAGAAAGTTAAACAGCTTTCAAACTATATACAAAGTAGGGTACAACTACAGCTTATTTCAAAAGTTAATAGTAGAATACAAAAAAGCATGACATTTTTCTCGTCTTTAGGTCTATATTAGGAACCATAATATGTAACGCACATCATTTAATTCATGAAAAAGTTCCAAAAAAAAGAACTTGGAATACAAAGTTAAATTCAGCAAGTAAACTGACCAAAGATGGCGACACCAAAAAAACGGGATATGAGTGTCAGGTTTTAGGCATAGTGAAAGTGTGAACTTATGTAGTGCAGACAGGCTGAGCAAAAGTTATATGCGAAACAGTAGTAAGTAAGTAGAAGAGTGCAAAAAAAGCCGACAAACTAGATTACACAATAATAAACTGACTAGTGTTACAAAAAAGCATGGTTGGTTAAATACTACAATGAAATGGTCGTAAAAAGTTGCACATGTGTGTGTAAGCTCTCATCATATACACAGAGATAAATAGCTAATTTTAGCCTCCACTTCCGTCGCCTCTCTTTTACAATCTATTACGTGTAAGTAGTTACGCCATTGACTACGAAAAAGTCTTTGGGTGCAGGTCAAATCTTTAAATGACGTCACACTCACGCTACAAACAAATGCTATCTCTTTTCCGTGTAATCAGGTACACACAATTTTCTTGTCGACCAGAAAAAGTTTCCCCATTACGAACTTTAATAACTATGATGAAAAAAATAAGTCCTAACTAACTAAAAGGCCCTTCCTCCATATTAATTTGTATTATGGTCATCAATTTGTTGGAAGAAAACCCAACATGGAAGTTAAAACACAGCCTCCATATTTTTTCCAAACTTTACATTGCAAAAAATTAAAAATTAACTTTGTTGGATATAAGTTCTTTGCGAATTCTTCTTTGGAGAACGGATATCAAACCAAAATCAAGTTTTGTAGGGGTAAGTAACTCTAGGCAAAAGAAAACTTTTAGTTTGTGTTAAGTTGAAACAGCACTCTTGTTAGAGAACTCTTAATAGTCTTTTACCAGGTAATGACAGTAATTTGCTAAGGGTTTTGCCAAGTTCAACTGAAGATGAGAGCACTGGCAAATTTGATCCTTCCTTTGGATCCTCGTCATAAACTGAGCATAAAAAAGTTGAACTCATTTTTATCGTTTAAATAACAACGATCTGACATTTTTTTTTTAAATTTAACAAATCATTGGAATTTTACTCATACCGGTTCCGCATTCAATCCCTAATTTAGACTGTACAGGTAGAATCAATATCAGTAAGTAACTAACTTTAGTCATACTACACGATAATTGGACATATGAAATATTTCCACACCATAATCCTTCCTCTTCTAGTTAGCTAAACTAACTAACGTGCAAGTTGGTATGAAATGCAAATGCATTTTATCAGGAATCGTTGATTTGATAGAAAATTGAATTCCATGTCCCGCAAGCCAAAGTTCAGTTTCTTATAGAAAAAGTATGAGACTTTGTATAACAAAAAGCATAAATGGTACAAATATGAAAGCCCCAACTGAGCCACATTAACCGACCCCCTAAGCAGTCTATAGTCTACGAGACTAATAATAATGCAAAATAAAATTGCTGCATTGGACATATAAACTGTGGGCTACTCGTTCAAAGAAGTAGTTAGTTCAAAAATACCTGGGACTGCAAGAAGTCCTTTAGCATCTGTAGCGCACATGTTTGGACTGCTACTGCTGTTGTTGCCTTTTGAATTCTTCGTTTTTTCCGTAAAACCTTCATTGTTCAAGGTTTACCAAAAATATTCCCATTTATGTACCATTCCAAACAGTTTTAAATTCCACCTAATCTCTTTCTCAATCTAACTAACTACCTAACTAACTAATCTAACGTAACTAAATAATTATACTATACGCTATTCTGTAATCATCTGGATGCTGGGAGCACAAGAAAAATCATAGTGTTGCAGTGAAGAAGACTCATGCATACAGAAATTAAAAGTACAATAGACTCATATATAGTGCATACGTAAATGTTGATGCTTGAAAACTAAAAAAAAATCACAGAAATTAGATTCCAACTTGTTTGGTGAAGAAGTAACATGAATGCGTGTCATACTAAAAATAAAAGTGCTACAGTTGAATAGAGAATTTTAGCGGCACCGTGTAACAGCAAACAAAAGTTGAATGTCTAAAAATTAAACTAATAAAATTTACTAAAAGTACGTCTTGACATTATTATTTTTTCTTATCAAACGGTTCCGAAAAAAAAACTTCATGTACTATAACATCAACACCAACTGTAGTGTGCATTCTCTATACACAAATTTTTTCACTAAGTAAGTCACTACCACACATCAAATCCACAAATCTTGCTAATAGTATCAAGGTATTTTTTTCAAGATATAGTATAACTTGTAAAGCATAAGAAATGGTTAATGATTTTCTTACTTTTGGATGAGGAATGACTTTTGCCAATTTCCGCCAATGAGCGTATAATTGGAAGCCGGGACATGTTTCCACCGGAAGAATTCCCATGCTCTTTGTTACCATGTTTTTTCTCATGCAAATGCCGATGACGTCTGAGAAGCGCTTCTCGAACTTTGTCTCTAGAACCTTCCTGCAAATGTCCAGCACTGTAAACAACACATTTCGTTTTAAACTTAAATGCAAACAAAAACTCAACAAATCCTTCAGAGACAAAGCATTCTATAAATTCGGGAGTACGAATGAGAAAATATTTCCGACATTTTGTAACTTCTCTACCTGATCATATTGTCAAGAACAAGGTCACAAATCTGTTCCAAACAAATGGCTTCCATGTCCAGCATGACGATATTGTTGAGCAACAGACTTCGAAGTTCGAAAAGTGAGTGGAGCGACAAAGTGGCCACATGGGGCTTTGACCAACGATTTCCTCCTTCTTCCACATCTTCTTCAAATTTCACCCATCTGACAACAAAAAGGTAAAACATGACAAACATGCAGCTTATGAATTACGTTTTCTGCGTTTCGTCACAGAATATCCATTCTTAATCAAATTAAAAAAAATATAAACCCGTGTCCCTTTACCTAGCAGTTTCTTTCCATTCCACTTCATTTCCATCCTGGACCAATTCCCCCATTTCGGAGAAAAGTGGATGAGACTCATGAGTGCCGCCATCTTCTTCTTCCCCCAAAATGAACTGGACTCGTTGAGCTGGAGGAGTTACTAAATACAGAAGCATTTAAAACCAATTAGTTCACCTCCATTAGCCAAACTATTTGGCAACCAAAAATGTACTATCCTTTTCACCTCTAGGTGTCCCGTAGTCCATCGCTTAAACTAACTAACTAACTAATCAGCAAAAAGTGTAACTAACTATGAATTGCAAAAGATATTTTTCAAAAATTCCTTGTGATGTTTTAAATCATAAACTTTAAAACCTCACACCAACTTCACTCAAAGGACACATGCAGACTGCAAGTGCAAATTCACGTATCAAGAATCTCTGGCCTTTGTCTAACATCTATTTTCCAATCCACAGCAATAAAAGATGTCGGCAATCCTTTACTAACACGTATAATTTGCACAGGACTAATAGTACTAATATGATGGGCCGCCATGGATTATCTATCGCACTGTTTAATCTGAAACAGTTGGATTTAAAATGTGCCGTAATGAAGGAATTACCCTGTGATTACCAAAAAAACAAAATTGACATGTGTATCAAACATACGTGCTCTGGAATATTAATATCAACAGCTTCTTGCTAACCTACTTTCTATATCCTCGCACATTTTAACTAACTTACATTTTTAAGAACTCAATTAACTCTTTGATGATACTGATAGAGAATTTATATCAGCTCCACTGCTTTCCATGCTGTGTGTATATTTGCAGCTACATAGCTAAAAAACATGGTGTGTGATCTGCAATTTCAACTGACAATCAAAATTGCTTATGCGTAGATTTGACCGACCGATTTGAAATGCAAATCATATATCTGCATGCCGATTACTAAACTTAAACTAACTAACCAAATGTGGCATATTATCCAGTTAATAGTTAGCAATGAAACACATGCAAAGCTATACAGAATAGAGAATTCACAAACAAACATTGCACTAAGGACTTTTTTCACAGATTTTAGAAAAAGAGGAAATAAAGCCATGAGAGAAAGTGAAATGAGTCTTACTATAGGCTTGTCCATCTTCCATTGAAATGGAAAGTAATCGACGAGTTCTTGGAGGTGGAGCAAAATCCGCAGAGTCCACTTTTTAGTACCAGTGAAAAGAGCGCACAAAGAGACACAGAAAAAGCAGAGCATATAGTTAGTTAGTTTTTAGTTACAGAGACACACGTATTGTAAGTTTGTGAGCTATAATATAATTAATAAAGCCAGTGAAAATGAACATGTTGGTTAGATAGTACAAGTTAAAACAGATTAACAAATTACAAAGTCCACATAATAAGTATAAGTCAGGTGTGCAATCATACCAACCTCAGATGTAGTCAAGATTAAACTTTTTCGAAAATTTCGTGAAAATTTAAACGCACAATTAGCTACAGTTAAAAACACTGTGTACACAGAGTCATGTATACATATTTAAGGCACAAATGACGGCAAAGTTGCACAAAGCTTGTACGCATAAGAACACGCAAATGTTTATCAAACTTGATGGCCATATCATCATCCTATTATATAAAATCCAGTTTATTCTAGTGTAAATCTCACCCAAACCAATTTCATACGTAGTAATTTCTAACATCATTGGAGTTGTGACAATATTTGCTTACTCGGAACAAACTATATACTATATATCCCTTTTTGTTTTTGTTTACGAGTATTGGACCTAAGGAAGGGTTTATTTACTTTAGTTGCTTTTAGTTTGATTAGTTTTCTTACAAGGACGTTCTTCATCCTTGTCATCTTTGCCACTTTTGTGATGTCTGTGACGGCGATGATGTGACCTTTTCCGATGACCCAACAATGGAGCTCCGGGGTCACTTGGGACGTGAACTCCCACGTACACGGTGTGAGCCCGGTGACCTGTGGAGAAAAAGACAGAAAACGCGTTTAAAGGCTGATGACGCACACGTAGTTGCACATAGGATTATCATGAACATGTATAATAAAGTCTCTGTAAGACCATAGATAACTTTGCTTATTTTGGGTATTACTAGAAATGGAGCATAGACTGCAGTTTTTAATACATTCTGAAATCAATGAAATCTTTTGTGACAGAACGCACCCGAG
>Ga0210040_10001317_pt1 | contig 37981 bp, 20 predicted proteins | sample CryGeyCG12114_NA_FD_185462 | JGI IMG/M metagenome (GOLD analysis project Ga0210040, IMG submission 185462) | Groundwater microbial communities from aquifer - Crystal Geyser CG19_WC_8/21/14_NA (SPAdes) (version 2) | ecosystem: Environmental > Aquatic > Deep subsurface > Groundwater | place: USA... | reverse complement strand
CCCCCCCCCCCCCACAAAAAAAAATTTGAGGGACATTTCAAAAAAAATTCGGGCACTTGACATTTTGCTATTCGAGCAAATGGAAGAAATTCCACACCCTGCTGGGCTGGGTTTTCATATCGCCTGTCCAGCTCACCTCTACCTCAGATCCAACTGATTCAAACCATGTAAGTTAAAACCTGTGAATTTCGCCGTCGTTAGGAAGCTTACATTGTAAGTGTAAGTAAAATACCAAATCACTTAATGTATACTTCCATTGAAGAAACAATGTGGTCAGCCAAACGAACACAGTTAATACCAATATTCCAACTGTACACACCATATTCCATTACTATTATAAAATGGCACTTTGACAGTTAGTTCAAAGCCCTTGATGATTTTGCAAGTAAAAACATGACACATGCAAACTAATGGCTATCATTTCAATGAACGATTGCAGTCATAAAAGTTTACAACATCATTCGCATGTTAAACGTATTGGAATGGCTAAACCCATTTATTTTTATCCACACAAATAGCACGTAACGAATTGCGCAATTTCCATTACGACTGACTAAACTATGTAGATTTGAACAAAAGTTCTTAGGATGAACTAATATTTTCACTCAGGACTTTCTATTAAGCTAACAGGAACAATGCGATGTTCTCATGATTCAAAATACGTAGACTAAAGACAGTTACATATGTAACTTACTACTTATTAGCTGGCTGAATCAGTAGAATACGGAGACTACGGGGAAAATAATAGTAACCTTACATTTACTACTAACTAACCAACCCACTAAAAATTACGTTAGATATTTTATTGAGAGCTCAAATATAGGAAGCAATAAACAACATGGATCCTCCTGAAAGTCTAACGCGAACATTTTGTGTTCCAGAGTGAATTTCTACCATATTTTTACTGGAGTTCCTGAGTGAAGACCTAAAACGAAAGTATGAGAGTCCATAATGCGTATGGGTAAAACTATTTCCTGTGATTACTTTCATTTGCTCCAAAATAAGGCAATAGTGGGCAATGATACGTGACATGTCTACGACAGCATGTTGTAGTTGCATATGGGGTGGACTAGTGCCTAGTTGAAAAGGTGTCGAGCTACCCACACAGCAGTGGTGTATTTATCATGCATGAGAAAACAATTGGAAAAACTGACCACTCATCAGGTTTCAGGTGCACAAAACATTTACTTTAACCCGAAGCAGCAAATTTCCAGAAGTCATAGTAGACGGAAAAACGAGGAGTTCTGGAGAAGAAAACTGAGCAGTTTTTTGTAATGCGAGTATGGGAAAAACAAATGATACCGGCGTAAGGGTAAAACTTCGCATTCACGATAAATTTCTTGTGAACGCAAATTTTTACTTTGGGGTTCATTTCACGGTCCGGTTCCAGTTTCCTTCAAACTCTGGGTCTTCCCAGATTAGAATTTTTCCTGTATTCTAGCACTAACGTATCATCTCGGGATTTTTAACTCACAGTACAGGTCTAACTCCGGATTGCGAGCAAGTTTCGTGACCCGGATTATAATATATAGATAGTCATACCTTTCAGGGCGCGGTGCAAGAGGAAGAATGAATTAATAAAAATTATAGTGGCATGTAATTAGTTAGCATTTTCAAGTACTGAAATTTCGAAATTTGTCTATTCGTATGTACATAAAGGTACACAGCAATTACGCCGCGGTAATTCCAACATGTGGAATAAAAAAAACTTTTGGGAATATCAAATCAATGCAATAGCACAGAGAATACTAACAGGAAACTCGACTCACAATGGATGTCCAAAATGTGTTCATGAGCAATTTTCTTCAAAATAATCACAAAGTCTCCCTAATACCCTCTAGTATATACCCTCAAAATATTTTGATCCGATGCGGCCGTTGAGCTTCACAATAAAAAAAATCGTGAAAAAAATTAACGAAGTTATTTAAATGGGGGACAAAAGTAGCATATAGTAGTCTTCCCTGCCACGAGTTATTTTCCTTATGAAAAATCGAAAAATGAACCTCAATTGATATTGATTGAGATATTGCCCAATTTTTCTGGATTTTTGTCCGGCTGTTACTCACGGACGATTGAGCATCGGATAGAAATATTTTAGTACCATACACTACAGGGTGTGAGAACGACTTTCAAAGTATTTTCAAGAAAATTGCTTAAGAACTTATTGCGGACATACATTGTTAGTCAGTTCTCCCATCTCTATTTTTATATTCTTCAAAATAATGATGATTCGACATATCAATTGCTATTGACATATGACACAGGGAAAGGAATGATGCATGAAAAAAATGGAATTACTACCCAAAATACGAAAATGTGCATCTGAGTAGTGTTATATGACAAAACAAAAACACATAATAAAATCTTCTGCGTATGAGTTGTAAATTTTCCATATTTCCAGGATTCTAAACAAATAGTGAGCTAATTTTCCACCACGGCAGTTTTCAACAGAAACCCATAACTCATACTAGACTTCATTTGATACGCAACTTTTACTGTATTCATCAGTTTCAGTAACTTATATACAGTAATGATGAATTATGCCTGCGGAATAACTTTTTCTTTTCATATCCTTTTTCATCACATGCTATCCTCATATTTTTAACTTCTCACGTGTCTCACAAATATGAAAGTTATTAGTGACCCAAAACTTTCCCGTCTTCCACATATACATTTGTTCTCTACTGAAGCTACCTTTAAATCCATCATATATTTGACCCGGCGAAATCTATTATTCACATTCATTCAAGTGGTGAACACAAATTATTTCAAATCTGCACTCTCCAGGCAATTTCCAAACTCCATGAAGAGACAACAAAAAATGCCCCAAGTTTTGTTCATTCAACTTTCACTTGTAATGCTTTCACAGTAGGATTCCACCGTACTATATATCAAAAGGTTTTTTTATACATTTTTGGAGTTTCTAGACAGAAGCCAAATTGAACAAAGGTTAGGATCCGGAACAAAGGTCGCAACGATCACACAAAGTAGTAAGCAAAGGTGAACCAAATGGGACAGTAACTATTAGTTAGTTACGTTACAGCAGAAAGTAAAATGACAAAGGGCAAAGGCGACATGTGACAAGAAAAATGAGAACTTACTCTTTTCAGCTCCAACAGATCCCGACGCGTCAAATCGATTTGACTTTTAATACTTTTGATGGTTACAACTGTTCCCTGAAAAAAAAACGTAGATGGAATCTTAGTTTAATTTCTTCATAAGTCTGCAAACAACATAATAACTACCAAAGATATGATAACAAAATATGCGTTAGTACATGATGCATTTTAAGGACAATTTGAAAATTATTAGCAACAATAACAACTAACCATGATTGTTTACGTAGAGCCTGTCTAACACAAATTAATTAAAACTGTGGCTCCTTTACAACAGTAAACAATCAAGACTAAACGTTCACAACATTGCAACACTTTCTGCACTAAACAAACAGTCGAAATATTTAAACACGATATCCTTTTTACCTTGTAGTACTTTGTTGATGCAAACATCTGTTTTCGTCCATCCGCTAAAGGCGAATCATTTGAATTAAAACTCTGAAAAAAATAGTCCGGGAATGCATTTACATTTCAAAATTTGTACAGGAGCTTTATGTTTACATTTAAAATAATGACTACAACTCGGATTTAAAAAACGAGTAAAATTGTCCTAAAAAAACTTACATAAAGTGAATGCCGAGATCCTCGTCTCCCTCCTTTGCTTCCACCAGCTTCTATCACATCATCCCAATTCACTTTCCATGTCATAGATGCAATCTCAGCCTCAAGTTTGTAATGCCTTGGAGAGAACAATGCTCACATTAAATTTCCCATCACTCTGTCACATTTCTCAATCCATCCAAAATGCAAATATCAAAATATGGTCACTCTAACTAAATAGACCACCCGCTTTGATTCCACATTTAACGCGCTAAAAGTAAAGATGACGTTTCTTAATTCGTCTTTTAAATTACGTGCTTTTACACGATCAAACCAAATTTTAATCATTTTCAACAGTACAGGTATAGTCTTGGCATTATTAGCTAGCATGCGATAACATGGGAGAGTCATATGCATTTGTGTGTATTTGACATACTAGCTAAAAATGCCAAGACTATAACACTTGCTATTTCACTATTTCCTGGTAGACTTTGACGACGTAATTTGTTTTTTTCGAAATGAACCGATTATGAATCACAGCAGATTGCGGTGCTTATTCTATGGTAACCATTTCAGTAGAATAACAAATTGAAATAGAGTTGAAACCAAATGTTTCTTAATGGAGTCTAGTGGAGGGATGGTCTGTTGGGGAATAGCCATGTTAATGGAAACTATACCAGAGTGCGATTCCTGGTTCTTTCCAAATTTTCAATTTTGTTTTAAATATTACGTACTTATATAGGATCAAACCAAACCTAAAGATGAAATCAGCATATGCAGCTATAATTAAATATGATATAAACTATCACACCTAGATAAAATCATTTTAAATCTCCATTGTTCTAACCAAACTAAAATTAAATTCGGCAACTGGAATTGTAAGGTTTCATAAAGGATGTACCAGCTAGCCCACATGAGACTTTCTCCCTGTTTTCACAAAAGTCAAACCTATTTATATTACGTAATGTATCAAATGTCAAGTTGGCTTTCACCTGTTGTCAAGCATGACGGCAGACAGCCAAAATAGATTATCAAGATTCTACACTAAAAGGTGTCCAGTCCACGCATGTATCAAATGACAGTCTGAATTAGAAAAAAGTATCTCGGCATAGTTGCTTTATTACAGAATCCGTCGATACAGATCAGAAAATAGACTCCAGAAATCTTTAAAACACTGGCTTTTCCCATTTCCGTTTCGTTTGTACACATTATAAGCCTGAATTCCTACCTTGACACATGGGAATTGAAATGCCAAACAAAATCTGTAGAATATTTCATACCTCTCTATACTATGTCCTTCCACTATAGTTAAAAGCTCTGGAAATTATGGACAAATTTTCTAGCTCACCCAATCTAGTTGACAGTTGTTTCATGCTTTTCAAGTCTGTCTTGACTAATTTACTTCTATTGTGCCTCATAGTAACAATAAAAGTACTGCTGAGCCAGCAATTTATCTAAAAATTTTCGTTGTTTTTACAGTTTTCCATCAGATGTTAAAGAAATGATTCTACGTGTGTGGAACGAAAATTCAAGATGATAGGCCGTGTTTCCTGCCGTCCCTATGGCTACTATTTCCGTTGTGGCCTGAGTGATCCGATTGTGAGTGGAAGACATTTAGTTATAGCAAATATGCTCCGCACTTTGCTTATAAAAGCGCATTAAGTACAGTTTACATAGTTCTGCACAAATGCACACTGTGGACTTGCCATGGCTCAAGTTAATTAGTTAGTATGGAACCTTTATGCAGTCATAATCATGCTCATTCCTATTCAAATTCTGTGAAACAACGCAAAACCAAATAAACAATGAGCACATATACTTGCTGGTGTAAAAGTAGAAAGGTTAATTTGAAAACAGACAAAAAATTACAATACATTCACACAATGCAAAATAAATATTTCTTTGGAAAAGGTGAAAATATAAGTTTTGCATACAATGTTCGAGTCTAAGACGTTAAAAAAGCCTATAGTTGTTAAGATAAAAAAAGTGCCAGCCGAAATGTTAATGCAAACTGCTGTTACTTTCACTAAAACTTGGAAAGTGTTTGCAGTCAACATGCTTCACATTCCCAAATGCACAAATGAAGACATAAAGCAACGCACACACAGTTTTTACTATAATTTTTATTCCTGTAGATGAATTAGCTTTTTGGAAACCAACATATTATGCAACTTTCATACATCATTCCAATCAATAAGCAAAATGACAATTCACAAGAACGGTACAGTATTGGACAAAACAAAACCCAAACATTTCAGATGACGTTTGCTGTAAAACTTGAAGGAGCAACTCAAAATGTATGGCTCAAAGTAGTTAAGTTACTTACTTACTTACTATCAACCCTGTTTTCACAACCTTGTTTATTCAATAACTTGTGAATCTTTTTCTCCATTTGTATAACAATAAAGGAGAGAAACTTTTTCAAAGTTCCAGTTAGACAAGCATGAGGAAAAGTTTTTTCTTCAACTTGCATTCAAACAAGAACAAATATTAAACTATGTACATGTGTAGTTTGTACAGTCAACAAAACCTTGATGAATAGAGAGCAGCTGAAAGTTTATAAAATGCGTATCTTCATAATTCGTTTGTGTACATGAGCTAAAAAATGGTTCTTTACCGAATCTTTTTTTTTTGAATGGGCCAGAAAGAAAAAACTTTGATTGCCGAAGGGAGCCTCATAAAAAGAAAAAAAGAAAACTTTTGCATTAAATGTAACTTTTGAAACTACTACATCATAAAATCACACTGTTAAAAATCAATATGGCTTCAAAAGATTACGAATTCAACGTGTATTCCAAATTCCAAATGCGTCTTCAATAATAAGTGACCAAACAATTCAACCTACATGAGGACATGTCAGCTACGAATTCCAAGTACAATTTAAAACATTTGATCCGTTTATAAACTTTTCTAGTTACTTAATAGTATATATACTACTACCTTGTATTGTCTAAACTCCACTAGAACGCGATTAGAATGCTAAAATCGAAAATATTGTACATTATATTCAACTAGAATTCATATGGAATTGAGGACAACTTATTTCGAACACAATTAAAAAGCTACTTCATTTGCATTGGCATCCTTACGTAGTATATTGTTCAATGTTCATCCCCAACTGCAACTTACTGCACTACTTACTACACCGTCGCAGTTATTCTGTGGTGCTACATTTAATATCGTCCCGTACTACTATGGCTTTGCAGTACCGTTCGTGCATTTAATTTTTTATTGTCAGCATGCACGGGAAGGTAAACCATTCTGAATTTGATACAATTCTGGAGAACCTCTTTATTTACACAAGTTCAGATTCTAGCTCATCATTTCGCTCTCACAATGCTACTCATCATAACCCGTTGTGAATGGGAAACCCTGAGAGAGAGAGTCAGTCTTCAGTCATAACATTATGTATTGCCTTCCATATGTATTCGATGTATTCTTAGCTACATTTTATTTCTTACTTAGGGACTGACTGACTGACTGTGTGCAAGGTCATGTTATTTATTATTTGAAATGCTGAGTCACCATCAGATGAACTCCAGCAGCAAAACCAACCTACGGACTCTGAAATACATAAAAAAATTGTTTTGGATTAACAATCGATAAAACGAGAGATTTCAGTAGTACTACATGCATCAAAATGTTTCATAACTTTCGCAATAAAGAGCGCTCAATATCAAAATGACAACATGATATTTATTGACATATGAGTATTACACAACAAAGGTATTATTATATTGTAGGCTTTTACTCTCAAAATATATTAAAAAAGTTAAGTCGTTCGCATGTTTCGTGTTCTATTCACAAGAAAAACATACAAACATTTTAAAGTACACCTTGCATGTCATACTTTCAGCAATGAAAGCAAAATAAGACTTTCTACTATTTCTACTGTATTTGTCACATTGAAACAAAAGTTTTAATTCCTTTAATTTTCACCGCTTTTCACTAACTAGAATAGATGCTAATCTACAGCCATGCAGATAATGATTGCGAAGGTGCATTGATCTCATGCGGTTTCCCATTTATCAAAATTTAAGCTCTCATCTATTTGTCTAACTCCTGTAAACAAACGGGATTCTGAGTATGTTCTTAATTGTTTTTATTGTAAAACTAACATATGTAGATTCAGAGTCAGTGTAGTTGAAAACTGTCTACAACCTTTTACCCACTTGAAATTTTAAATGTTAATTACTATGCATGAAGTTCTCTTATTGAAACTAATAGAAACGGAATAAAAAGTTAAAATGAACAAGACTCAAACTTATAGTTCAAATGATCATCATATGAAAAAAAAAGATGAAAGGTAGATTTCGTTTCATGTGAAACTAGAAACATCACAAGTGAAGTGTTATTTTTCGTGCTAACACGTATAAAACACTATTGCCTACTCACCATCATATATAATTGTCTGGCCACCTTTTTCATTTGGAATACACAAAAAAAAAGATCAATTCATCAAAGAAAAATATTAAACAATTCCTGTCATTAGTGTATCAATGAATGCTACTGAAACGCTTTTAAAATTTTCCATGTATTTATTCATGCACTATATTTTTAATGATCATAATTAAACGGCGCAAAAACATATCAATGCTCACAAAAAATGGATGCAGATACTAATATTCTTCGAATTTTTACTTATTAATGTAAATCGCCAATTTGTACATTTCTATAGCAGCTCAGAGCTGATACTTACCAAACAAGAATTCTAAAAGTATATTCTAAGCCTAAGTAAGTTGCTCTCATGTTGTAACAATGTCAAACATGCCATTCACGCAATTTTTACGCTCACTCTCAGCCAGCTTCCTTTCTCCTCTCCAAAAAGTACTTCCATTACTTCATGCAAACTAACTAATCTAAGCCACAGAAAATGTTATATTCCTACATAGTAGGAAGCAAGATACTAACTAACCAACTTAGAGTAAGTACTATAATAAGTTTCCTGACGTTTCTCAGTCAGTAACTAACAAACAAATAGTCAAATATATTAAATTCATAAATAATGGGATTTTTTCAGTGTGCCCATTGGGAGCAAAAAATAGGATCTTCATAAAAACCACACCCAGTTCTGGGAACTGATAAGATGCAATCGTTCCTTACTTACTCACATTTAGTTAGTTACCTAAATTACAAACCCATTCCCATTACTTTCACTACAGTAAGGCCAAGTGGTTTTGTGTACCAATTTTGTCCATTTATGTGAATCACTTGAACCTGAACTGATGGGAACAGATGAGTTTCGTTAATACAATTTCTCACAGCGCTTTGAACCGGACTTAAAGTATAGCGCAGTGGCACTCAATGCAAACAAGATTGAGAGAGCCTTGTTCTTAGGGACTCCAAATTAGTACGCTCATGGAGCAACGTGAAGCTCACTTCCCAACCAATCATTTCATAAAGGACCATCTTCTTATTCCATCATTCTTATCCTTATTCCATGCACTGTACATTAATTACAGCTAATGGGTAAACAGGGTTTAAGTTGGACGACAACTTTGAACATAGAACAAAATGTCACACTTATCTAGAGGATGCTAGACAATATATTAAGTAAAACTTTACTCATTGTCTTCTGTACATTCCAAGTGGTCTAAGAGCTGGGAACAGCCCGCAGGATAATTGACACTAATAAAATTAATACGCTCTTATTGCTTGGCTTAAGGCCATAGGTACAAGATTTGAGAGAATACTCCAGAGACGGTCCAATAATTACGAGAATTTCGCAACAACATTTTCATGGAAAACTATACTTACAAACAATAAATGTAATGATGATTACATGGAGATACAATAAGAATTCTTGTGCAGTTTGATTGACATTTCAGGGAAAGAGTTTCCGGTAAAACTCAGTTGAAGTTCTCGGGAAATTGTATTTATGTTAAGTGAAACTATAGAAGGTGGAATTTTGCATGCCTTCCTTTTTTAATTCAAAGTGTACCTATGCAATCCGCACCCAATTAGAATCAAAGGAGAGTAAATTACAATTTGTTATACAAACAACCTCAAAGACAATTAATTTGTGTTGTAATTAAAGAGAAGCGGGATGCTTTTATTGGCTACAAACGTGGTAATTACGTCCTATAAGTTTTTAAACCTTGACAAAAAAGTAACTGGGTCCCAATGGAAAAGCTTCTTTGGCAACATGGTAGTTTATTTTCATCCCATATGCTACATATGCTAACAGAGCATGAATTTCTCAAGAACTAATCATTTTTTCAAACCTAATTTACTTTTTTACCTGTTGAGTCCAAATTAAGACATTGCTACATTAATCAACTAGTGTTCAGTAAGCCAACTAATCGAAAGCCACCTAACAGCATGGAGCACAGAAAAACTAGAAATACTGCTAAAAAAGACATCAATATACAACTAGTATCAGTTCTTCTTTGTTTTACTACGTAATGCATCAAAGTTGGCAATAAACACATTACAATGAGACGCTTTGCTATGAAAACAAGCGGCTAGAGAGTGCCAAAATAGATCAAGCGCAACATATGGTGAATATAAATGACCTAGACATTGTAGTCGCACAATACCAACATGATTGACAACGTATCCAGTCACACAATCACGTATTCACACTAAACTACAGCTCAAGAGATTTAATATAACAAATGTTGACTTCTAAGTCCAAGAGCCTTGTCTGCTTGTCTGAGCTAACAGAGATAATAAACACTAGTCGACCGTGAGTCTCATGACTTAATGAATGAAGGACTCCAGCTAAAAGTTAATTAAATCATTTAATACTGCAAAAAAATGTCTTTGAAAATCGTAAAGTCCGTTAAAAAACTATAATAGTCAATAGGAATTGGGAAAAAATATCATAAATTCGCATGATTCATTTCTAATCGAATTTTTAATGATTGACTGGATCTGTGATACATTTTCCGATAGTGTTATGATGCTTTGTGACGCGGAGGTACGAAAATACCCACAAGTCAAGTATTTGGTTCAATCATACGGATCATAGGGTTCACTTACATACATTTCACTTCGTTTGTAAAATCCATGCAACTCTAACTTCATTTGCACATACCCTGAATAGCAATCAGTGACTTATTTTTGTAACCATAATCCAGTAAGTAACAATATATTCATTCAATGCTATTATACGGGCCGAAAAAAAAGATGAATTTGGGAACGAACAGAAAAAAATTGTATTTAAATCATAGTTTTTCCTATAAAACAGCGAGTAGATGTATCCAAGCATACTCTTTCATACTACGCATTGCGAAAATAATCATGGAAATCGAAATAATTCCTCCTAAAACTTTCCAATCAATTACTCCTACTGACCACCAACTTTATTGTAATCACTATTACCACACAAACCATATGAAAAGACAAAACATGGAAATAGAGCTGAGACATTCCCATTGAGAACTAATCACGGTAGTCAACCTGAATATGTAGTAAAAGCGTAGAGGAAAAACAAGTCCTTTTACTGTCAAAATTACTTGCTCATTGAGCTGAAACGGTAGACAACCAGAACTGAGCCGAGCTGCAAAATAACCCTTACTAACCAACCAAGCAGTGAACTTTTTGGACCGTACATACACAGAAAACATGAATTTTCACTTTCCCTTACTTACTCACCGCACACAAGTATAAAATGAAGATCTGAACTCCCAACGAAAGCTAATTTTACTTGCTTTCTGTGAAACCCTATACAAATTCACAATAATTAACACTTTTCTAGAACCAAATGAAGCAAGCATGTATATACATTACAGTGAGAAACTGAACTACTAATCTTGACAAATTTAGCTGGGGCATATCCAAACCCATTCTATTGTTAACCACACAGCCATAGCAATGTCAACCATATTTCTTTGGAATTCTGTAGTGTGCTTTTGTATTGTTGACATATTCTCTCGTGAGTCTACCGGATCCATTCCTATTCCCTTTTGTTTCGTTGACAGGTCTGCACAATATGTGTCACATACCAAGGCCAGTTACTCAACGTATAAATATCCTCCCATCGTCAACGAGTTGTAGACTCATGCACTGCAGCACTGCCCGGGGTGGGAGCCCGTCATCACTATCAGGAGTGAAAGATGTGAAAGTGTATCTCTCAAAAGAAATACTGCTTATAGTTCATAACAATATTCTCTTCTTCAGTCTGTGTCATGTTCACTTTCCCATAAGTTTGCACACTAATATGCCGCTTCATGAATTAATCAACTGTAAATATTGGATTTAGTTGGACACTTGACATGGTTTGATTGATTGACTAGATTTGTTAATATAACACACTATGGTAAGTAGTAGTCAGTCAGTTTGTTATTCTATATTTATGCGAAGTAAAAAGTGAGAGCAGTATGTGTTGTGAGAAGAAAATAAACAATTTAAAGTAATCTACTTGAAACATTGTTAATAGTTCATTGTATGATGAAAGCCAATTAGAATTTAAACTTTCGGATCCAAAACATACCTTCAAAATATAATCACTTTTGTATTTCTATTCTGAACAAACCAATTCTGTAACATATACATATTTAATGATGATATTGTTTGTAATTTGTAATTTATTGATAGCTGAAGCTAATGTGTAGCCTCCGTATTGAGCGTATTTTGGCTTTTAAGGTAGTGCAGTGGGGCATACTTTTTATAGACAAATTTAATTAATATTAAGGATCGTCACTATGAAACAATGGATTCAGAAAATGGGGGTTTTCTCCACATTATACTGTTTGGTGTGACACTAAATGCGTAAACCTGCATCACCAGCCTAAAAATTGGTTTGAATGGAAACAGACGAGGCAGTAACTATGAATAAATAAGTGTTTTTACGTATTGCACTCTCTTGGTGTGGTTTATATAGGCTAGTTTCAGTGAGTAAAATTAATTTTTACTATTATAATTGAACCATAAGTGACTGATTATTATTAATACCAGGATTATTATTTAGTGGAACAAAAAAAATTTCTTATCCGTTTACGTCCAGTTAATATTTCCACATCATTTTTTTACCATATAAGTTGTTTTCAAAGTGTAATAACGTTGTAAAAGGATTTTTGAATGAATAAATAAATCAAATGTAAGATATAAACATTTTTTTAAATTATGGAACAATATGATATGATACTAGAATAATGTGTGTAAGTTTAACATAATAGCTATTGACTGTACCAAATGCAGCCTATTATGACCAAGCTTGGAAACTTTGAGATAGTTTGCTTACACTCTATTATGTGTGTAAACAAAACATCTACCAAATTTTTTCAGCAGATGATTTAATACCTTAACGGATTTCAATAGTTTAAGTTAGTTAGTGGAATTTATATCACCATTTTAAAGTTGAGGGCCCAATTAAACCCTTGTGTTATAAATTGTGGCTTCCAATGAAACACAATACAAATGATTAACGAGTATTTCCTACACCGTAAATTGTATTTGCTACCTAATGCCAATACTCAAAGTCGCATTTATAAGTTTCAAAAAGAAGGCTTAAATCAAATTTATTTGAACTTTCAATCCCCACTGCCATAGGTTTGAATATAATGAAACAAAATTTAATCACCCTGATATAGAACAATGTCTCAAAAACAATTTGAAAACAATTTTACAAAAGCTTTCAGAAACACAACATATAAAATGGAATTCGGGCTATACTGATTTATACAGCTTCTCCACAATACAAATCCCTTTTATGTGGTGTAACATATAACGCTTATAATGCTAGTAAACTATCTTTGTAAGTCTGCCATTTGCATAATATCAAGGCAGGTATACTCTCAAGGTAGAAGAAACTAAACCCATAAAAGTAAATGACGGCCGTGCAAACATGATCACATGATAATTTTCAGACTCAAAATCACTTCATAACTGCAAATGAATGCAATTCATATTGATTAGGTAGACTTTAGTTCCAAAAACATGTCAAATTACCCATACCTATGAAAACTAGGAACAAAAATTCGCGAATGGACACTTCAGAAGCAAGTGCTACGTGGGCAGTGAGTTGGAGAAAGTAATTTTCCTTGCCACTTTCACCAAGTAATCTTACCAGCATATTATATCATACTGCACATGATAAGGGTACTAGTTTACTCACTCATAATTCCCCACCCATGCACTAAATTCGATATTGTGTATAGAGTTATGCACATAAGCTCGGTATACAGTGTGAGATATGAAACCCACTAGAATTAACTTTCACTCACAAAAATGATTTTTTCAATCTTATACACCGGGAACGAAAAAAACAGTCAACGAAAATTGCTAGCTATAGCTACACTACAGAGTGAAACTGAAATTTCCATGAATTTTCGACAAACAAAACCACATCACCCACCAATTCGAATGCAGGTTAATTATCTCATAAAAGTTAAGCAAAAACAGTAGCGGCTTGACACCTGACTAACTCACTGAATGTAAAATTTTGAACTGAGATTTAATTTAAAAATTATTCACCTCATTAATTTCACTATTTCGGTTCAGAATTTCCTAAGCAAGGGGAACGACAGAAGCTAAAAAACTTTTTTTTGGCAAAACTGTTGTTATTGCCGTATAAACAATAGACCAGTTTTGAATGTCATTTGTGCATCTTGTATATAATAAGATTTTAGGATCACCAAAAGTTGAAACTAGGCAAGTTGGCGAACTTTGTCAAGAATGTCACTGTCGCAGTATAAATTATACCACAATAATAATAAAATTTTGAAAAGTGTTACGTTGGCTTCATAATACATAGGATTATCAAATCATCAATCTCTGACTGAGTAGTACAAAGTACAACGAACAATATTTTTTGAAGCTGAAAAATAAAATAAAAACGTTCCCATAAGAATCGAAAATGTTATGAGCAAAATTTGTCAGTGTTAAAACAACCCATAACCTAAAATCCAAAATCGCAAATGAAAAAAAGACATAAACTCCCAAGTAAAAAGCTATAAATCCTCCTGCCAATCTTATCTTTAAGTTCTATTTCCACAAATGAATGCTAACACTTAAAATAGCTATTTAGAACAAAATGTACTATTTCTCAACTCGTTCCTTTCAACACTGCATCCAAACATAAAACCCTCAAGTCACGCATCCATGCATATACTAATGAAAATCCCAGGGAAGGGAGAAATGATAAGTTTTATGACCTTTTTGGCCTTTTGCACTGGGTTCCAATAAAATCAAATATCAACATTCAAATTCAGTGGACTCAAAGAAATTGCTTTGTTGGTTACAATACAACAGCCAATCACATCGTCACTATGACTTCCTTCCTGAACAATGCTACAGCAAGTTGAAATTTACAGCTTGTCAAGATGGCCTACATAGATTACAGCCTGTGAGCACTTCAACACTTGTCAACAAACAAATCGTTCTGTTAGATGATTTAGTAGATTCAGGATAATTTATTCCGTAGTGAGTAGCACAACTGATTAAATCAAAAGTCACAAGCCAGTATTGTATTACGTATGCTACACAACTGTGTATGCAACCTAGCAATGTTTATGTCAACTTCTGAAGGCACGCCGGTGCGGGAGATTACATAACTGTTGACACATGCTGCAGGCAAAAAGCGCACATCTGATGCTATGAATAACATAATTTTTATCATGACAAGGTAAAATTTATTTAGAGTGACCAACAGAAATTTGAGTAAAAGCTAGAGTATGAGTAGTTTCGTTAAGAAATCGTAAGGAAGCTTTTACTCACCTATAGATAAAGATGAATGCAATGAACATAATTACGAGCAGAGATCCCAAGACAATCATTACAATCACGTACGTTGGCATAGCTGAAAAAAAGTGAACAAAAAAAGTTATAAATTGGACTCATAAAAACAAATTGTGTTTTCACCCTTAGGTATTGTAAGTAAGATATAATTTATGGAAAGTTTAGTACTCTTAATGAAAGAATAGTAGTTCAAATTGAAAGAATAAAACACATGTTTTTCACATACAGCAGTTTTTCCAATCAGCGAAAAGGAAAACAATTTGCTGTTGATCTATTTCCCATTAGTATCACATTTAAAGAACAAGTTAGTTGGGAGATTGGAACTTAGACATTAGAACAAACGATAGAAAGAGACCTTTGGTACTGCTTGGTACTGGGAACAAGAGCAAATGTTCAGACGTTAACTTTAAATTTGTATTATAAAGCGCCATGAAAAAATCGGTTGATTTAGTAAGTTGAGCTATTGTTAATCATTTAATGTCAGTCGGTCAGGAAAAGTAAAATAACGCGAGTGTAAATGATATCTTACTTGGGCAGCCAGAGCCATCAAAACCACATTTAGGAGTATCGGGTGGCCATGTATCGCGATTTCCTGCCCAATGAATTCCTCGTCCTTTTACGTCTATGATAGTTTTTGTTTTTCCAGAGTAGTTTGCCACCACCTATGTGAGAAAAAAATCACTTTTAGTCAACCATATTATGTTATAATAGTACGTTTCAATGATGAGTATACCTTGTGCGGAAAAAGGAGGTAAATTTTTCCTGTCCTGTGTGTGATAAATTTGTGTAGTAGGATAGGATAAAATTTACCTCCTTTTTGCGCACAAGGTATAAGGTCAACTTTGTTTTTAACACAGAACCAAAGTTCCAGTTTGTTTAAAAACAGAGAATTCTATGCAAATAAAATGTCATGTCCGCACAATAATGTTAACTGACCGACAACGTTTGACCAGACTCTGTTCCACCCGAATTTGGTTATAACTTGGTACAAAGATGCTTTCGGGTTTTATGTATGATAGTCTAAAATATTAGATTTCAACTCTCAAGCTGAAATAAGATTTTGAAAATCGAGAATCAATTTTTGACTTGAAATTTCCCAAGTTAAAGCTTTTTCCTCGTTTTTTGATTGAGCCTAAACTTACGCGTTGGATCCTAATATTTTAGATGCTAACACCTAAGGTTCAAGTGCATCTTTGCTCCAAGTTATAGTACAATCCGGTAATACATTGTAAGTTCATACTAAAGTAAATGCAATAATTGTAATCGTGATAATTGAGAAATCAAAACTCAAAATAGCGAAAATATTTGTTCCAACTTACATGAAAGATTCCTGACGACGGATCCATATCTAACAAAGAGTAATCAGCATTACGGTCTCCGTTATCATCTATGCTCACATTGCCGGTGATCCCTGTACAAATAAAAACGTATTTTTATAAAATTTTTACAAACACTGCATAACACGACACTAATGCTAAATCATCTCATATCTGCTTTCAAACAAGTCCGCAAACTGAAGTTGGTATGACAGTGTGCATGCTGTGTTTGGCCAAATTTAATTCTAATTTATGTTAAAGTAAAAGTAAGCCACCATGATATTTTAAAAATCAGGGAAACCAAAAAATCATATGGATGGGTTGTTTCAGTTGGCCCGAAAAGTATTAAACAAGATATTATGCTTATTAACAATGATAATTGTATTACTATTTCCATCACTACGAAGCCTATACATTCCCGACACTTATATGTACTTGATGAATTGAATTGGAATAATTTCAGAATTTTTTTTAAATCATAAATTCGAAAAAAAATCTTCTAAAAAGGTTGGCAGTGTTACCAAGTATCAAACCTGACAGTTTCGTTAATAAAGTCCTAACTAAAAAACAAATTTTAAAAAAGTGGCTCACATGGGCAGAACTCTTGCAACCAAAGACATGGCCAAAAAATTAAATGTGGAGATAGACTATAAATTTCGCACTGAAGGAGAAAAATCCATGCTATGAACTTTTTTTTACAAACTTCATTTGCAGGGCTGAGATTCTCTAACGCTCGCTCATTTATCAAAAAAATGAAAACATTGAGACGGACAGTTAAACTTGAGAGAAATCCATGGCCAGTGACTGAGAGTAACTGCTTTGAGTGATCATCTATATACTAACGCTCACTTTAGGCTCACTAATTGCAAAGCTTTCCGACGAAACTACAGCATAATTTGAAACTGTATTTACACCATTAGAATTGAAATTTTTTTTTCTCAAACATGACGGTTTCCAAAACCGTATTTACTTCGAAACTTTTTTTATAAAAAATAAAATGTACTTTTCTTTGCTTTTTGTTTCATTTCATTATGCATATTACTCATGATAAGTTTGCTATATTGGTTAGGTTGATTAATTGTCAAAAGTAAGTGGACAAAACTATTTGATGACAAAAACCTTCCATTTAACCTCTCAGCTAAACGAGGAGTTTACTTTATCACTACTGTAGAGAAAGTAATTTGTACCATTGTACATATATTGAGTGATTGGCCTCCAACTACAACATTCAGGCAAATCTAGATTAGGAAATTGTTATGCAATTTCAGTACTATGATTTCTTTACTTTTTACAAATATTTTTATGAGCGACGTCGAAATCCAGCAATACAGCCACAGCGTTAGAGCATTTAAATTGCTGTGGTGCAGCTTAAAGCGTCAGCGGCGTTAGAGTTAACCAATAGATTTTTCGCGCATTTGGAAAATGCGTTGTATGCCACCCTACATAATTGACCATCACCCTACACAGGTGGTGGCCGGTGAAAACATCGTCACCAATAGCCAATTTTTAAGTGAAAAGAACTTATCAATAACGCCTTATACAGTAAAACCTGGTAGCCCTATAACACCTTTATGCAATAATAACTTTATAAAAAACGCCTTAAGTTATTAACACCGTTCTTGACACTATCGCCTATTGAACATCATTTAGTCAGTGGGTTGCTAATATTCTGCATTTAATAGTTATAAAAAGGGAGAATAAAACCGCAGGAAAGCGAACATGCCACTGTGGGCGCGCAGCGTCCAAAAAATCGCGGCATGTGAGACCTGTGATTCCATTAGAACCAAGAACTGCGACGCAACAAGGCTCCGCCCATACTGTAGGATTATTTCTAATCTGGCCGAGGAGAGTGTGGGGGAATGGGGGAGGCTGTTCAAGTACAGGTTGGAGTGCGTAAAGAAGCTGGAAAGGCTTCTTATTCTTATAAAGGCGAATTATTGACCTTGAGATGTTTTTGATACAAGAATTTTTTTAACTTAAATTATTTTTTGCACAAGGTAGTTGACCCAAGGTGTTATTGAAACGATGTTATTCATAAGCTGTTTTCACCTAGAAGCTACCTGAGTGACTAAACCGAGATAGGAAATTTAACATAAGATTTTTGTAAAGGTTTCGGTCAAGGTTGCAGGTTGTCATCTGAACCCATTATTATTGTTTATTAGTGGTAGATTGCAGTGCCTTTTGCTGATAACAAGAAATAATTAACTAATCGTGATTACTTAATTTTCCGGCCAAGTTTGAAAACAAATGCGATGTGTGTGGCAAACATTAATTGCCACGTGAGTAATCTACCACGGCAAAAAACCATAAAAGACCTGAAAAACTCGAAGGCTATCCCGAAAAAACACTTATTTACTTTCCTAAAACCATAAAAAGGCTCCATTTGCGGTCATCAACTTTTTACATCCTAATTACAATTAACATTAATTTGGGATTAATTAATATGGGATATTGACAGAGAAGCAACTTATAGGGAATTAACATTGGATTTTAATGGGGAAGCAATCCATAGGGATTTCACATGAAATTCAGACAGGGAACCAACTTTAAGGATTTAATATAGGATTTTGACTGGGAAACTACCGATAGGGATTGAACACGGGATTTTGACTTAAGTTTCTTATAGGGATTAAACATGGAATTTTAACGGGGAAGCAACCCATACGAATTTCACATGGGATTTTGGCAGAGAAGCAACCTATAGTGGTTTTACGTGGGATTTTGATAGGAAAGCAACCTATAGTGATTTAACATGGTATTTTCACAGGGGAGCAACATAAAGTGATTTAACATCGGATTTTGACATGGGAGTAACCTATAGTGATTTAACATGGAATTTTTATCCTATCAACCTATAGTGATTTTAACATTAGATTGTGACAGGGAATGAAAGAATAAGGCTAAAAGTTTCATGCATAAAAAAAGTAGGAGATATTAAGAAAGAGTGCCTGAAATGCTGTGCTAGCTATGTATCAAAGAAAAAACTAGCTACGGCTTGCCATGCGTTAATTTCAAGTGTTTGAACACGAATAAGTTGTTCTGATTTTCTATTCAACAATAATTGTTTAGCTTGATGAAAAAGATGTTTTTGAAAATTTTAAATTATTTATCACTTTTTTGCTGTCCACTCACTGTGGTTCACAACACTTTGACTAAACCTTTTCACGAACATAATTCAAACCTGCGTGCACTGTACGTTAGTAAATTGCCGGGCGAAGCCCGGCATATTTGCTAGTAGTTTACTATTATAACTGGACCTATATGAACTGACGGAATCGAAATGTTGCAAAGTCAAGCAATGTTCCATAGGACTAGCATACTCATTACTTTAAACAACTAAAGTAGTGCTAACGTCCTTTTTTCATGTACGTTACACTATTCGGTGCTCAACTACACTAATTTTTTAAAAATTTTAAAATTAAAAATTTCCACAAAACATTTAAAAAATATTGTTTAGACTGCAGTGCAAGTACTATACTATAAGAGTTGCTAACTAACTAGTAAAATATCAGTTATATTATTCAAAAGCCAATATTCTGATGGCAAAAGTCTACCTTGGAAAGTTTTGCCCCACATTCGTCGGGTGATTGCACTTCCATTGGAAATAGAACCACCAGCTTCCAGTGTCTCATTCAATGCAATTGAGTACAAGATGACAGCATCGTAGAAAGCAGTTACGAAAGGATTCACTGGCTCTTCCCCAAAAGAGAAATTAAATTTCTCAAGTGCCATCTGCTTGACTTGTTTGTCGAAATCAATGTACTCCTGATTGTCCGGTGGTGGTCGCACTGTCACCGTCAATAAAGCTTCATATGCTTTCTTGGCTCTAGCATTGTTCTCATCAGAGTCCGAACCATTGTGCCAAGGTTTATAGCCTTTTTTTAAACTGAAAATACAATAAAAGTTACATGGATACATCAAGATTCGAAGTGATTTCATTTCCTCAAACTACTGTTTGGTCAGCCAGAAAAAATAGTCTTAGCAATTCCAAAGAGTTTATCATTGTTGACTACAGACAGTATTTCATGGTAGCTTAAACACGCAATCTACTTTCACACAAGGCTGATGCTGGTGCAAGCAGCCGTGAAAATAGTTTTATGAATGGATTAACACTACATGAATACACCAGGATGAATACTGAATTTTACTATAGAAGTCGATGAAAAACTTTTTCCTGTACGCTGATTTGATAAACTGTGGCAGGAATGTGATAACGGGATTTTGTTCATGCGTTTCATTCAAGGAAATAAATTAAGGTGTACAAGATTCTTAACGCATAAGTGACTGCTTGAAAAACGATCTACTTTTTTATGGGTGAAAGTTGCTTGCGTAATAATGCGTTGCCAGTTGCGTTAGTAAAAAAAAGTAAAAAAAGTTGAAAACAACAATGTCTCAAAAATTAGAACAGCTTAAAGTTTATATTACAACATTTTAGATAACAATGCCAACACGCTAACATTTTCCTTTAATGGGACGAAGCAAACCATTGGCATTAATGCATAATTATACCTTGCCTATGATTATAATCAAAACTTGTTCATGAACAGCCCAAACATAACAAAACCACCACAGTTCATAGAGTACCATAAACCACAAATGACTTGTACAAAATAATGATACAAACTAGAACGCGTATTCAACTCATCATCAAAGTAACAAAAACATCCAACTTGAGCCTGCACAGTTCTTCAAGCATTAAAAACCACAAATTCTATGTATATTAACTTGCAGACACTATAGTTTTCTAACTAACAGTTACAAATATACCTTTAAAAAAATCTTTGTTGCTAATCAGCTAACCTCATTCATGTTTTGAGTTTTAGGTTCACGGTCAGTACGCCGAAAACAAAAATGCCGAGTCCTTAAGGGCGTGGAAATCACGTCGAAACGTCCAAAAACCTAACCTAACTAAACGTAGTCCATTTGGGTTTCGGCGTTTTTTCCTCGGCGTTTTTTCCTCGGCGTTTTTTGTTCGGCGTAAAAGTTTTCGGCAAACGGTGCGGACACGGAGTTTTAGATGTTCCATACTGGAATCATTGTTATTGTCTTTTCTGGCTGTCATTGTTACGCTTATACTGTGCCGTGAAAAGAATTTTTTGCTTATCTTGTATTCAACTTGAGGAAGGAAGACAAACCTATTCAAATTCTAAATGAAGATCTATCCATGCATGCACCTTTTTCTCATCGTGGATTTCTGAAGAACATGAGAGGATGGAATTTACTTTTTATCCATATACACTCCTGTGAACGAACCAGAATGAACAACGGATGCAATAAAGTTTACACGGGGAAGCACCATGTGCGGAAATCGGAACACTGCTACACAAGTGAGTCTAAAATGTTTTTTGTACCCTGTAAGTTTTTTCTTCTTCCTTTTGTGCTCCATCATATGAGCCAGTAAGAGAAAGCAATTTAATAAAAAACCAAACTTACTTGGTGAACAGATCCACATTGAAAAACACATACTCTCCACTTGAGACCATTTGGAGTTCTTCAGCAGCCAGCAGGATCTCTCGAACTTTGTGGGGTGAGGCGCATAGAACCACAACTAAAGTCAAACAAGCAATGTGGAAAGTTAGAATGTGCCAAATTTCCTCATTTTTCTCACTGTCTATCATCATCATCATCATCATTTGGAAGCAGCTAGTAGCCCAAAAGCAAGTAAGTGAGTAAGTAAGTCATTTTTATTTTAATACGTTGAGCGAGCTGGAGTACTTTTTTTCTGGAGATCCAGTCATGGACATAACAATTTGTGTGCTTATTCAAGTGTTCAGTCAGTGACAGACTTGACTAACTTGACTTACCCATATTGGCACTTTTTAGAGACAGACACTCCATTATGCTATACATATGCAATCATATGGGATGTCGCGTACTAAAAAACAAGTATTAACAAATGGGAATAAAAAAAACCTTTCATTTTCTACACAACAATAAACCGCGAAAGTTTTATATGCGGTGACAGTCTCTTTAAATTTCACTGTCGCCACGGGATTACTTTAGCCCGATACAGAGCTTATGTACCTGTACCACTTTTTTTGGGTACTCGAGTATTTGCGATAATTTTTGAACGCATCAACTGAGTGACTTCAAATTTCGCGCACGTGTAGATTACAATAAAACAATAAAAGAGTCAATGCACACTATTGGAAAATGCCTAAATTGTTTTCAGGCTAATAAAATGTGTTCATTGTGGTCATTTAAATGATAAAATAATTAGTCAAAACCACTTGCTTGTAACTAGTAACTGTCCCAAGCTCTCATAAAGCTGTAATCGGGGAAAACAAATATTGACTTTGCAAGCACATTGAGCCACAATTTTTTTAAAAATAAACTTAAATGAATGTTAAAATCAGGTTATCCGTAAAACGCAAGGATTAACATGTTAAGTAATTCATTCGCCAGTGATAAAACAGCAAATTTGTATGCAAATCATAATTCTACAGGCGGTAAAAATGTCCAAGTATATCTGTATCCATACCATCACTTAACTATTAAAGATCCGTAGCTACAAATATCAACAGTAATCTTGAACATATCCAGCTTTTCGCTTAATAATTCATATAACTCCAAAATCGAATTTTTAGAAAATAATAATTTGTTTCAGATACGAGCTTACTGATTTTTCCTTGCTTAATTTTCATCAAATTTAGCATTCGTTTAAGCTATGAACACAAAATTGTAACGTTAGAAACTTTAAAGATTTTAAAATCAGGCATAATTCATAAAACGAATCTTTTTAGTTGTCAATTTTTGAGCTTCAAAAATATATAAAAAAAAATTTCAAAAGTATGATGCTAAAGTTAGGTTAGGTGAGTGAGTCAAATTTATATTCTTGTATTTAGTTCCTATATGAAGTTGCATCGATGTCACCATTTCGTTACTTTAACTTTTATTAACCCTTATCACCGACTGATTACCAAACTACGCGGTAAATAGCAACTGGGTCTTGTCTTTATGATTAAAGAATGCTGCACTATAATGCACAATAAATTCGTGAAGTAATAACATAAAGGTCGAACAATATAAACGGTTATAATGCAGGCAAAACAGTTAGTAGAGCTTGCAGGGTTAATATTTTATCTGTGAAAGTCAAGGTCAGTCAGTTATGACTATATATGTAGTCGGTCATGACATCTTAATATTCTACTCAGAGAGGAAAACAGTTGCTAAAATATAAAAACTACAACTACACCATTCATTACGCTAAAAACGGTATTGAATATTGGCGTTGTGGACTTAGGTTATGCATTGGAAAAGTCGCAATGAAGCTGTGAGTGTGACCGCAGAACACCAAGATTATAAGCTGACAGCTCTTAGTACCGAAATTGTAAAATGTGACCACAAATTGAGAAAAATCAAGCCTAATGTTAAAATTAATTAATTTTAAGCCTAATGCACCCGTCAACTATTGCAAGGGAAGTGTTGCAGAAATTGTCATTAAAAAGCTGACTATCAATGTCCACCGATGCAAAAATCTAGATCGAGAAGTTTTTACTTTTTGAGTGGCAGTGATACAGTGACGAAAGACCTCTCATTTTTGTGACTGAAGAAAATTTGATAATAAACTATACAGAGGGTGTTGCGCGTTATTTGAGACAATAGAAAAACAGCCATAGAAAACTGGCGTGAAGCAAAATCACAAGTTAACTTTTTTGGAGTTGTTGTTTGCTTTTTTCACTGTATGTTAATTATAATTATAATTTCTTAAAAAAATTCTTAAAAATGCCGAAAACTGATCTCAAAGTGCAAGGCTTGGTTTTAGGACTTAACCGGGTTGTCAGTTAGAGTTATCAAAACTGAACTGAAAAAGCAAGATATTGTCACTTCCAGTGCAATAGCACATCGTATCATCAAAACTATTGGTAAGCGTAAAGAATTGAAATCTCAGGGGTTCCCATCATCAAAAAGAAAATATCCAAAACCAAAGTGGACATCACAAGTCATCAACAAAATAAAAAAATGGACTGCAATGGAGAATCCTTTATTAGTAAGATCGATGTCCAACAAAGCAAAAATAAGTGTGAGGGCTGTAAAAGAATAATTTAAAGCTTGAACCTTAAATTGAGAAAAAAATCCCTGATTCATAAGCTTCCAAAAAAACATAAAAAAATCAGGCGGATCAATTGCAGAAAGCTCTACGAAAACGTCCTGAGTGGAAAAAAATGGGAATTTGTGGTAACATAAATGAAGCACTGTTTGGCCTCCATGATTGCCACGAGAAAATAAAATGGTGCTACGTTGAACAAGGAAAACCGAAGAATGAAAACTGGGTGGTGGAGAAGGACAACTTTGTGAAAACATTTATGTTGGTAGGTGCAATAAGTGGCCGCGGATTCCTCCCACTCATAAAAATCCCATCCCAAGTTAACGACAATGCCGACTATTATATTTGCCACGTTTTGGAACCCATTTTTACTATACACATCCCAAAACTTTATCCTGGCGAGCTGGATAAAGTTTTTGTCTATCATGACATGGCTACCAGTCACACCGCTAAGAAACCCAAGCCTATCTAAAAGATATGGAGTCCAAATTTGGAATCAAGAGAATCAAGACTATAGCAAATCAAGACATCCCTGTCAAGTCTCCAGATGCGAATCCTATGGATTTCTTCGGCTTTGGATATTTGAAACGCCGGCTGAGGTTTTGAAAGGCCACTACCGAAAGCAGACTTTGGAAAATTATGTAACAGGAGTGGGGACAAATCGACCGAAAATTAGTGACTAAAGTATATAACAGCTGGAAAAGGAGGCTTCAACTAGTCACCAAAAAGGGTGGTTCACACATTCAATTGTCTCAAATAACGCGCCACACACTCTGTAGTTAGCACAAGTTAAAAAATTAACTCAAAACGATAACTTTCTTCAGAACCTCTTTTTTCGCAAGGTGTGGATGATAATCATAACTTTTTCTAGCAGCCCCCAAATTTACGCACAGCTTTATACAACTCATGGGTACCATAAGAAAACAATACATATTCAATTCACATTCCCGCACGTGTACGCTTTGATGTCTTCAGCAAAACATCGAAACTACGTTCACCTCTTAAATGGCTGAAGCAGCATTTTTACAGTCTTGTCTCTGTCCTACTGCTGTTTTTTCAATGAATTTGTAAGAAAAATCTGTCACGAGCCGCTTTAACGAGTCCACGTGCGGTTCGGCAAGCTACCTTTAAATTCGAGCCCGCTTACGGCTCGCTTTCGGAAGCTCTCGAGCTATTTCGAGCTCATTGAGAGTACTAAGTAGAACCAGCCAACTTGAACCAAACAATCAAGAATCAAATCCCAGTTGTTAATTGACCGCGTAGACGGATGGTATACAGTCGTGCTGTTCAGTTTAATTAACCCACCATGATAAACAGTTTCTCACTCACTAATTACACAAATGTAATACAAAGCATTTTTGTTGCAGCTATTATAACGATATGCGTAGTTTTTATTGAAGAGCTTGTCATGGCGTTTGTAATTTTTCGAAGTTGACATTTCGAATTTAAAATACAAAAAATGCTTTCAACGTCAACTGCTACTGTAAACTATCTTCAAACAAGTGACAAGAAATTAACAATCAAAGAAAATAGATAACATGCATATAAGCCATGTCATTATCATATCAGATACGCATGCAACAATCATTATGTAAAGTTTATTACATTTCTACATTCGTCGATTATACTTTTTAGTGCACATTTTTCAAGCCCGACTATTGACTATTATACCTATAATTATACTTATACTTATACTTATTTAAGTGGTGACCTTCGTGAAATATATCGGCTTTGCCTCGCTATAGCAAATTGAACTGGTGCTATTTATCATTATCACCGATAAAAAAATGTGTGAACTTTGTGTCGGTCAATATGCTTCAAGCTCATTATGCAGCAATACATATACACATTTTATCCTTTTATCCACTGTATCGGGCTCAGCTAAGCCAGAACCAGCCAGAAGTTTTTTGTAGTAGCTTTAATACAATGGATTCAAGTATACTGTCGTTTTTACAGGAAAATGTGACCAAGTACTTTTTTAGCATCACACTTGCTACGGACATAGAGAACGAATCATGTTTCTGACAATGAGATCCGAACTGTATATTATATGCATAGATTGGGTTGGTTGGAGTGTGATAGACAAGCGGATTTTAGATTTCTTGTTGTAATGAGTAGGGAACGAGTGCTTCTCGTATTCTGCTAAACCAGAGAAAGAATGCGAAACTTTTAAGGATTACAGTTTTAATCGAGATGAAAGCTTGAGGCTTTGAGAAATGAGTACTACTTACAATTACTTACTTCCTACTATGGAAAACATACATTGAGCGTAGAATCCAAACTATGGATTATAATTCTAATCCAGGGAGACTGTAATTGGGTTTTTGAATTATGTTTCCTACTCCTTTGAATAGAATTACATTCATATTGACTAAAGTATTTTTTTCATTGCATATACATGATCACGAGTCCAGAGCAACGAACAGAATACATACAAAAGATTTGTGACTCCTCAGAACAATTTCTAAAAAAATGTAGCGGGAAACTTATGCACCCAGTACGGAGTATATTCTTCCATGAAGAAAAGGTAAATTAACTTGAGTTCCTCATAAGATAGAGATAATACTCCCATCCTAAAAGGTTTCACCATAATAATATCCCATGAAATCAATAACGGACTCAAGATATGAGTATTGTCGTATCTATTTCTTCTTCTTTCTTCCAGATTTTATCACTACTGTCATTTTTTTCGTTACGGTCACACACGTCATAGCTAGTCCTACAGGACTAGCTCTCCGTCTTAAAAAACATTAGCTTGTTTCAACGAATCTCTCATAGTCAGTGTGCATGCACATACCACTTTGTTGTCAAATCACTTATACTTTCCCCAATGTGTGTGCTCAAAGAAACGACGCACTCCACACAATGGTTTGATAGACTAACATGACAACACGTAAACTTACTCAGCCCATCCAAGCTCAATGTTTACTGTCACGGAAGTCACAAATGGTTTGCATTTTTGAGAAAATAACAAAGTAACTGCATAAATGATATAATCCTTACTATTCTCATCAGGCACCAAAATAAGAGACTTTCAATAGCTCTCCAAATTATTTAGTTGTACAATAATTGCCACAATCATTCAATTATCTGGTAAACCCGTCATGGGTACCAAGCAATTTACACACTGACTATGCATTATTTTCTCATTTTACAGTTTAGTCTGAAGATGGTATACAATATACAGTGCGGAAGGTGCTGGTATTATGAAGTAGTACAGCGAAGCGAAACTCGTCACCCTGTCTGTCTGTATCAAAATATCTCGTAAACTACTGGAGAGATTTTGATAACATTTTGTACCCCTAATATTTTTAACAATTTAACATAATTTGATGTTCCCCTTCTCATTCCACGTTCAATGTTTTGGTTTTGAGACATACCAAGCAAGATAGGATTAGAAATCGAAGTAATTATTTAACAATATATTCTCCACTACTTCTTTATGCCCACTTGCTGTGGTTTATTTCACGAAATATTACATTTTAGAACATAGTAAACTAACTATTGAGCGAACTGGGATTAGAGGCTAGGCTCTGTTCAAGAATCACAGGCACAGTATAGAAAGCTCTATATTTTTTTTGCTATTTTGTTATGTTAATTATGTAAGACTCGACGCCATCAAAACTGCCCAAGTGAGCTTCCTTAAAAACAATAGATGAACGTGCTCACACCAGTATGTAATTAGGAACACGTAATTAGTCCCAGAACTGTAATTAGTCTCCAAAAGCGTTGCATTCCTTTCATGTTAAAAAGCCAATAACTGCTCTGCTTTCTCTCACTTTTCACTGGCACAGTTGATGCATGAAATCGGTGTTCTCTATTATATACATTATGACATCAGAGCTAGTTTGTTGGGGTTGATCAAGTTCAATTTTGGTATCCAAAGGTTGTGAGACATACCAAACAAGATAGGACCAGTTCTTGGTCGATTTGACTTAAAATCGTCATTAAAGGTTGAGAGAAAAGACAAACAAGATATGATTGAAAATCTGACTAATGTTTTACAATATGCAACATGCTCCAGTACTTCTTTATGTCCACTCGCTGTGGTTTATTAACTACTCGCTATGTTCCATTGTCATTATATATATTACAGGCATCCATTCAAGTGCATAATGCTAATAAGCTCAAAGGGAGGAAAGGAGCTCACTTCGGGCTTTACTTCCTATGAATTTCAATGTGGATCGAAAATCTTGATCTTTTGTTTCATCAAAGCTCTGGTGAACAGCTGTTCGATTCAAAGCAGTAAATACGGCCGAGAGGACAAAATGACACAAATGATGTCCTTTGCCGGAGGCTACAGCAAAATTATGGTAGAACAAAGCCACATGGCGCCAACCAAATCGAGCAAGGATTTTAGAGAATGCTTCTCCCACGAAACTATATGTCCCGGCCATGCGGATCAGTGTGGGGAACGTGGGTTTCTTGTGACGAAATGCTTCGGCTTGAGCACCCGGTGTCATCACAGGAATGTCCCAATATCCTGCATATCTAGCCACAGGTGCAATCACGTACTCACATAGGGGGCCCAGAAATACGTCTGTCATCATGTCAATTAGTTAGTTAGTTAGTTGGTAAGAAGAATGTCTTACTTTCCTCAAGAATGTTATATGCGAGCGTGCAACATGGTGGCTCGTGAGGTGGTGAAAACAAGGAGCACCCGAGGTAGGCTCAAATACTCGTAGCACGTGCAATCAATTCCAAATAGTTAAGATGGAGGTAGAAAAAATTTATGCGCCCTGTAAAAAATTTGCAGTCGATTAAGTATTTGCTTAGGCTAAATTTTTCTGTGTATATTGACTACGTCGGAACAGTAGCGTAAACGTTATAGAAATGCTTTGTGTGTTTTTTTCGAGGCTCGGTCGGTGAATAAATGCTAAATGCGAATAAAAACAAATATATTCACCATATTAACCTTATTTACTTACTTACAATTACAACTACTATATATTTTATTTCTAAAGGTAATGGTTAAGTGACTGCAGTGGTATTAGTTTACGCACTTTGAGGAAATAGAACGCAAATTGGTCTAATTCTGCACAGAAGGGGAAAAATAAGAAAAAACTTTCACCTTGTGCAAAACTATTAGTTTAAGTGATGTGTCAAATGTGATTCTTGTTTTTCTAGTCATCGGAAATGGGTGACATAAAACTAGAAGTTAGCTTTGAGTTGCCACCCATTAACTGACTAATTGAATACACATGGTGGTAGAAAAACATATGTGATTGATTGCACAGCACAACATAATTATTTTTAAGTGGTTCCGTGACAGATTTTCCACCAAAATTTATAGCTACAGCTACAGGGGTAAGGCGGCATTCTGTGAGCGCTACTATTTAGTCAATACGCTCAAATCACAAAATCTACGCTGAGAATTTAACCATGATACCGTATTACTCAAATCGAGTATTGCTATGCAACAGAATTTACGTTTGTCAACCCTGTAGATAATATAACCAAAACTAGGGGAATCCCTGACAACTGACCCTCAAGTACAAGGTTTGATCTTAGCACTTTGTAAAAAATCCTCATGAATTTTTAACGCACTGTCCATACGTCATCGGTTTAAGCACTAAAATCTCAAAAAACCTGTAGTTTAGGTATCAAAACACCTTACAGGGTTACTCTTCTTATCAATAATCAGTATAACAAATTTTTCTGTTTAGATTTTTTAATGACCAACTTTTTTTCTATTTGATACAGTTAAGGCTTCAAATTTCGCTTTTGGTTTGCATTAAGTTTGTGAGCTATAATTTTTTACTCGTATTTTAGGGCAAAGACTTCAGTACATTATGTTTAAGTCCTCCACTGCTTGTATTTGGAAGATAGCATTCTATAGCTTCTATATAGTTGGTCCACATTATAATCTTCCAAATTACTGACGCTGAGAAATCCGGCAAATGGTATTAAATCTTGGTAATATAAGGCTTTGTAGGACTTTATTTTTTAATACGTCTAATCACAAGGGAGACGGAGGACGAAAGTTGTAAATTTTTTTCGATGCTTACTAACCATCTTTTAATGCATAGAACAGTCACAGTTCAGAAAAAATCGAAAATGTTTTAACTTTGTGGTCAAGATTTTTTAGGATCGTGAAACAAGATGACAAATATTTATTATGCTGTATTTCAAGCTGGCAATGCATGTAAATCTTACGTACCGCTATGGGTTACGCTAAGGCTAAATCAGGCGGAAAACAGTAGCGCTTAAAGACTCTCGCCCTACCCCTACATCTTTTTACAACCACGGGAAATAAACTTTTAGAGTTGTCAAATCGCAATACGCTTAATGGAGTTCGGGCAAAAAAAAACTTAATTAGGGTGCTTCTTAGACCTTGTGTGAGTGCAGATAATTATAATGATATTAACAAATGTGTACGTGTCTTTTTTTAGTTTCACTATTCAGTAGCTTGCTAATGCTTTTCATAAATATAGAATAAAGTGAATGCCATGACAAGTACTGTCACGATTTCAACACTCACTATCACACTTCACTATTATATTTACAGATTGCAGTATTTAGCCTGAAGAAACTGACGAGATTTCATGTGTCGTCAAATGTCGTCTGTAATAATTCTGCTATTTGTCTCTGCAGTGCGGTACGATGAGTAGGATGTTTTTTAGCATGAACATTTATAAAAAATCAGACGATTTTTGGCTTTTCAACCCTTACTGGTTGGTTAAGGAAAACATTCCTGACTAAACATACTCGTTTTTTGCCAAACTCAAAGCAGTAAGAGTTATAAAGTTAAAGCTAAAGTTAAAATAGAATGAAAAATCTGAAAATAAAGGATTCTTTGGTTACTTTGGTATAAAAAACAGTGTTTAGAAAACGCAAAATAAGTTCATGGCTCATCTTTTCACAGAAAATATGGATTTATTGCGGATGAAAAGCCAACAGAAAGAGTTAGAAAATATTGGATAAAAAACTATCCTGTTGCCAACAGGCCTTATTTGAATTTGGAAAACAAAATGAGCATCTTATATTGAAAAAAAAACAGTTTTTTAAAATACACGAGTCTGACTCGAGGACAACAGCAAAAAAAAGAAATTTAATTTCCGTTTTCCGTTACCACGAGAAAGTGGATATTTCTTGTAGCAGTAGATTATAGTATTTCTTCTGCAAAGATCTAATGCAAACACAGTGACCAATTTAACCAATTATTACTATTTTACTACTCTACCGCTGTAATTGCCTCCACTACTAATATCTACAATTCCAAGTACCATTCTCTAGCTAGGCAGAGCATGGAAACACAACCTACCATTCCCCAACGAGCCATCGACTTTGATAATCACTATTGACTAATATTAGCTAAACAAACTGTATAAATAGCCCACCAATCTTGTTTGAGTGCCGATAGAACATAGTCACTCAACCCCAGAAAAGTAAGAAACGCCTAAAACTATTAAAACATATCTCACACCACCCCACCACAAAAGGACCAGTTGCACGCTCAAGAAACTTATAAAAACCAAACCACAACTCATACCTGCCGACTTGTTATAATATAATTCTACAGCACTCAAAGGACCATAAATAGATGAGCATTTGGTATCCTTATGAAGAACTTGTACTTTCCAACCAGGCAAGATCTGTCGAATTCTTTCACTCCGAACTGCCATGAGCACAGCAGGCAAACTTTTTTGCATGGAATAGGAAGCCGACTCATGATACTGGGCGAGTACAACAATCTTCAAAACTTTCTCATCTGCAGTACTCTCTGCAGTTGTGCAGCCAAATCGTAGATTAGCTGCAAGCAGCGGAGACCGCAAAGGTTGATCAAATGCATCTTCTTCCTCATAGGAACTACTCTCTGCATCGTGAATGACAGACCTTTGACGTGACAATTGTGGCAGGTGAGTTGTATTCTCCGCTTGGCCCACCAGCAATGAGGAGAGGATGGAAATTACCAGTTGTAACCTCAAGAGATTCATGACCAAGTCGAAAAACACAACTGGATGGGTGACAGACCGGAGCCAATGAGTTGCACTGTATATAGTGGGTCACACACTGACTAACCAACCAACTAGTGTGTGTGAGTGTCAAACCGTGTCACTATTATATCATTCCCCTCACCACAGAATACAAGTTGAGCTGTGAAGCCCGTAAATCAGGATTCACTATCCCATACACATGTACGTTGAATTATAATATGTCTCCATGGCACACAAAGTGGTTTCAACCGACCCAAGTACAGCTCATGTGTTTTCTAGTTCACCAACCAGCCAGTAATGCTGCTCAAATAACCTTTCATTTTCATGATGGCAATTCTCGTAATTGGCCGGTTGAGTACTCTTTCTTGTCAATATGGTGAACAAATTCCACATACGCGTCCCATTCTCATTTATCCAAATGAAGATAGATCGCCAAGAACATTTGCTAGCACACCATCCAAGTAGTTGGCACTAAAAGCAAGTAGTTTTTCATCATACATTTAAACACCGTCAGAATAATAATGATATGCTCTTATTTTCATTTCATGTGTTTCACTCCACGCAGGTTTACTCTAAAATGGATGACTTAGAAAGTTATTCACTTCTGTCCCTTTTCAAATTACAACTACAAATTTTTGCTTTCACCCAGTGAAAGTTGGTTAGCAGTAAAAGACAGCGGGTCTATCAAAACATCCCTGTTTAGATGACACGGCTCATTAGGACAGACTTAATGTCAATGAATAACTTACGACTCGCTCAGGTCTACTCTCGGAAGCAGCTAACTAATTCCCATGGACTTTAATGCATGCATGAATTATTCATGTGAACTTATCAACAAGGGTCTCATTCTGATGTCTAAACAACAACAACATGAGAATAACAACAGAGACTCATCAAACTCAGTCAGTTCAAGTGTGAACTTCATGCTTGTGGCTAGACAATTGAACTCCGGACTCAAAATACAGTATTTTCTCATTCTTGTGCTCATAAAATTTCAGTGGCTAGTGCTCCGCACGGTCGGTTTAGTTCATTTTTTCATCTGGACAATCAATGCATCTTTGAGTTCCAATCAAACCGAACCGAAATTGGGAAATATTACACTACAAGTTATAATTTAAGAATTCTTCTAAAAAACAGGCTTTAACTGCATTTTATCTTTTTTCGTCCGACTTCCATGCAAGATTGAAAAGTAATTGGACTTTTTTAAAATTTCACATTAGCTTTTTTAGGCACATTGAGTAGCGGGAGGTCAATTTTTTTTAACAAATTGAGTCGATCGGATGTCGGTATAGTAACTAGTTTGTTTTTACGTAATGCAGACAACAAATGGTGATTGCCTCACTATGAAAATTGACTCTTTATTGAACCACACGTAGTTATAAACTGGGTGACCACGAATTTCTCAGTTACCCAGTTAGTTCCGGAGCAGTGGCAAACCCTGACTACAGCAAAGTTATGCAAATGTAATATTTATGAGAGCACCCACTAGAATACATTGCCCTGATCGTGTTAGGGTATTGTATAGTAAAAACTAAGGTATAAAATAAAATTGCATTGTCTTGACGAAATTACATAGCAGAGCTACACAACGACCGGTTGACGACCAATATAAAAACTGGGATAGTGTGAATTGTAGTCGAGTACAAGTGGAACCTTAAAACGGGCAATGGATTGTTAACGTAAGCCAACCCTTTTGATAGAATTTCCTTTGTAGACACTTGGGGGTTTGTTCTACAGTCCATTTAATGGTGCTATAGGCCCATAGAAGAAATAGTTGGGGATATCATTACCAAAACGAGATCGTACCTCTAGTTAATATTAGTACTGTTGCATTACAGCTACCATACTAATAAAAAATAAGAGTCCTTTGGAAATCATTTACTCCAGAATGGCCATACGTGTCGAAATATATAGCAGGAACAAGGAATAGAATTGTATGAGCATTGTAAGGTCACGTATAATACATAAGATGCATAGGCCATCAAATTGTCAAGTTTTGAGAACGGAGGGCATTTGGGTCCCGGTTAATACGGTTGACTACACACGAAAATAACTTTGATTTGCACTCCAAATCTATATATGCTGGCTTTTATCTGGTTCGAGTCAATCTTTTCTACACAGCAAGGCGGATAAATGGAAACGGGCGGAAAATGATTGAGAAACAAAACGAGTTAAAGGGATACAATTTTCTAGCAGCAGTTAATGTTGTGAAAAAACTGTTTAATTTTCTCACATCAGATGTACGCCTTCAGAATTCACAAAATACACTATCTAAACTTAATCTACTATGAAGTGCAAACTAAATCTTTTGTTAAATCCAATTCGTACCTAATTTCGCTTCACAAAACTTGACTCTTGTATCGCATACTAAAATACACTCAGTAATACAGTACAAAGCAGTAATTATGCTCCCGGCGCTCAAGTACCCTGCTATCTATAGATGCCTGCCCCGTGTCTCCTTTCCTATCCTATTGCCTTCATGGGATTAAAACGGAGCCATTATATATCTCCAAGCTGTGATTAGTGCCACAGCGGGTATAAAAAGTACACATCTTGTAACTACAATCTCTCATGTACTGCAAGCATGTTCCTACACATATGTTTCTAACTAAGTAAGTAAGTGAAAGTGAGTTTGTACGCACCTAAATTCATGTTTAAAGCAGAGCAAGCATCCAAGGTATTATGTATCATTATTCCTATCATCATTTGGTACACAAAAAAAGAATGTATTTCTTCTTTAAAAAAAAGTGTGCTATTTACTAACTAACTAGACAAACTATTTCCCGTTTCTACTATATTATATACACTAGTTAGTTTAGTAAGCAAACAATAAAAACAAGGACAAATAATTTAGTTGTTGTCAACGACTGGACATATACGAGTTTTAACATCTGTTGCATTGTACATAAGTACGAGAGGTGAAAACAAAGTTTCAACTGAATGACCCCAGAAATCATGCATTTCATTCACACTTTGTGCATGTGAACAGAATTTAATTAACAAGTGTACAAGTTCCTTCACATCTCGACACTCGTTAATATCTTTCAGGCTCTACCTTCATCAGTATGGCAAAAGAAGCACGTTTCATTCTCAGTCCGTGAACGTGTGGACCATTTTCACTTCCGATGGATCAATAACGATGTGAATCCAAATGCCAAGAAAGGGAAAGAAAGTCTTTGCCTATTTACTCAGTTAGTATCTGTCCAAAATTGGAGCAGGAAATAAACAGAAGAAAACAAAAGTTACAAAACCTTAATTAGTTGTAGTAGCTAGTTATTCAGTTAAATTAGTTTTAAGCACATGCTCATAATTAATGGACTAGAATATTATCATAATCCGGAGTACATAGTGAGTGAGGTAGAAAAAATCATTTACTTCTTATGAGAAAAATAATGGCCATTCACTTGCAGAGGCCTTGGTTGTTTATAAAATGGGATGAACTATAATTAAAACAGTTTTAGAGTAGTTAGAAAAAATTGGTTTTGATGATAATCTTTAAAAGTTAAAAAACTTTTGCACCACGTGTACCCTGTAGGCAAATCTGTCAAACTTGACATTCTACTGAAGTTATAATCTAGTATATGAGGATTTCGGTAGTCAAAAAATTTTAAAGGGTAAAAATTGTAAACAGCCTTTCAATATTCCTCAAGTTTAACCAGAATAGAGATAAAAAGAATTGTGTAAGGTATAGTACAGATAGAATACACACATAGAGTCGGCCTACACAGTTTTTTTATCAATGGTTCTGGCATAGCGCGATTGTAATCGCAGGCTCAAGTAATCAAAGGCCTAAATTGAAAGCATTCTCTGAAATTGGGATCTGTAACTTTCAAAGACTAGGATATCAAACTATTCGGTGAAGACTTTCAATGGTTCAATCTCAAATGCACTTTAGAATGCTAAAGTTTAGGAAACATTTTTCTTAAGTGCTTTAGTCTGCTCACTGCAGTTGTAGCACGGGATAAATTAATTTAACAAAAGTAAAGAATCCACCTAGTTAGACGTATAGATATTCAAGTTTGCAACACTCATTGCAAACGCATATTGCACCCAACTTTGTTAATAAATAATAAATCGCGATTCTGTAAAAGTTAATCAATCGACGAAAGCTTGGCTACATTATGAGCGAAATAAAATTACTTATTTTATCTCCATTAAGAAAATGTAAAAATCTTCACAATATGGATACATTTTTGATTCTCATACAATGGATATGCCTTTTTATTACAGATTGAGGCTGAGAATTGTAGCCCATGAATATGAAATGTATCCAGAGCATAAAACCTTGTTTGTATCTGTTTTACTGCGCAAAGTGGGATGCGCTATATGACTTTTCGAGATTTTATGCTCATCACTTAAAGTTACAGCGTCTACAGAGTAACAATAAATCCACCTCAGGTGGTTCACTTCAAACACTGTGAAAAATAAATTAGCATAAAGCAAATTTCCATTTACGGTATACGAGCTTGTCACTTTTCACTACACTTGTGGTGAAAGTCAAATTTGTCTCAACACATGGCAACTTTAGAATCATCCATCAAAATCCCTTTCACTTATTTGCAAACTGTATAAGAGCCCGCAGTAAGTATATGAGCAGGTGATCCATGGTTACAAAAGACCCAAGTTTGTATCCACAAAAAATACACATGAGGGCAACTGCTGATTTCTTCTTGCATCCCTGCCAAAAAAATCACCGAAGAGTTACAAAAAACAATTTGACGTTTCGGAATGCAAGAAAAAATCCATCCAGTCTCATTTTAAACTTGCATTGTTCTTCAAAACCAATGCTACAGAAACTCATGCAGTTGGTATTAAATGAAACTTTAACTTGTACTGTGCACCCAGTATACCGCAAAAAAATACTCAAGTAGACATTTTAAAGTGCAAAAAACAAACATCACATAATATCGTATACTAAATACTAACAAATAAACCAAGGAGTTTTGTTGCCGTTTACATGCATTATATTACACTGCTGCAGACGAATGGACTAAATACATGAAATTGAAAGATGTGCCTTTAAAATGAGGCTAAACGTTTCTAAGCCACCCTTCAAGATATTTGAACTTTAGAAACTTATAACTAATATCATTTTATACAGCTTTGGACAGTTTACAGACAGAAGACTATCCCAGCCCAAATACTACACTTATCATTTTGGTGAACCCTTGAATGAAAAACTTGCACGCAGCTACTATAGGGCGGAAACCTAAGCAGAAGTACAATTAAAGATTTAGAGATTTTGTTTGACTTTATTAAAGTTGGACGGATCGCAATATTTGGGGAGATGTTCAAAATCCTTTTTTTGTGGACAGATTTCTCCGAATTTTCTTATAGTTTTGG
>Ga0210040_10001316_pt1 | contig 37991 bp, 25 predicted proteins | sample CryGeyCG12114_NA_FD_185462 | JGI IMG/M metagenome (GOLD analysis project Ga0210040, IMG submission 185462) | Groundwater microbial communities from aquifer - Crystal Geyser CG19_WC_8/21/14_NA (SPAdes) (version 2) | ecosystem: Environmental > Aquatic > Deep subsurface > Groundwater | place: USA... | reverse complement strand
ACATTAGGGGTATTCACGAGCACCGGGGTAACGCGGTAACAGGGTAAAAGGGTAACTTTTCTCCATTTAAATACATTGCAAAAAGTTACCCTAATACCCTTATACCCCGTTACCCCGGTACTCGTGAATACCCCTATTATTTGTTATTTTCCAAGTTGCACCGTTATTTTTCTGTCTCTCATTTTTGTTATTTTGTACTTAAACAAACTGGAGTTCAACCAATAGAAAAATGGGGTCTATCGTTGATAATTTAAGCACAAAATATTTTGCCAATGTAGCTTTTGGCTCAATATTCATGATTCGTCAACACATTTTTTTTAAACCTATTTTATTTCAAAAAGTAATTAAGCAATAGAGAAGAGACAATTAAACGCCGTTGTCTTCCCATATCCAAAATATTCCTAAGATAATGAAGCTTAAAAAATTGCGACACTAAGTACTAGGAAAATAAACTCGCTTTAGCGTTGCTGATCACATTCTAGAAACTTGCGGTGCGTCCGAATTTTAGCGGATCTAGAAACTTGCGGTGCGTCCGAATTTCAGCGGATCATTGAAAATTTGGCAAGTTTTAAATTTTACTCGTCAGGAAGAATCTGGCTGAAGGCCCGTGGGCCTGGATAGTCTATAGATTAACGAAACCATATTAGATTAACAACTCAGCTATAAGGACTGATTATTTATAGATAACTCCTCAGACAAGCATTGAAGATGATTTTTCCTACTATATGATTAGATAAAGATTTTAAAAGTAATATTCTTTGACTGGCTATTGTTCATAATATATTATTCACAATGGAAATTCGACGGTTCATTAAAGGGACAAAAAAATATCCATTATATATCGGACTTTATCTGTGCTAGTGACTGACTGTGAAATATCTATTTGTATCAGTACGGCATCTGTGCTCAATAAATAACTATGATCTCCATTCCATGCTCCAGTTTTCATTGACAAGTAAAAACTACCACATAACTAACTAAATAACATAGTATATCATTCCTTCAAGTAAGTATGAAACACCTCTTCATTTTTCTTATGCGACAAAAGTATTCGATTCGGACGGAACTAACTGTAACTAAGTAAGTAAGTAACAACCCACCTAGAAGTCCTGTATGATCTTTTAGCCTCATTACAAACTATATTATTCCCAACAATCTTGCTTTTTATTCCACAAATAGTAACAAAAAGCTCTACCCACCTTATTTCTCATTCTATTTTGTTCATTATTTCTCAGATTCTGTGACTAATTGAATTTCACGAAAAAAACATACTTAGTGCTTCAAAAAATATGTCTGTCAAGTAATTTTCAATCAAACTAACTAACTAACTTCTTTTGACGTTAGTCTATCCATCTAATCTATTCCATTGTTCCGTTGATTTCACTCACCACCAGGTACCTCATTTTCTTCATATCATCGCTCCTTTCTCAGTTAGTAAGGGAAATTAAATGTACTATACTAACTAACTAACCATTGGTTTAAGTGTACAGTGGCTAAAAACTAACTAGTTTGAAGGTTTGTTTGAGTGATTTGTAGTTGTTGAGTAAGTGAGTGAACATACGATTATTATAAGGAGTGAGATGGATGTGGGATAGGGAATAGGAAAGAGAAGAATAAGCAGCAGGGAGCGTGTATTTGATTTGGAGCCCATTTAAAGGGCAGAGTGGGAGCAAAATCTTTTCAGTAGCGCCTAAAGGTTCTTCATGACCAGTCAGTCAGCAATAGTTCTCTCTCTCTCTCTCTCTCTCTCTCTCAATCAAGGGAAGACAAATTATATAATCATCTTCATAAACCTGTCTAACTAACTAACCAACGACTGTGTTAGTTACTTACCTGCCTTCTTTTTTTCTCCCCTATTCTTTACGAACCCAAATATCCACAACCACTCATATACCTGTACAAGACAAAACAAAGTGAAACAACCCTAAATTTTACAACCACTTGTTGCGTGCATTATACAATTGTTGTACCTGTGACTGAAAACTTTCCAAAACTGTTCTCCGGTTTACAAACGAGGGGTTGTAAATCTGTATTGGTCAACTAAGTAACTAAGTAACCAACTACTAGTCCCTAGCTAACTAACTTCATGTTATGAGAGTTGTCATCGCCAAAGGTTCCTCATTATTACCTAAGATGATGATCATGTTGCCCTTGGTGTCAAGTCAAGTTCTCCTTCTAGTCACATGGAGTGTATTCATTCTACTCGTCCCACAAGCATCGGGACATATCATCCAACAAAAAAGTGGTGTGGAAGAACAAAGGGGCAACACGAGTCCTTGTTCCTTGAGCACCGGTGAATTCTGCAAGCAAACTGGCATGGACATGGAAACTTACAAAAAGACGACCATCAAAGAGGACATTTTGCGGAAACTGGGTCTTGATCCCAACAATCTGCCCAATGTCACCAGGTCCGACATCCCTCGATCCGCCGATGTCCTCGAACTGTATGGCAAGGTTCAACTCCAAGGGGATTCCCCGGAGATAGTGGACCATGAGGATGATGATCGGGCCACTACTCAGAAAATACTAATTTTCTCTAATGTTTCTGGTGAGCAGAGAGCTTTTTTCAAAGTAGACTAATTTTGTCAGTCAGTTAGTTAGAAACCAAGTGATTTGGGAAAAAAGTTAATCAGTAAGCAAAAAATGTGAACATTTCTAACGTTTGTATTCAGACTGAGTTTTGTATACATTTATCTTATCCCATTGAAAAAACATTTTGCATACGCGCAGTGATGCTGATATATACAAATCTCAAATCGATAGCTAATTAACTATGCACTTTGGCACTTAATGTATGGTTTTACAAGTGTCGCAATTAGTCTTGTTTACAATACAGCCTCGTACGTCATTCCAATATGACCTAATAGGGGTTTAGTATGGTACCTATTAGGTTCATCCTGGCTTCTAAATTTATCTTGTTGATTCATATTTTGCTTTGAAATCATAGTCATTGATTTGAACCATGCACGCTGGCCAAATATGCTGGCGTCAATAATTTTTAGATTATGAAACGAGCCATAGGAAGGAAAAAGGAACTATTGGGCCTATGTCTATACGGGAATGTTAGTTTAGACGGATATGGAATCGCTTCGCAAATGATACGGTAGTCTGCCTATAAGTTAGTTCGTGAATCTATTATCATGATCATCATCAAATCTCATACATTTCTCAGGGTAATCTGAATCCTCTTTTAGAATATCAAGGCCTCGTCTTCAGTTTCATTCATACCAGTACTATCTGAGCGTTTCAATTTTTTTATTTTACCATTAATAACACGTAGATTGTATTATGAATCATTAGACGCACGTAAATAACTCACTAGATTATTCTGATGCATGCAAGGGTACACATTCCATGCATTATTTATGTATGCAGTAGCTACTTTCTCCTTAGTTGGCATTCACTAATACATTTTTGCACGCGTTTCAAGGAATCTTCTCATTCATTAGTTACTTACTATAGCTTTTCAGCTGCAATAGAATCCATTTGAAACTTGAGGCACTGCAATAGCGGATCAAAGTAGTCCATGCAGCAGTTGAATTGACTTGAAAAATTATTGCATTCTATTCATATAGCTTTAGTTACGCGGTAGGGATTTGACCAAAAGTCAAAAAGTTTTACATTATCATTAGACTACATGACATTTGCCACTAGAAATATTTTGAAAGACTGGAAAATGGAAGATTAACCAACAAATTGTACAGTGAAATCTTGAATCTGTTCAGTTAGTTTATAAATCCTCATTTAGCAAAGAAACTTATACAATGTTTAACAACTGACTCATAGGGCACAGGCAGGCAGACGGGCTTTGACATTAATAGATGTAGACATACAAGGTTAACTCATGGAAATATATTTGCCATTTGTATACACATTACATCTCCACTACGGCTCGTCATTATCCCTCCTCACCACAAAGACCAATTTAAAGACTACTATGTGGAGTCTGTCCAGCCAGTTAAAAATGAACTCGAGCCAGTTTATGTCAACTTTGCTATGCATCTTACACTATGGTTAATGACAGCAATCATTATGATGATCATCTCACTTTCAACACTAGGACAGAGCATTGCCAGTAACTTGGTTAGTTAGTGAAACTGATGATGTAGCTTATATAAGAGTCTAGCGTCTAGTTGGCTGACCATTTTTTATCTGCCCAGTTTTCCTTTCATATTCGAATGTCCTACAGGTCACTTCTCCCTGGCATGAGTCCGTAGCAACAACTTTTTTATATGCTTCAGTATTATTAGACTCACAAGAAAATTACAACTCTAAATTTTCTAACTTCATGTAATACTAGACACTTTTTTTAGTTTACCCTTCAACCCTGTGGTATGTATGGCTGGTTAGTAATTGGATAGTTAGTTAGTGAGCTTCGTCATCTGAGTCTTTTTCATCACAAGTCTCAAAGGAAAAATGCATCCATTTTTTTAAGTGTTCACTGACTAGTTATAGTTAGTAGCACACGAGTAAGACTCACCATTTTTGGGGGGAACTTGATACAAGTAACCAGTTCAAAACTCACTCTTTTCACATTTGTAAATAAAAACATAGACAAAGGCAGGTGAATTTTACATGTTGCTTTGTTCTGGACAAGAGACTGGTTCATATTTGTTTGAACCCAGTAACCTCTAGCCTCATCAGTTGAAATCCCACTTTCTTAAACCCTCGTTCCCATACAATACTCTCGGTGATAAAGATGATAGTGATTTCAGCTGAGACTTGTTGATAAGCACAATCAACATGTGATAATAATAATACTGCCGGCTTGGCTAGTTCCCTGCTTAGCTATTAATACACCCCATACAATAATATTAGTATTTTTATTTTTGCCATTCTTTGCTATGCCCAGTTCAACCAGTGAATACCCTTTTCTCTTTACTAACAAATTGTATATAATAATAGTTTTACATTTTGAAGCCAATTTTTTTGGTTGCTAACTATAGCTACTAGCTTGTATGTGAAAAGATTGCATATGAAAAACGGTAACTTGATGTATGTTGCTTTTAAGTGGTCAGATACATTTTGTCATGATTTTTTCATCTCTTATTGGGTAGCTACGTTTAAGCTGCGGATAAAATTTTGGACCGTTCAAACCAGTGGGTGGGTTAGTTAGTCAGTGAATTCAATAATTTGCTGAAGAGTGTGTGGTTTTGAGGTTTCAATGAGGCTTATCACCCCTATGTGTAATCTGCTCAGAAAACATGAGTTTAATGGATGTAAATGTATTGGATTGAGTGACCTTTGCTTCCTTCTTGAAGGAAGTTAGTTAGTTAGTTAGCAGTTTGTCAGTCCTTTTTTTGATTTCCACACACACACACACTCACACACTCACACATGTGTGGCTGCAAGTGTCATCCATATGATAAATCACAAAAGCAAGCCAACTGACTAACTGCATATGGTTGTTTGAAAACTGTTGACTTGTAAATTAGTTGCTACTTACTTACTTAGTAGCTGAAAGGTTTTTTCTTCCTCCATTGTAAACGGACGAATGCAGGAAAAGGAAGGGACTTGGAATTTAGTTTTGCATTTCGAGATGATATTGGAGGTTTATACGGACAGGAGAAGACTAATATTTTTATATTTAACCTTTGTTTTTCTGTGTTTTTTTCCCAGTCTTTGCATGAAAATATTATTATTTTCAATGTATCGTTCCATTCTGAAATTGATGGCTCCTTTTTTGCAACATGGCTCCGCATAAATAAAGGAGCAGAATGGATTATGTTTTTATAGCCTTTGAACTATCTTATCGGACGGTGGTTGGTTAGGAAATTACTATGCGTGATAGTTGGCTTATTTTTGAGATGATGATAAAATGGCCAACTTTGGTTTCTCATCATAATGAATGTACCAGTTTCATTCATAACAATCCTAATTTGTTTACACTTGGGAACACTTTTTGAAAAACATAATAATATAAGTTGATCGTTTAACGAGCTATTCAAATTTATCACATCCAGACGCATCCGTAAGCACAAAAAAAACTCCTCTTACGCACAAGATATATATTATATGCATACAAGTATAGGAATACATTTATACCCACTCACTATTGCATTCTACATTCTATAAACGCCAAATCATTTTGCAAATCTAAATCAAATTTTTTTCTTACTTTACAGAATTCAAAAATCGTAATAAATTCTTCACGTTCAAAATGTCCAGTCAACTCCTCACTTCTGAAATCGGGTCCGTCAGCATGCATTTCAACGTTAACGTCAATCCAAACGAAAAATTCTTTGTAAAAATGTCAACCGTTTTATCTGGAAACGGAAGTGATCCTTTTACAGTTTATCACGGGTAAATGCATCTGATAAAACCAATGAATTTTCTCGTCTATAAACATATCAACAAAATTTAACAGCTCTTATGTTTTTAGCAGCCTTCGGGAACCGACCTTAAGTTTTGGCAGCACTAAATCCTTCTGGATTAGTTTGGATGTGACTGAAGAAGTTGGACGATGGTCCAAGCCCAAAGAACGAAATTCCATTGCTGCCGATGCTACAGAATTTGCTTTAGCCCTGGAAATCACTGATGTATCCGGCAAGAAGATGCTGGGAAACGTATCCTGGGATCCTAAAAATGTAAACATTCCAAACTACTCCCGCCTTATTTCTCCTTTTCTTGCATAAACTTAATGTTTAATGACTTGATGACTGATTATCTGTTGTTTCTTTTCAGAAACCATTTATTGAGGTAATTCCATCCGACAATGGTCGAAGTCGTCAAGCCCGAGACGCAGGATTGTTTTGTGGTGCAAACTCTAATGAAACTCGATGTTGCCGACATCCTTTGACTGTGGATTTTGAAGAATTTGGCTGGGACTGGATCATCGCACCAAAGAAATATGATGCCAACTATTGTGCTGGAGAATGTTCGTATGCATTCCTTCAAAAGTATCCACACAACCATATAATTCAGCAGGCGAATCCTGGGGGCATTGGGGGTCCTTGTTGTGCAGCCAGGAAGTTGTCACCCATTACTATGTTGTACTTTGACAAAGACTCGAATGTCGTTTTAACCGTTCTCCCTGGCATGGTGGTAGATAAATGTGGGTGCTCATAAACATCCGAGTGCGTAGGACTTATCATTTTTTATGTAATTTATTTTTTCAATCATCATCCGGGTGGTAACTCAAACTATGTATAACTGACATATTTTTCTTGTCGGCTGTATCCACGTAAGCAGTCGGCCGTTCTGTTGGTTGTACGGAGATACGTAGTCGGCCGAATTCTTGATATCTTTTTTGTTGTTAAGAGACTCTCAGGGGTAGAGTGAAAGGAAATGTTGAGAGGGAATGTCCCTGTGATGAGTATTTTTTTGAACCACCACAGTCTATATTGAAGGACACTATAAGAGACAAAAGCTTGTGAAAAAGCAAGTCTGATAAATATACGATTTATGAGCAAGAAAAATATTCTTTTTGGAAAATTTAGTGTGAAGTACTTATGTTTTGTTTTCACCTGGCTATTTCTATAGGGTAATTTGTTTCAATAGTAACTATTTGCTGAGTTAGAAAGCTGACTGGGAAATGTACTACGCTTAAGTTAGTTATGTATTCTCTCTCTTATTTCATAGTGTATCAAAATTCTATTGCGGGGGCTATGTACGATCAACAGTTTTTGGCAGTTTATATTTTTTTACTTTCTCTATGGGATACTATACCACCACCTATTGCTACCTTTTTATTTTCCTCTGTGTTTTCAATAGAGGCTTGGACTTAAGGATTCCTTTTGTTTTTGTAGTGTTCCTTCACATAGGGTTTATATTGTTAGTCATTCTTTTTAGTTAATTAGTTATAATCATTAATACTATTATTATTATTATGATGTGCGTACAAAAGTAGAATAGTCTTGAGAACCCATGTTGATTACCAAGACTATGTTAAAAGAGCCTTCTTGGAGGCAATTGTAGCTGTTATTAACCAGCAAAAGATCTCAGTGTTTGCAGTGTGTATGAACTAAAATCCAGTTCTGAGCCATGTTTTTAGAATCCCATAAATAGAATATTTACAAGGAAATCACGTTTTTTCAAAATTTTGTGTGCCATTTTACTTGAGACTCTTGGAAATGTCTGCAGATCAGAAGCCATTAAATTATATGTTTAGGTGGCTTAGGATTACATCCTAATTCATTCAAAATTCATACTCATACATATGAATTAATTTTTTTTAATAATCTTTCTTCTTTTCAATCAGAACTGCGAACCCTATTTTACAGCACTAAAGTGTGTGGGTGGATAATAGAAATCATTGACATCTCATTAATTAACGAAAACCAGCTACTGAATGTTCAAAATTAAAATGCAAAAATTGCAGTCCAATATGATTTGGCGTTGGTTGCTTTTTCTTCATTACCTTGCTAAAAAAATTCAACAAATTACATTTAACCAACTCACTATGCTATGGACGTCCACTTTAATTTCGGTCGTACAGTAGCGTCTAAATATGTGATCCGGGTAGTTAAGACCTCGATTCTTTCATGCAACGCACGGAAATCGAATGCCAATTGTCCAGCCCCAGCTTTTTTCTAAAAATGTAACCTAAAGTTGTTGGTATCTGTTGAGGAAAAGTGATATGATCCAGCAGAAGTAACTAACAGACAACCTTGAGTTGCAAAACTCATGTCTTGTTTTTATCTGAAACAAAAGGCAAATGGCTGGAGAAGAAAAAAACTATCCCTTTCTCGTGTGAATGAAAATTCACTTCCCATGACATTTGCGTCACACCTACTTAAATAGAATTAAATTTTGACATGTAATCCGGTACTAACAGACATTTTAACTAAAGCGTCTAATCTTTGTTGCCTGAGATGCTGAACCTTGGGTACAGTTAAAAAAAACTCTCCTGATAAGTTGGTTGTTCAGTTAGTTAGTTACATTAGAGAATTTGAAAATGATGATACATGAGTACAGATAGATAAATACCCTCTGCATGTTTTATCTGGTCAAAATTTGACACCACCAGTCTAAATAACTAAAATTTTATGATGCAATCTTGTAGACGATCAATTTTTTATCTGTGTACGCAAAATAGTATAGTCTTGGCATTTTTAGCTAGCATGCGATAACATGGGAGAGTCATATGCATTTGTGTGTATTTGACGTACTAGCTGAAAATGCCAAGACTATACTTACTTACTTGTAGAGACAAAATAAAACCAAGAGCTATTAGTCCCTATGATGATTTATATAGAAGTTATTATGTAGTTATGGTATGGTTAGTGAATGATAACAACATGTAGTTGTTCTAATGAAATCATGAATGAAGGGACATATTTCCAAAAGAAATTGCAATGGTAATGGTAAACTAACAAACTAACTATGAATGGAAAGTTTATATTTAATTTGTGACTTGTAACTATATATACTATCCAATGATGATTCTCATTTCGTGAGAAAACTCCATGACCAAAATTATTGTCCGCACGGTTTCCAAAATATCCCAACTCACTCCCACGTACCACAATCAACCAAACTTGGGCCATATTATTTTTGCCCATTACTCATGTGTATAAAAGCTCTGTACAAACTAAACGTGTAAGACAATCCTATCATTCTTCTTCTTTTTTGTTTTGTTTAAGTCATTCTCACCCTATTTTTAATGCGTGTTCCTCTTTTGTAGCTCTATTATGTAATTGTCACCATACTATATACATTAAGAACTGACGTAGGTAGGTGATTAAGTAGTGATGTGTTTTAAACACTCAATGAAAAGTGTAATTGTGATAAATATGGTAATTGTGTACATAAATACGAGAATAGTGAAGAAAAATTACGTGCATATTGTATGTAATGTACATGTTAAATGGATCACTGCTCATTCACTCATTAGTACGACAGCTTAAAAAATGGATGAAATATTAGAAGTAAGTTATAGTTAGTGAGTGAAAGTATCGAATGACAAATTCTGTGTGAAAAAAGTGTGAAAAAAAGTCAACTGGGGCATGTGTATTAATTGCTAGCATACTTACTAGTTAAACTATAAGTAGGTAAGGTTGGTTTAGCTATAGCCTTTCATTTATTATGTAATGTAATCTTTTTCCAGTTTCTTTCCCCTTTTATTATTCACCGTGTCCATTTTGAATTTTTTTTTATTCATAATGTATGGAATGTCGTGTGTGTTTTAGATTTACTTAAGGTCATAAACTGTTGCAATGCTAAGTTCAATGTGTGATATAATCGTGGAATAAAAATGAAAAAAATAGTTCAGTTTGTGTATTTTTCCTAGCAGTTTATCAAAATGCAAGTTTTCATGCCATAAAATCTATAAGCTCACTCAGTGAGCTTCCCATGCAGTCAATCAGACTAGATGAAGGAGCATGGAACATTTATCATTCCGTGCAAGAAATGCAAATGTGATTTCATGTAGACGGTGACTGGCGTTCTATCCTAGCTTGATCAATGTTAGCTTGTGCTAATTTTTTTTTCATTCATCCTCTCATAGTTAATATTTTTGCCAACAAAATATGACTGAATAGTGTGCCCCAGGACGTAGCATTTTCATATCAATTTAAAAGTAAGAAGCAGTTGCGAAACGAACATATATTTCTTAATAATGTGGTTTCAAGCATCATGAGAATTTGTGCTGATTTGTTTATGGGTATTTCTTTGCCATTTGAGATGGAAAAACAAATTGTTATCATATTACTAACTGATTCAAACTTTTGCATTTTTCAGTATGAGCAAAATGAGGTCTCACATGAACCAATGAAAAATGAACACAAACGAAACCTTTGTTCTCATTTTCAAGTCATTTTTAAGAATTCACCATTTTTAGGATTCAAGACCTTGGTAAAGTTTATACTACATTCATTAAAAAACGCAGAGTCTCATAATTTCATATTTACGAATCAAATAACAAATAGTGATGAAAAGCAATTCTGGTAGAAAGTGTGGCGCAGTTAGTCCACACGCCAAGGATAACTCAGATTTTTAGCTGTATAGCAAGTTATAGTTAGCATGAATCAACAATTAAGCTAGTTGTAATCCAACTTGTTGGATAGAGCTTTAAAAACATTAAATACATGACATTGGGGCATATGGAGAACTTACATTACAGTGACTACTAACTATAATCATATTATTTATAACTCCAGCCACCCCAGTAATAAATTATTACAACCTTTTTCATATAAAAACAGTATATTTAATCACAATTTACCAATGCCTTTTGCATATATTATTTACAAACATCCTGTTTCTCATCCTTAGCCCATACAGTCAATAATATCGTTGTTCACACTGCTTAAACACATCTCACTAACTGTAAAATGTAATTCCATGATTCTATTTGGGAGTGTGTTTTACAAAAATTGGTTTGTAATAGATGCAATCCATTAACTAACCTACTTACTGGCAACCACAGGAATGAGCAACCATATCCACATACTGCTTCAGCACTACATTATCATTGTCATCATAATACAAAAGGGAAATAGGTAATAATTTGCTGGGCACACAGCACGGTCGGTTAACTTCAGGGGAAAGTTGCAACTGATGGATGATACTTTGCACTGTTGCATGATTTGACGGTTTCACCTGAAAAAAGTACATAGGAATTTAGTAAAGCAGCTACAGTAAAAATGTTGGCAAAGTAAAAGTAATCTCATCATTACCTCCTGCCCTAGTGGAAAAAGACATGTTCCCGAGCAATAAAAAGCGTTATAACTTTTGGGTGAAATAATCCAAGATGACCATCCAATAGACTCAAAGCTAACAGATAGATCATGACGACTGCATTCAGAAATATTTTGAACTAAGGAAGACCCAGTGAGTTCGGTGATATTTTTTGAACGCCGACTTCTCAACCGGGATACAAAGTTTGGTTGACCTGACGAGGAATCCTCGTATAATAGAGCATGATGGAACTTTGGGTTCTCGAAATCTAAAAATAAAATCAACGTTGTTAAGAAAAGTTGAAAAAACTTGGGAATGGGGCTATTTGATTGTCAACTAACTATTGCTAGATATTTCCTTCTCATCCAGCTCAGTAGACTCCCTACGATGATTTTTAGGAGCCAAATTATTCATTGATATTTCGTTCAAATGCTCCAAGGATGAGTCCTCGTTGAATAAAACTAAAATCGGCTGTTTTCTGTGACCTTTTCGGGCATAAGAAACTGGAATCCTTCCACCAGGACCAGAGACAGTTGTAGCAGCCAATAAGAATCCATGATTCGAGTTCTTGTCTTTCAGCCACTGTGATACAGCCTATAAGATACAAAATTATAAAATCCACCATCACTAAACGAATTAAATAAGAAGTTTAACATTATTTTCGTAAAGATGTAGAAAATATCTATACATTAAATGAGTTATTGTCAATACACTATATTGCATTTAGTTCAGGTCAAATAACAAAAGAACTACGTATGACTTATGTAATATAGGCTTTTAACACAAGATGGACGGTCAAAGGCCGACTGTCACATTACTTGAGCATGTGGGCTCTAAAAGTAGCGTCTTTTTTGCGTAGTTTGTAACTGTTTTCCTCCTTTACTGTCTTCTGAGTTTCGTTACTAAAAGGAAAGTTTTGATAAAACGTAACAACAAACCATACCGGTTAGGCAAAAAGAATAGAATTAATACAAATTATAGCATCCAATCAATCCACAATTTCACTCTTCTAGGTAAGAATTATTGCGTATAGTAAGTTGAACTACTTGCGCATGCGCTTCTGTTCTTATACACACTGGTCAAGGTCATTACTTGCAGAATGGGAGTCACTACTCACTAACTAATGAATGGTAAACTACGAGTAGAAACATGAAACTAATACGAAACTACCTGTGTGACATTGAAAATCTCCCAACCAGAGCTAAAAGCCGGAACATAGTGAACTCCCAGAAGCAAATGGAGATCAGGAATGCTCAAATGCTCAGGATCGAGGACCTGGTACAAACTGAGGACATAAAATGGAGTTCTCATCAAAGAAGGATGAAGATTTCGATACATCATGGTGAGTCTATGGACATGAAGTTCGGCTTCCAAAACTTTCTCGCTCATCCCCAACCCCGTGATGTTGAAGAAGAAGTAATCCGCAGTGGAATGATCCCATTCCATAAATGATCGGATAACGTGAGCATCATATGGGTTTTTGGAGCGTGTCACACCGTAAGAGTCTGTGATCGTGTTGTACAAGTCTACCATAAACTCCGGGGGCGTACTAGTTGGCTTTTTACGCAGTCTGGATTCGGAGAGCCCAAATATCTGGTACAAAGCAGAAATTATACAAGTTGGTGAGTGAACATTTTTAGTAGACACAAATAGGTCAAGTTTGTTTACGACAACAACTACAGTTACTATTTTTGTCCTCGAGCCAACGGGTTCGTTCCCAATGTTTTAAAATTTGACACGGCATTAATAAATAAATAATTTTTACTCGGATCAAATCAACTGTACAAGTATAAATCTTATCTCAAGATCAATCCAGATAAACTTGACTCACCGACGGTCGCACAAACTTTTCGCAGGCAGAAAATGTATGAGAAAAATTGTTCTCGAGTGGCGTACGAATGCAACAAAATAAGAACAAAAACCTTACATAGGTTTTCTCTTTGTCGTAATAGAAATGTATTACATATATATTGATCATTGTACCTTGATTAGATTGTGTAATGCTTTTTCTTTTACTTGTTCCACAAGTGGCAAATGTTCCGCCTCCTTTTTGTCCAAACTGTCTTCTTCCCTTGCTAACTGCTCATTTATTTGAACTACTAATGGAATTTCACTGGTTGTTAACGGAAGCTGATAATTTTGCTCCTGATAAACAGAGCTGATGTTGCTTTCACCATTTTCTTCGATACTGTTGCTAATGTTCCCAAAGACGGTGTCCATTTCTTCTGCTGAGTACTGAATGCTAGAATTAGAACTGTCAGTGTCATATTGTTGGCCGTCAACACGGGTGAAACAAAGAATGACAAAGATGAGAAACTGGACAAACATGGTAATGGATTTTGCAACTGATATGATGTGTCTCATGTTTTTGCGTTTTTGTGGCAAACAAATAATGTTTTGTTATACTTTGTAATGTTACTGTCAATGGAACTTGAGTTGTGGCTAGATCCACAGCTCTTTTGAATTTAATCAATTTCTGGGCAAACTCAATGGTATTTAAAAAGCGGGGGTTTCTCGTGGGACGACTTGTGGAACGTGGGCAATTAGTACGTTAGTTATCTAGTTGGTTCCAACCATGGAAAACTTTGGTAACATGCATATTCAGCATAAATCCATAGTTCACATTACATGTTAGGTTGGCTTACAGAGATGACATGCCAAAAATAATGTACAGAGGGGGAACTCGAAGATCATGCGAAAAATATGCATGAGATGTTAAATGATGTGGCGCCAGTTGCATATTGTAGCCAAATTTTCCCCTCCTTTCAACGTGTGAATAATATGATAAGAAAGTCGTAACTTTGGCACTTGGCCCGTGCAACTTGTCAACCAAGTCATATTTAATAGGTAATAGTTAGAGTTGGCAAAAGGTCGAGATTATTTCACATGTTGAATGAAATTGAATTTTTCCTTTAAAACTCATTTTTAATTTCAATTCGTAAAATGTCCTAATCGGAAGTCTGTGGAAGACAAAAAAGCACACAAAAAAATTTGCCGAGTCCTAAAACATAAAAATAAATTTGGAAAAAGCACCAACTGATGACTGTGAGAATGAAAACCAATGTGTAAAAAAGTGATATGGAGTGTGGGTACCGATTTGGGGAAGGCTGCGTGTCGTAATGTATGCAAATCAGACATTTTATTATGCACACGATGTGTTGTTTTAGTTTACCTGGAGGGATTTCAAGGTGTCACTAATAGCTCGATCAACATGATAAAAACAGTCAACATTCAAGTAATACTAGTAAGTAATCATGTCTACATTTAGTTTTATTACGCGGATCTGCTGAAATTGAATTCCATTTTCACATAGACCTTGTCCCACAGACATACTACATATTATACGTTCATTTATTTTGTCCCTGTAACTTAAATTTAAATCACATGTCATTTTTAATCTGTTTTTTAAAATAAAAGTACTTTTTTAAGCTTTATGAGGATCATAATTAATATGGATATTTTCTGATCCCAATATACATTTTTGGAAGCGTCTGATCAATACACATTAACTATGTGCACTTTCTGTGTACAGCCTCTAAAAACGATAATCTGAATTCTATTTATTAACCAATCACCATCTGAATTCATAAATTGCGCAGTACATACAATGACTGGAGACAATTCATTCATTTAGCTACAATTTGGATCAGCATAACTTGAAAAAAAAAAACAGATTCAGATTGAATTTCAAACTTGCCAACCAACTACCATAAACAAACAACAGATTAATTGAATTTCATATCACATTTATTTATATGCATGCCCAGCCATTGACAGATATGTACTATACATGTATTTTTCATTTGCTCAACTTAATTTCCCATACACCACCACTCCTGAAATCAATAAAGAAATCAACGACATCCACAATCTGAGACAGACACAATCGTATGTCTCTTCCCCAATTTGTCTGTGTACGAATGGGACAGAAAATTTGTCCCTTTGCATTTACTTTGCCCTCCGTACAACCAAGAGAGACATGTGTCTCTCATATTCTCATCTGATGATAACCCTTCAATACTGCTTGCAGTGCTATTATCCCTGCAAATTTCCAAAGCACAACACAAATGCATTACATGCATTCCATACATGAATGAAAACAAACATATTAAGGCTTACCACAAAACACATTTGGAAGCTGGAGTTTTATGTTTACACGAGCCTTCACATCTACCAATGTCAATTATCTGAAAAAAATTAGCTAATTTGCTTTAATTAACCAATGGACCTGTAATATAACTCACAAGATCTGGCCCACGCTATTTATCACGAATCAACAATATTATCTTTTCATATAACATTGAAGCATTGTGCACAAAGTTCCATTTTGTAGTCCAGTAGTCCCACAGAATGGATAGTAAAATGCAAAAAAAATTGGACATTCAGTTTTTTAGGCCATATAGTTGATGCTGTTTGGATAATTCATGAGCATTTTTTAATCTTGGTACTTGAAAATTTTGAATTCAGCACATTGTTTGACGTGCATTTAACATTACTTTGACCGTAAATAAAACTTACCCAAATAATTAGAATTTTTTTACCTTTTTCACAGGAGACGAATTTTCCGAGTCCACCTTTGCCCTCTCATAATCATAAACAGTGTAAAACTCTCGGACTCTAAAACATTCTGCAGCGCATTCACACTCGTCAATCACAGGGACACATTCCATGCCATTGGGTCCTTCTATAGAAAGAGTTCGATTGCGAGTCACTTTGCAAGCCATCCCATTAGTTTCCATGTGATTCGCATTGTGCTTGCAGGAGCCCAAGCATCTGCCCACATCCACAGCCTTTTGAAAGGGTGTGCCGACATTAAAGGTGACAGGGAATGACACCCGCTGACATCGATGGGGCAAATTGACGCAATCACAGTCTTCTATCACGGTGTGAGAGGCGTGTGACCCGGACAGAGAGAAGATGGTCTCCTCTCTGATCCCCGTAGGTAAACAAGTTGATGACAGGCAGGAGGATTTGGACTTATAGGTGGACAGTTTCAAAGTACTATCTTCTACGACGTCATCTAAGTCTTCTTCGTTGGAAGCCAGAGAACGACCTTCTTGCAATCGAAGGAAAAGCTGCGTGTTGGAATATACCAAGTTATAGTTATAATATAGTCTGGAATTTACATTTATGTAATTTCATTTTGACTGTTAATTTAGATTTAGTATAGTGTCACTAAAGGGAGACCAGTAATGTATTTGCTGATTTGGTTTGACACTCGAATAAAGAAATGAATGAATGAATGAAAAAATGTGGAAGGTTCGCAACTTGGATTTAAAACAACAAGATTTTTTGCAGCATTTTGTATAGAAAAGGGAAAAAATTGCATAAAGCAATCTGCAGTCAAAAGTGTGTCTAGAAAAACTAAAGTAGATAATGTAATAAATGTTTTTTATGTAATAAGCATAGCTAAAGAGTATTCGCACAAAATTCAGAATCCAAATTCTTGAGTAGATATAGCAAATCAAAAAAATTTAATGTCATCTAGATAACTCGTTGATGTTCACCAAGTGTTTTGAACAAGAACTGTATGCATTGTAAACACTGTCCAATAATTCAGTCCAGTTTGCAAAGTTTAAGTCAGTTAGATAAAAAGATGCAAACTTTTTTCTGGCCCTTAAAACCACATTTTCATGATTTCAGGTTGAGCCAAAACCTGGTGAAGCATAGCCTCACAACCGGATGTGCCATTATGTAGATTCTATTTTTCTGTTACGTGCAGTACAGCATACAATTATCATTAAAAGAATCCATTACCATCAATGCAATAGAAATGACCACCATGTAAGCTAATTAAACGATAAAGATACAAAGACAACCATGGACAACATGACATTTTTTTAAGCAAAAGTCAACTACAAGATAGAGTTTGGATCCGGAAAACGCTCAACAGTGTAAATCTATGATCTTGTTTTATGCAAATGTAATGGAGAAGTCGTGCGCAAAATGAGAGACAAGTTGGATGGACAAAAAGTTGATCCGAGCATCACACTAAAAGCATGGACAAAACGACATGATGTAAAATAATGATATGCGTGCTCATTTCTGAGACGACACATTCTTTTCCCACGAACAAGTCCATAGGCTATAGTGAACCAAAACCATAACATTCTCCCACTGTTTACGCGAAATTTTCACTCTCTTGATTAGCTATCTGTCATTTCATGTAAAAATCAAAATTTGATAGAATGCATATAAAAAACTTGGTTTGGCTAAAAATATAGGGATATAGTTTTAAAATTTAAGCCAGAAAACGTGGTTTTTCCTGACTAGTGAGTTATTTAATGGCAAAAATAAGTGCATTACCTAACTTATAAAATAAAAATTGGTGGTAAGTTAGTTAGCTTGACAATTACTTCAGGTGAAGCTAGTTAAGCTTATAAGTGAGCATAGAAAATGTAACTAGCAAGCCGGATCTGTGTAAGTGAATTTTTTGTTGCTCTTTATGAGAAAGCCAATAAGTCAAGTTTTATTGTTGTTTTGAATTTCTTTTATCATCTCAAATGGTCTGTCTATCTTGGTTCCATTCGAATTTATTACGCACTCTGTTCATGTCCATTACATTATGTTGAACTCTGTGCTTATTAAATGACGTCCATGGTACAAAGTACCTAACGAGCTAACTATCACTTTTCTTATAGTTAGGCTCCAAATGAATGAAAGTATAGAATCTTGCACATATTTCGGGTATGACGTGGATTCATAAAAAAGATGAGGTTCCAATTTCGGATTTCTTAAGATCGTAGTGTGCAAAAAATATGAATGAATGGAATTGTGACACCAAAATAATCATTTGTTTAGTTTTTTAGGCTTGCTCAGCTTCTAAAGATACGACATACGAGAATCATAGACAACGACTCATGTTCGTCATAAGTTCACAATGAACAGTTCAGTTAGTATGAAAATAGCCAGAAAAATTTCTTGGTTAGTTTGTAACCTTCAATGCTTTTTTACAAGAGGTTTCCCATTGTATATTCCTAGAATTTGGCTTATGCATGCGTGTATCTCAACGTAAATTAAGATTCTAATGATTCACTAGATACGAAGTTAAACATTTTTAGTCATACTGGGCTTCGGATTTCGGATTTTAAAGAAAGTTTGTTAGTTACTCCATCTAGGAAGGCAGTGCCAAATTACACATTGCATATGGAACTTACTTGAATGGGATCCAAATGAGGATAGCTTTTCAAATACTTTTCGAAATCCTCTCTTTTCAACGGTTTCACTCCCGTGGATTCGCATTGCATGCGACATTCCCCAATATCTAGTTTCACTTCTTTGGAACCCAAGCCTGGAATGTATCCAATCCATTCAAAACATACTTTTCAAGAAACATGATTTAAATCCTTTGAAATGGACATACCATGAGCAGCAGTCACAAACTTTGGTTCCCGTTTGCAACATTGGTTGATAATTTCTCCAGAAATTTCACTTGAGTCTAGACTGTGAAATGCAGCTTCTATAAATATTCAAGCAATGTCAATTTGTTATACATTTTCGATTTTCCCCTCAAATTATTGACGATGCAATCTTCACTACGTCATAAAGATATTATTATACTATTTTCATGCATTTTTAAAGTACCTTCACCCTGGCATTAAGGCTACATTCTACATTGGTAAACCTGACTAACTAACTCTATTGATTTACGCATACATTTATGACGTTTTTTACTCTTTTTATGCAATTGAACATAATCTGAAGTTAGTAGTTTAGTTATTCTAACTATAGGGAAATATTATCATGCACCATAATTTTCTTGCCTGAATGCCGAATAAAAGTAGAGGCGATTACAAACCACTGTGTTTGTGCAATCAAATGTGAATAGATGACGACAATGTAGAATGTACTTAAATAATTAGAAGACTCCATGTCAATATCACTTTCACTCACAAGTTGATGGTTTCCTATTCTATCTTTTTCTAATTTGGAACATTAGAAGAAAGTTTCACGCAATGTATTATGAAAAATATTGTTGCTTTTAGTTAGTTAGTTAATGGTCGAAAATGTGGTAGCTCCAAAGTGCTTAACAACTGCTTATATAGTACAGGTGATGAACAAACTAGTTCACTTCTTGTAGCTTAACGCAAAATGTGAAAACGAGCACCTCAACTACTAGGCTTTAAAATCCTTGCAAATTTTGCACACAACAAAGCCCTGTTATGAAAAAACATCATTTTTGGTTTGTGGAGGACAGTGAGTACGAAACTTTTCACTTCAGTTTTATTAAAAAAATTTAAAATTATATTAAAAATGAACAAATAATCACGCTGTTTAGCAGAAAAATGTAAAATTTCTCCCCTTCAGAATTGAACCTTTTATTTCTTTAGTTACGGTCCACTGAATCCGAACAAGTATCTTTACATGAGTTAATTGGATGTATATACACACAGAAGCACACCTTAATCATATGTATGAAGATGATATATGAAATCATGTCTTTTCTCATTAGCATTGACAATAAGCAAAAACGGGGATGACAAAATATGAACTTGCAGGTGCACTAAAACATAAATTTTCAGCATTGGTCATCAATCACCGGCTAGTTTTAAAGGCTAGGTTTTTCGGCATGTTTTTGGAAACCATAAACGTGATTGAATTTGTCATACAATCATTCTGACTGTGTGTGTTCCACAGGCCTCAACTAAAGTTAGTCGTGCCCGTCGAAAAAATCTAAATGTGATGATGTAGCGCACACTTGCAATGCGACGCACAATATGGACGATTTTATGAATGCAAAAAACATTATAAAAATAGGATGTCTTGAGAAAAGACAGGTTTGACATCCTTAAAAGGTATTCAATGGTTTTCAGGACATTCGTTTGGTCAAGAAATCTTGAAAACAAAGTCATCATGCTGACGCACATTAATTCATGTCAAGTCACAACTTTTTCTTTAAATGACAAAATAATATGTTTGTTTTGCAGGTGTAACGTTTTCAAATAGCTTGTGCAAAACTGTGTAAATACATTACAACATGTGTTTTCTAAAGTTTTTCTACTTTTGCATCTATTTTTTAATTAGTTTTTGACAAATAAGTCAACCTCTGTTAAATACATAATAAAGTCTCCAGAAATTGTTGAAATTATGCACAAAAGCGTTTTTTACTTAAAAAAAGTTTAAAATTTTTCATTTGGGTAAGTTAGTTTTGGCGAGTTTGTCCAGATCTCAAACTGTGGGGGTGGATTTATTGATATGACAAAGAAGATTTGGATCTGTATGCCATTATGTCATGCGGTTGGGTTGCAAATGAGTTTTTCTCCGCTTTGAAAGTCGCACCCACTTTGGCGACAAGCTGTCTGCTAAAACTTTTAATTTATGACCCACGTTGATTTGAGGATTCCTTAAATGTCTTCATTCTCTGCGTGCTATGGGTTGGACTTGTTGCGCGGTAGCCTAATGAAATGCAAATTCAGGACCTCCTGCAGTGAGAAAAAATATTTGTAAATAAAATAATCTTGCTTCGTCAACTTTCTGAATTCTTTGCATACGAACTAACTAAGCTAACTAAGAAATATTACTAGTAGTAGTATAGTATACACGTTCCTCAATGCAAATGGTCCTATCTTTTAACGTTGGGCCGATTTTTGCTGTGTTTAAATGTACCCATATGAAAGTAGTAGTGGTGGGTAATAAAAATAGTGTGAACCTTCCTCAATGCAAACGGTCCTATGATTTAACATGGGGACTTGGCCCTTAGTGGTTCTCATGGGTAATAAAATCCTTCTCAGAAGCCTACTGTCTACAATGCATCGAAATGCACAGCTGCACTTGTAAGGGTGTATGCATGAATGAACATGGGTCATTAATAACTACAGCAATACTGGGTACATTGTGATTCTTGTACAATAGGGGGAGACTGAAGCGTAGGCCTACGTACGTACTTAAAAAGTACGTGCGTACTTAAGTACGTATGCATTTTACACTTGTGTTTTCTTCGTTCTCGATTTCAGCCGCTGGCCCGATTTATGAATGTTGGATTTAGAGTCAACCGCTGGATGTTGTATGTGATTTATGAATATTCGAAAGTCAGCCGCTATTATGCACCCGATTTATGAATATTTCAAATCCGCTTACTTAATTTAAAAATTCCGATGCGCAAAAAAATGTGGACAAGCTATAGGCGAATCATTTTAAATAAATTTTATTGAACCAAATAATGCAAATAATGTAAAAAAATCTTTATTCATAATCGCTATTTTCATCATCTGCTTGAGAATCCATGCCTTGAATGACAACCGATTGCAAAATCGTATTTCCATGGACGTCCTCCGAAATGTTTGAATCTGCCACCTCATCGTTGTTTTCAGCTTGTTTTTCAGGAATTTGTGAATCAGTTGAATCGTCGGGTTTTTCCACCAACAATTCAACATTTTGCATCGAGGCATCATTGTGAACGATAGGTTCGGTGTTTTCATCCCATTTGTCATCCAAAAATGTGCACGATGTTTGATTAGAAAACCACCGTTTGGGTGGATCCAGTAAATCCTCCAGACTTTTCAATTTCGACTGAATCATGAAATCTTCGAAAAGATTCATGACACTTCCATGGACAAAAGATGTTTTGGCCATAAAGTCCAGTAGTGGCGTTGGATTCATAAGCAATTGTTCAATCTACAATAAAAAATTATGAGAAAAATCCACTAAAAAAACGCGAATAAAAAATCGAATGATTCCAACCTCTTCATCAAGTAGTAATCCCAACCATTTTGCAGTGGCAATCCATTCGTTCACTTGAACTGCATAATCGTCTCCTTCACAGTTACCCAAAATTGAGTAAAGTTTGTTACTAAGTGCCTCATGTACTGGACGGCTAGACGCTGAAACGTAGAGTTTTAAAAGATTGCGTGTAGACTCCATGATTGCTGCCTGATAACTGAATAAAATCAGTCAAGCAACTTATTATATGTGTAGTAAATAAATTTGAATCAGAGTTTTATGCCCAATGATGTGAAGAATTCAATGGCGATATCGAATTCTTCGTTAATTATTGGCTCAGCATTGATTCAATAAAGTGCATGAAAAATGAAGGATAGCGAAACGTTCTCGTTTCGCAATACCTCATGTTGGAAAAAAAGCAAGTCATTGTGTTTTCATCATATTATAAATCAAAATACCTTTGAAAAACGTTTTCCCGCCGCTTCTATTTTTGTTCGATGTGCGGCGGTAAGAAAACGTTTTTTAAACCGCAAATTCATTGAAGGTGAAACGTTGAAGAAACGTTTTTCCCGCCCCTCAGATTTTGTTTTCGGCGGTGGAAAACGTTTGGTCAACGCAAAATTGTCAAGAAAAAAAATTGAATAAAACTAAATCAAAACTTGAAAAAAAAGCCTGAAAAACCAATAAATTTTCTTGTTATATTAATCCCTTCAATCAGTTTATTTTTGCACCCCAACTGGAATCTTTTCCTACGTCACCTCCGTAACAAATGAATTTTATCAAATCATATACGGATCTAAAAACTCCAGGAAGCTTGGGAGGGCGAAACGTTTTTTCAAAAGGTCTGGGGGAAAAAATTGACAAAAAGAAGCTTTTGAACCTACCGGCATATTCGCTACATTTTCCAAGACGAAAAATTTTTAGACGCCGAAAAGTGTTTGTTCCTCATATCAATGCACAGTGGGGTGCAGATTTGGCTGAAATTCAGCCTCTTAAGTCTTATAATAAAGGGTATCGCTACATTCTATGCGTTATTGACATGTTTTCTAAAAAAGCTTGGATGGAACCTTTGAAAAATAAAACCGGTGTCGAAGTCTCCAAAGCTTTTGAGAAAATTCTCAAACGAAGTCATGCTCGTCCAGAAAAATTGCAAACAGATAGTGGCAAAGAGTTTTTAAACACTAAATTTCAAAATTTGTTATCACAGAAAAAAATTATTCACTTTTCGGTTACGTCTGAAATAAAATGTGGGACAGTTGAACGGTTTATTAGAACTATTATGACAAAAATTAGAAAATATATGACTCATCATGATACAAAAAAATTTATTAATCTGTTACCGCAATTTGAGTCGTTGTACAACAACACATATCACAGAAGCATAAGAATGGCACCGAATGAAGTAAATTCAGAAAATTCGCCAGCTGTGTACCGTCATCTTTATGGTTCAGAAGAAAACTTAAGCCAAAATAAACCAAAATTTTCGATTGGGGATCGAGTGCGGATTTCCAAAATAAAAAAAACTTTTGAAAAAGGCTACGAAACAAATTTTACTGAAGAAGTATTCACAATTGCGAGAATTGGTCGAACAAACCCAATAATGTACTACCTGAAAGACGATGAAGGTGAAGAAATATCGGGTGGATTTTATATGGAAGAGTTGTTAAAAATTCCTCTCAGTGCATAATTAGACACAAACGATAATAGGTCTCAGTATGAGTAACTTTTATATTCATTTACAGAGTGATGCATCTTACGCTCAATTTCCAGATAATAAAATATCAAATTTTAAAACTTTTTTGTCCGTGCCAGTGTCTATAAACCCTAATGATTTTGAAGTAGCACTAGTGGAGTGTTCTTACACTTATTCAGATTGCTTTATTTATAGAGGAGAGTTACTTTTTGAAGCAACAAGTTTAGAATTGAAAAAAACGAAGGCGTATGCCACTGATGACATTAGATCACTCGCAGATTTTTTATATCAAATGAATGCTTGGCCTGACTTGCTCACATGTCAGTTTGAAAAGGAGAAAATCAAATATTTCGTTTCTGCTAAAACTGTGAAATTTAGTGACAAAGTTACAGTAAAGTTGGGATTATCAGAATCCATCTACGTTGGAAATAGCATAACACCGGAATACAAAGGCAAACATCGAGTTTTTTTGGCATCTGGACAAACAAAACTGTTTATTTATTCGGATCTGGTGAAACCACAACGAGTCGGTGACAGTTTTTCTCCACTTCTTCGGATGGTCCCATATACTGGACGTGATTTGGAGACAACTGTTCATGAATTACAACATTTGCAATATCTTGATCTTGCAAAAGCAGATTTTGAATATATTCACATATATATTAAAACGGAAACAGGCGAATCCCCGCCATATGAAGCTGGCACTTTCAGCGTGACACTTCATTTTCGACACAAGTCTCTTTAAAAAACATGGAAACAGTGACTGATAACGACATTTATCAATTTTATAATCCAAAGCAAAGTGGAAGGGGAATTGAAGATTTAGCATTTTATAGAGGAAACTGGAGAAGACAAAAAGGAGCTGGATTGGGAGGCATATTGGGCAGTATTGGCAGAAGATTGTTGCCGCTAGCACGTCGTTTTTTACTTCCAAGTGCGAAAAAAGCAGCAAAAAACATTGCTTTAGACATTTTATCCGGAAAAAACGTTAAAGAAAGTCTTAAAGATCGTTCCAAGACAGCTATAAAAGAAGTTGGACATCAAATAATTGATCAGATAGGTTCTGGTCGTCGCAAAAAATTAAAAAAGCCACTGAAAAGAACAAAACTTGGAATTCAACTGTCCAGTTACAATGGCCACCCCAAGAAGCGTAACTCTACTTCGAAGCGAAACAGACGTCTTTTCTGAACCTTCATACGACATTAGTCTCGCCAATTCGGAGGTTGTCGAATATCATCCACTCACCAATATATCAAATCCATCCAATCCAATAAGTTTTTACATTCAAGGAAACGATACTCAATACTTGGATTTTTCAGAGTCGAGACTCTATTTGAGATGTAAAATTGTTGATGAAGCGGGAGCAGCCACAACAGCAACAGATTTGGCTCCTGTTAATAATTTTTTACATTCTCTGTTTAAAGAAGTCACAGTGAGTTTGAATGAGACGCAAATTACTCCCCACACAAACTCTTATGGACACAAGGCCTACATCGAAACCTTACTATCTTATGGCAGCGACTACAAAAAATCGCAGGCTCAAGCTGCCATGTTTTATCGTGAGAAGGATGGTAGCAAAAAAGATGACAAAGGAGTGGTGTCAAGAATAGACCTGACAAAAAATAGTGCTGTTTTTGAGCTTCTTGGTCGCCTTCATGTGGATTTTTTCGGCCAAAATCGATTTTTGATTCCGGGAATCGATGTTCGCATACAACTGACACGAAATTCTAACGAATCATGTTTGATCATGTTTGGAAAGGACGCTACAAAGTTTAAAGTTGTTGTTGAAGAGGCAAAGTTTATGTTACAAAAACATTTATTGCTCCCATCCATTTTGATGAATCAAATCAAAATTTTGCAACAAGGCCATCCTGTCTGTTACCCAATGCGTCGAACGGAATTAAAAAACTACTCCATTCCCAATGGTAGCATTCAGCATGTGAATGAAAATTTGCTAAATGGACTATTACCAGATAGGATTGTTGTTGGACTATGTGATAGTCAAGCGTTTCATGGAACATATAAAACCAACCCATATTTTTATGGCGATCATGGACTACGAAGTATCACCGTCACAGTCAATTCTGATCATCAATCCACATTCAAGTATGAAGTGGACGCCAAAAATGGGAAAATTATTGAGGCATTCTATGGAATGTTTAGTGGAATGGGAATAGCTGAAGCTGATGACGGGATAGACTTGACGCTTGCAGAATATCAACATGGAAAACAGCTATATGTTTTTGACTTGAGACACGTTCGTGACGATTTTCCGATTCCAAAGCATGGAAACATCAAAGTTGAACTAAAATTTGCAGCCGGAACAAAATCAGTACTTAATGTTTTGATTTATGCTGAATTTCCATCAGTGTTATATATTGATAAGAGTAGAAATGTGTATTTTAAGGATTATCAAAAACAACGATGAATTCCTCAGAAATAAGTGCCTATTTGAGAGCTAAATTTATCAAATCTCGTTGCGAGTATGGCGTCTTACCAGCAGATTTTGTGAAAACTGTCAGCTTTAGTGTGAATAATGACATTTTTTATATATTTAATAATCAGCCTTCCCACTTGGGTGGTGAACATTGGCTAGCTATTTGTAAAAAGAATGAGAGATTGGAGTTTTTTGATTCGTATGGCATGGGAATGAATTTTTATGGTAAATATTTTTCAATTTTGGAGAAAAAATATGTTTTTTATCAAAATAAAAAGCGACTTCAAAGTTTGTATAGTAATGTGTGCGGCCAGTTTTGTATATTTTATCTATTTATGAGATATGATGGTTATAGTTTGAATGATATTGAAAAAATGTTTAGTTCTGATACAGTAAAAAATGATAAAATTGTCAACAATTATATTTTAAAAATGAAAAAATGCAATGTTAACAATATAAATTTTATTCAATGTTGTAAAAATCAATGTGAAAAAATAAACTAATAATGACTCCATTTTTTTATTGTTTTTGTCGATCCAAATAATTTTGCTTGCACTCCGGGAGTAAAAAGAGACTTTGGAGCCTTCTTGGCTAAAAGAAATTGTTTAACTTGTTCAAATCCAGGAGTTATAGGAGCATTTTTTGATGTTAGGGCCTTCAAAATATCTCCAGCATTTGATGTAGGTACGACTAAATTGTCTAGCATCACTTCTTTGTTGTTAATTTGCATACCATTCGATTTTAAAAAATTGAAAATTCTCAAGCCTCTAGGCGACAACAGTTCAGTCGAAAACTCGGGCTCTGCATTGGAATCAGTTTTTTCTTGCACATTTTGCACTAATATCGGTGTGTTTTGAGCTTTTTGATCCGTCTGATGAATCTGTCTTAGTAAGTCTTGGACTAAAAGTGCTTTGATATCGTCAGCCATTTCCTTTGAGTTTGCGGTTGTCTTTAATTTAGTTTGCAAATTCTTTGATTCCTTTTCTTTATCCATTATTATTTTATATAGAGACTCAGGGATGAGTCGCAACGTTTTAAAACTCATTACAGCGCAAGAGATGCTAACAAGGAAAGAATAGTAGGGGCTAGAATCGGCAAAAAACCTCCTTTTTGTTCAAAAATTTTCCGTTTTGCGTCCCAAGATTTTTTTCGGTTCAATATTTCAAGAACTGCTTTTTTGTATTTTGATAATTTCTTTTGCTGTTGAGATGATATGGGCAGATTAAGATTGTAAACATTGAGCAAAACTTCACACAGAGCTTTGAGTTGTTGTTTTGTCGCTTTTTTGAGGATTGCAGTTCGTTTTCTTTTGTTTTTATTCGTCACAGATTTCAAAAAGCCTTTGTATTTATTGAACTTCATTTTTCAGTATTTACACTCATTTATCTGAAAAAAATGTTAGTTGATAAATTGCCTGCGATGGAACAACATCCACTTGTAAGTGTTCAACTTTGTACGCCATTTATTATGATAATAAATGGTAGTACTCAGTGCGGCAAAACGACACTCATAAAAAAAATTTTGCTGCGCCAAAATGAAATTATTGATAAAAAATTTGAAAAAATTTTATACTGCTATGCGTATTCGTTACCCATGTTCGAGTTGGAAAATGTTGAGTTTAATGAAGGTTTGCCAACCAATTTTGATGGCCTAGACAATGGATTATTGATTCTGGATGATTTAATGGAAGAATTATCTAAAAGTAAAAGTGCTATTGACTTATTTACAAAAAAGTCCCATCACCAAAATATTTCAATAATATTTGTTACTCATAACTTTTTTTTCAAAAATCTTCGAAATTTAACAACTCAATGCAAATACATTTGTTTAATGAAAAATCCACGAGAAAATGCCTACGTGAAAAATATTGGTCGTCAAATGAACATGGGTCTTAAAAATGAGCCCTTTGAACAAGCATTTGAGTGCGTTATGAACAAGCCATTTGGTCATCTGTTATTGGATTTCAATATGAATCAGAGGGACGATATGCGAATACGAACCAGCGTTTTTCCAGAAGATTGTATTGTGTTTACCCAATGTAAGTTTTATCTTTTGTAGAATAACAGAGTAGTTGTACATGTTTGGTGTCTTGCAGGAGACTGAAGTTGATGCTACAAGTGCATTCATAAAGTGGACCCTCTCCGCGCGACGCCCCTCCCCCCCCCTCCCCCCTCTTCACAATCCAAGAATTTTCTGGGAGGGGATGCTGGGATGCGGATGCAAAAATAAACAATAATTTTGGATTTTTCTGTACATTTTTATTATTTTTTTGTCGCACACATATTAACAAAGTATTACTGATACAAAGAAATGTCTTTGTGACCAAATGCTAAAGTATTCACACAATCATCCAAAACAAATCTTTTCAGATCTAAACCATTAATTGCCTTTTTTCGAACATTTATTGTGCTCAAGCGATGTTTTTTACTCCGTATGGCTCTACTGTTGGTGAATGTTTGAATAGGGAATAAAATAGAGTCAATATATTGTTCAAAAGTTACTTGGGTTTTGACAGCTGACCTTTGCACTCCCTTAGCTTTTTTAATAACGCGTGTTACCCTATTCAAAGGATTAAAAGATTTCAAAGCATACATTTTAGGCTTGGAGATAACAAAATGCGTGATTACTTGATTTGCAAACTCATCCTTCATTTTACCAATAACCAACTTATTGGTGTTGTCATGATATGTTCCAAAAGTCTCATTGTTCAAATCATAATTTGACATGTCGAAAAATTCTTTGTTGAGTTTACAGTCATCATATACATTGTCAGTAAAGATTTTGTAAATCAAAGAGTCTGTATCTGTTGCCAATAAAGAAAATCTATCTGGATATTTTTCACAAATGTAATTGTAATGAAATTCAGACATGAGTCGTTTTGACTCGTCCAAAATTGCGCATCCAATCGGAACTGGTCTGTCTAGATGAACTACCAGTTTTTTTAAACTGAGCGACACCAAATTTTCATTAATTATTGAAAAAAAATTTACGCTGACTTTTCTGTTGTATAGCATTGCTTGCCGCATTGAAGAAATCAAAACAATGTTTTGTCGATTGCGCTTGTTTTCAATGAATTTGCCATAGAGACAATTATTTGCCAGCTTCCAAAATGATTTTTCCAAAGTGCTCCTGCTGTTTTGTCTTTTCAAAGTATTGAATTCAATATAAGGTTTTAACCAGTCACATTGAATGTATGATACTCCTTTATGAACAAAGTCAACAACAGCTCCTAGCTCAATGTAATGTTGAAGAGATCTATAGTGACAGATATAGTTTTTGCGAGGCAATAAATCTGCTATCAGTCTACTAAATCTTAATGAACTGCGAGAGTTCAGCACATCGATCAAAATATCTTGAGATCTAGAAACTTCGGTGCTTTCGACTTGTCTAACGTAAGGAGCAAGTGGATATGAATTCAATTTGTCATGAATATTACTTGGAAACGATATGTCGACCTCAAGAAAATATCCCATACTACTATTGTCCTGAATGTTGTTTAAAAATTGAGCTGGATTTCGATTTATGTTTACAAGCGTTGGTTGATTTATCCACTCATAATTTGAAATTGGGAGCTGTCCTTTAAGAGGACCAGAGTAAAGATTATTCATGTCCCAATACATGATCCAGCTAGTTGGCTGTTGAGTGTCATATTCTGAGCAAAGTGGATTGTTAGCTGATGCTGCTCGTAGATCACCACAGGAAGTTAAACCCCCCCGTATTGCCGATTCAAACCACAAATGCATAGTTGAGTCGGTTAGTAGCTCTAAAGTAACCCCTGTTTTTTTTAAAGCGGCATCAAAACAGAAATGGGGTAGCGTATAGTAATGAAAAATGTCAATTCCAAATCCCTCATACATAGTAGTACGAACTTTGATCAATGCATCTGCTAAAATTAGCGTATCAATTGTCATATAAATGTCATGAAACATTCCCATATCCACTATTTCTAGCGCATCCCATGTCCGTTGTCCTCTTTGATACTTTTCATCTGAAATATCTTCTCCAGTCAAGTCATTAAAAAAAAGTGTTTTGTGTGGTAATGCTGTTTCATTGAATTTTTCAAAACTATCCATATAACTATATGGATAGATGCCTTTTTCTAACAAAAGTTGAATTTGTTCTTCATTTAAATTACGGAAATGCTCGCGAATGAGATTGAAATCCTGTTCTATTGACATGCTTTTGCTGATTTTGTCCAAAGAGCTATGAAAAAAAAGTAATGAGTCAACAAATCGAAGTTTTTGGTTTACAATCATTGCTAAAAATTTTTCCTGTGTTTGTGCAATAATCTTTATCTCTGCCACATTGTCAACAGTGAAAGCTTGAACGAGGTGATGGCAATCATATCCACTCAAATTATGGAAAAACACAGGATAAACGTTTGTGGTTTGACATTTTAAATTACATTGATTGTGCGCGAGACCAATAAACTGAAATGGTGGCAAATGAGAGTGATGTCTGACGACAATATCTTGATTTGAAAAAGTCTGTGTGCAAAAGTAACATTGATCTGATAGTGGGATAGTGCTGACATTGGTCATAACAGAATACGCTTGCAGCTCATACTGACTCACCATGTCATCAAGATTTTGACTCATTTCTAAAAGCTCTCGAAGGAACAATGCAATAACATTTTCTTCTGGACCGCTTGCTCTAAATTTATTGAAACCAATTTTTCTACCATTATGATCAATGCAAATCCAACAAAATCCAGATGGTACATGAAAATTGTCTGGTTCAACATCTGGCTGTTTAACAATTAAGCATTCAAAGTCAGCAATGAATGCAAATGGAACAAATTCAGTTGAACTGACATTACTGAATTTTAACCAGTTATTACCTGGAGCAGGTAATTTTGTTTTCTGACATTTATGATCTCTACACAACTCAAAATGTTTGCGCAGGTCACCCGATAATCCTTGGAGACAAAATCGACAAATATGAGCGCTGTTACTATTTTTCGTTTTTAAAAACGATTTTAAGTTATCAATTAACACAAAATGGGAAATTGAATCATCCGAAATCATCAATAGATCAATTTCAATAGGTCGTTGTTCAACACAGGCGTAAATTGGCAAGCAGTTCTCCCTGATTGTTTCCTGCTGCTTTTTAAGTCTATAGTATTTTCTCTGAGTACCACTCAAATTTTCAACTCTTTCAGTATTAGTGTTACCAACCACTTGATCAATCGTTTCGTCAATATTTGATCTTTCTATAAAATTGTTAGGTTTCCAAGAAAAATCACGATTTTCTTCATATGAAATCACACATAAACTGATTTCTGGATTTTGAGTTTCGAATCGTTTGATCTGAGAAATTTGGAAAGGAAAGTTTATGCCTGTCCAATTCAAATCTTTGCCCACTGAGGAATAAAAGTCGAGACTCTCTAGCTTATATTTTCTTCCTCTACCAATGTTGCCATCAATTTGACGATGAGCTCTAATGGCACGTTTAAAACATTCACCATCATTAGATGGAACATTAATTAACGAACGCTTGTGACGTAGCACAGCAGGGAGCTGAATGTTTTGTCCCACAAATAAAGGATGATATTTAGCAATGTTAAATTTGAAACTTGTAACTGTGTCAAAATTCCAACCACTACCAAGCTCTATAAATTCGTCCAATCTACGTTGAAAATCTTTCAAACCGTTTTCCAAGCAAAGTTGAATCATGCTAGTTGACATTATGCTATACATAACGGTGTTAAATGCAGGATAGCAATATACAGTGTTTTCTAATGCTTGTTTAGACAGCCTTAACTCGACACTTAATTGTAACTTAAATACTGTCTCTTTTAGTACTTTTTCTCCTTCCAATTTTACTTTAGATTCAAAATGTTTAAGTACTTCTTCTAAAGTTAGGTTTTTTGGATTCTTGAATTTTGCATAAAAAGTACGATAGATTCCATTAACAGCTTGTTGAGTTACAATATTATAATCTAGCGTATTTGCTAATCCATAACCAAGTTGTTCTTGCCTTTCAAACGCATCCTCCAGTCCAATGAAATAGTCGCGATGATGATCATAGCAATGAGCGAGATATCCAGCTGCAGCTTCGAAATTCAGATTGCAGTCTTGGCAAAACTTGTTTCTAATCGTTTGATTGTTGAGTTCAGGATGTCGAAACTCATCATCTGAAACCACTGAAAGGTTATCTTCTTGATCACAAATCAATGTGTCTTCCGAGATTGTGGATAAGTCATCGTCTGTTATTTCTAGCAAAAAATAATAGGTTGGTTATTAAAATGCATTCTGTATTTTTAGTCGGTCTCGGTCTTTTGTCGGATATATTTATGAACAATCATGTCGGTTATTTTAGCTATCGGTGATTTTTACTGTCGGGTACAATTCATTCGGCTATTTTTATTGTCGATGATCGGAGGTATTCATATCGGGTACAATTTTTTTGAATAATTCAGTGTCGGGTATTTTTACTATCGGTTATCGGGTACATCAGATATTTCTGCTGTCGGTGGTATTCATGTCGGGTACAATCAGTTCGGCTATTTTTACTGTCAGTGATGGGAGGTTTTCATATCGGGTACAAATATTTCGGAATGTCGGGTGTTTTTACTATCGGTAATCGGGTACGTCGGATATTTCTGCCGTCGGTGGTATTCATGTCGGGTACAATTAGTTCGGCTATTTTTACTGTCAGTGATCGGGGGTATTTATATCGGGTACAATTATTTCGGAATGTCGGGTATTTTTACTATTGATAATTGGGTACGTCGGATATTTTTGCTGTCGGTGGTATACATGTCGGATAAATCGAATACAAGAATCATACCTGTCAATAGTGGAGTCTCACTGACTATGCTCAAATTTTCATGATATCGACACCAACAAGAATCCCCATCTCTATAGTAGCTAACACAAGTGTTGCATAAATGATTTTCCAAATGGCTCAGCAATGCAGCAGAGTTGAGAAGAACTCGAATGCAGAATGGGCACTTTACGCCGTATGGAAACGCACCAGCGCAAGCACGATATTGCGAATGTAATGATGCACATGATGAACACTTGTGATTGGAAATGTGCAACACTAATGCATTTCCATCTGCACTTTCCCATTCGTCACAAAATGGACAGTCGAGCTAATAAACAAAATTAGAAAACTTTTAAATCAGAATAACAAATTTTGAATAGTATGAAAAAATTACCTTTTCTCGCTCGAAAATTTTCATTTTGTATTTTCACCAAACAAGTACAAACACATGTTACACAATGATCAAGTTACAAACCAAACAAGTGTATTTGTATGACAAAAAGTTGTACATGCATTTTTACATGTCATGCAAGTTTATAAGTATTTTCTTCATGCATGATTTTTCCACATTCATTCCTGCTTCCTTATCTTATGTAACACATGTGAACACATGTTGTGAAAGATTTGTTTCAATTTCAAATGAGCCTTGACTGCTAGAAGTTGAGCTTTTTGACATTTATTGAGCAAATTTATGTTCTCAAAAAGGTCTCAAAAACACGAAATTGTGATAAAATGAGCCCTTTTTGATCTGTGTAACCAACAAGTTGCTGTATTTAATGACAACTGTTTTTTCGGGCTCTCAACATGCATTTCTCACACTCAAGTCATCCCGTTTTCATACTAACTTTGGAGACTCAGTTTCATTTTAGTCAGTCCTATTCGAACTCACAATGTCACTACACTTACAAGCGCAGCTCTCCAGCATAACTCAGCCACCCAGTGAATGGTGCTGTGGTTTCAAGTTGTTCTGCAAAGAACCCACAAATCGCCAATTGCAACGATTAGCAGAGTTGCACGAGGGTCCTCAAGCCGGACTGGAATTTTGCCCGATTCGGAAAATTCCGTACACATGTCTGTGTGACCACACAGACTGTGATGCGGAAGCGGAATATGACTTCTATGTCATCAGCCAGGTAATTAAACATTAATTATTATTTAATTTGCTTATTTAATTAATTCAGTTTCATTTAATTAATCCAGTTTTATTTAATTTATCCAGTTTTATTCAATTCAGTTTTATTTATTTAATCCAGTTTAATTTAATATATTCAGTTTTATTTAATCCAGTTTTATTTATTTGATCTAATTTGATTTAATTGATCCAGTTTTATTTAATTGATCCAGTTTTATTTAATTAATTTATAGATGATGATCTATGTAGGCATATATGTAGTTATTTTTTGCCATAATGCCAATATCTATTTTTGCAGGTGGCTAAAGGAATCATCACTCCAGAGCAGTATATGCATATGCTGCCTCGGGAGGAGAAAATTACCTATGCAAGATATGCAACATTGGAAGGCTGCAGAGGGTTCAAGATTGGCCTTGGGCCAGTTGTAGGAAGGGAAAGAGCAGCCACTCTACAAGCTGGCAGGGATTTTGAGCCTGCCACACTCAATCCTTACACTGTACAGTGTGATCACAATCCGTGTGACTTTAGTGTGGAAGCAAAGTACACCGTCCTGAAAGGCATAGCATGCGGCGTTCTGGGCGATTCGGATGCGGTTGCACCGTCAGCAGTCATCGAAACTCAAGGATGGAGAATAAAACTCGAAGGGAAGACTCTGGCGGAAAGGAAAGCCATAACATGCAATCAAGGTGAGTGGCCCTTGGGCCACACCGATATTTTATGGAACCCCATGTTTTTGGACAACTGGAACGGCAGTGAAGATAGCCGCTTTCAGAGCTGGGGCAAAAAACTTTGGAACGGGGAGCCGTACATGCACATCAAGTGCTCAGATCCCACCACTCAGTACTTCAACTTCTCCTTATCTGGAGAACTGCGTCCTCTATTTGAAAAAGTAAGCCATTTTTTATTCATATTTTTCATCATCTCATTCATTTTAGCCATATGTAACAAATACGTACCACAGACATAACTCTTAATAATAATAAATATTTTTAGATCACATTGATGCATTTGGAGCTGGATCGCAGGGATGTGATCCGAGAAGCCCTGACTGTCATCAAGGAGCGGATCCGGGCACAGCCCATTAATTACGCTCCAACCGAATATGCAAGGAAGGCTTGCACCTACATCAACGGGGAACAAGATGAAGTGCCATTCTTCTCCATTTCGAGAAAGAAAAAGGACGGTCAAACCATGACCATCCAGCTCAACACTGCACCCTTAGCAATTGAGCTTTTATACGGCGTTTGCCGTGCATGGATCGAACTCAAGTGCAACACTTGTAAGATTTACAGTGTTTTGCACCATTGTGAGTTAATTCTACAAAATTTTGATCGTGTTTAGTTTTTTTTGGACTATTCCAGTATTTTATAATTAATTCTTAACTATCCATTTGTTGCATGCCAGTAGTTTATATTTTGGAATTTGAATTGAAATTGAGTGTTGTTGTGAGTTTAATTTTGACCGAGGTTAATTTTGACTATTTGATTATCTATAATTTTTCCATTTGTTGCATGCCAGTAGTTCATATGTGTGTGTCAAAGGCAAAAAAAAATAATAAAATGTGTGAGAAAAATCATCCCGGTTTATGTTTTCTTGTACTTAAGTCTCCCTCTTGTGCTAGGAAATATAGTCAGACCCTTACATACACAGCCAATGCATTGTAGACAGTAGACTTCTGGAAAGATTTTTTCTACGTACATTTCATTTGTCTACTTCATACAAATGCATTAAGGCTAAAATCATAGAACAGCTTGCATTGAGGAACGTCCACACTATTTTTATTACCTACTTACCCATGCACTTACTTCTGAGAACCAAAGGGCCAAGTCCCCATGTTAAATCATAGGACCGTTTGCATTGAGGAAGGTTCACACTATTTTTATTACCCACCACTACTACTTTCATATGGGTCCATTTAAACACAGCAAAAATCGGCCCAACGTTAAAAGATAGGACCATTTGCATTGAGGAACGTGTATACTATACTACTCTAGTTATCAATAACTTCTATTCAATTAGTTAATTTTGGGTAAAAAATCTATGCTGTCATTGGTTTGGTGATAAATTTCGAATTTCAATGCAAGTTTTAAGGTTTTTTGTCTTCGACTGTTTCTCTTTAACTCTCTTTGATTAAACTCATTGTGAAAATATATCTACTTCGTTATGTGTTTATGAGGGTTATTTCGCAATCGTTTTCAGTATTGGAATATACTGAATCCCGTCGACTTTGTTCATCACAATCATTTGTACAATTTAGAACTCTACAACGCTCTACAACAGCTTTAAATAATGTTAATTTTCCAATACTGAGCAGCAGTATTATTTTGGTGAGCCTTTGACATAATACATTTTGATACATAGTTTAGGTCAGCAGTCAGCAGAAGGTTATACAAACTATTCATTTAAAATGTTGAATGGGGTATTTGCGATGGAAAAAAATAAACTTGCCTGTTAATTCAAGTACAATGCCTGCATGATGAACTCTCAAGCATAAAAATGCAAGTCAACAGACACAAAATGCCAAATGTGATCCCATCTATGCCAATATTTGAAAAGTTTTTGCGTTGTGGTTGAGAGATTTTTACAACATAGATGCAAAAAACAAAGGGTTACGCTGGTTGCATCCTTTTGCATAGGTGCCATAAAGAGAATACGTAGCGAACGGAGTTTAAAAACGCCCTGACAGGAAGGAAGTTGAAACAGTTGAAGTTAAATTAGTCATATTCAATACTCATATACTCATAACTCATAACATAACTACTTGGATGCATCGAATCATTAGATCATCAAATTGGCGAATATTCTCGGAAAAAGAGTTAGTTAGTTAGTTGTCATTACTAGTTATAATTATTGATGGACATTCAATCATAAGACTTTTGCTCTGCATGCAGTCAAAATCAGTATTTAATAACATGAAAGCTGAAAGAATCTATAATCTCGAATTGATTTTATAATTATGAATGGGCTCATTTTGTGGAGCGTTTAATTGTCAAAAATGGATTTAGTATTCCCTATTCATCACGTAATGGTAGTAGGATTTCACCATAAGAAAGGATGCCAAGTAAGTATAACTAACTGACTATGCATTGAAAACATAAAAGATTGGTCATTCTATTTCATTCATACTATACTTGCTAACTTGTTTATCATTTGTACTGATTTTGACATTGTTTCAGATCGAGTTTTCATTCCCACCCTTGGAGGAGGATTTAGAAAACACAAGTTGGAAGCATTTACCGACTTTGGCTATGCCAGATGGAGCTCACAAGTTCGACAGTGATACCGTCTACTTTCACCTTCCGTCTTTAAAGGATTCAAATGAAACTGTCTTCGGGGTTGCTTGCTATCAACAGATTGGTGCTGATGTAATAATGCTAAAAAATAAAGTTTCTTGAACACACTCACTTGCATTACTAACTTAGGAAAGGAGGGTATCGGAATTACATTGCCGAAAAAAAAATTGAGTTGAACCTACTATTTTGTAGCGCTTAAAATTCTACATCGAATAGCTATATCAGTTTTTGAAAAAAATTCGAAAAAACTCCGTGAGGCGGGAAAATTAAAAATGCAATGCATTGAAGAGATAGGGGAATGACAAATTTTCAAATGCGATTTTCGGAATATGTGCCATCGATTTGCAAACTGAAACTAGCATTAATGGAAAGAGAAAACTCCAGAGA
>Ga0210040_10001315_pt1 | contig 37995 bp, 19 predicted proteins | sample CryGeyCG12114_NA_FD_185462 | JGI IMG/M metagenome (GOLD analysis project Ga0210040, IMG submission 185462) | Groundwater microbial communities from aquifer - Crystal Geyser CG19_WC_8/21/14_NA (SPAdes) (version 2) | ecosystem: Environmental > Aquatic > Deep subsurface > Groundwater | place: USA... | reverse complement strand
AGAATACATCTTTTGTTAATTTCGTGCTAAACTTATTAAATATTCGTAAAATATTTTCACGTCAGTAATTAAAACGTATTCTGCAAATTGCTTCCGTAAAATTTTGCACATTACTTACACGTTAGGACCAGTAAAGTCAAAAAAAAAAAACTTCTCGTTTTCCTCCAGAGATTTAAGAGGAGAACAAGTATTTTTTTACCTTAATTAGCGACAGTAACTAAAGACGACTGTCATTAAGAATAGTTAATTTTAACTGTCTCCACTCTACAAAATGTGCGGTGGTATATGTGTACTACGTAATTAACTAATGAGTTAAATTAACTCGAGTGTGGTTTCAGCATATAGTAAAAAGTCTAACAATGAAATGAGGATGAAACCTTTAGTGGTAATCTATCCTGTAGTTTTTGTGCGTGTGATGATAGTACAGATCCATTTTCATTGAGTCCTTTTTTTCTGTCGAGTCCTACCATGTAATTTACGTAACGAAGGAACAAAACAGCTAGAAAAAACTCTTAACAACTGACTGACCAAGTCATCTTTCATTCATTCCAAAAGATTTGTACACAAGTAAAAGTGCAGTAAATGGGATAAGTGATGGGGAGGAGAAAAAAGAAAAATGTCTTCATAAAAGACTCTGATTCGGCACTTTTTCCCCATTAATTGCCCTTATAATGCTATATAGGGTGAAGTGAAAAGCACTCTGTCCTGTCGCGTGCCATCTTTTCCTAACAGTGGTATTTATGCTATCATAATAATATGATGGTGATGAACATTATGTGAGTTTCACATTACCCAATTTCCGTCTAGATTGCGAGTATTAATTTTTTTATCGAGTCAGTCACATCCCTATTTAATTTAATGCGTAATATCCTGTGTGGAAAGTTACAATTCCATCTTTATTATTCTACTTTCTCAATCATCTACACGATCATACAAATTTTGGAAGCAAATATTTTCACGGTATGAAATTAGAAATTGTATTGCGGTGTGGAACGACAGGCTAAAAATGCCTGCAAACCCGTGTAGCTCCATTGATGAGAAAGGGATTGTTTATGAATTCAACAGCGTTCCTTGATTAGCATAACGGGGCCAAATGCAAATTGTCGTGCGATGCAAGTCAAATCGATAGCTTTTGAATATGCATGGAGCTTTATATACTAGACTGGGCAGATTTTACAACCTCTTCATCACATTATAGTTAATACTGTGGTGAGCCACACTTATGCACTTACTAAATAACTTGACTCCATCCACAACACGCTGTTTTCCCAACTCTACAATCCCTATATGCTATTTCGCTATTTGCCTTTTACTATATAGTTACCTGCAATTTTTACTAATTTATGCAGAGAAACCAGAATGACATTTTGACTGCACACTGACTAGCTTGACGCGCACCTATAAAACTACAATGTATACAAGTTGCAAAATTTACAGATGACGAGCTAACGAAGTAACCATAACCTTTTCAGTGATCATGTGAAGAAGCTGTAATAATCATTATAATCATCCATGTTGATAAGAATTAAACCAGACTGCAATTTTTTATTACTGTTCCCTATTAGATGGAATTAAAGAAAATATGCATGTTTCACAGTGTGAGTTGATTGTTGAAAATTGAAAACACTCTGTGGCATGGTCGTTTTAGGGTAACATTCCATTGGCACTCCCAACTTCCAACAGCAGGACGACTAAACTGCCTCATCTCTATGTACTTACCTCAACTATTAGAGAATTCATGGATGTAACGTAATGTTGTGTGTAGCCAAAGGATTTTTACCAACACACACACCACCAATGTATACACATATGCTTAAGTCATGTATAAAAATTACTCCAAGTTCCTATAGAGTTAAAAAAGTGATCATGAGAATGATGTCGCTTGACTTATATACCTGTTGTAGTAATAGTACACTTCTTCTCCTGACCACTGCTTCACCCTTAGGGTGTAGACGTGCATTCAAGTTTCAGTTTATGTGTGTGAGTCAAGTAAGCAAGTATAAAATGCTTTAAACGTTTCATTTCAAAACCTTTGTATTGCTTACTTACTTAGTTAGTTAGACTGGCTCACCTTTCCTACCATGGTTCACCAAAAAGAGGGAATTACTTAAGAAAATGCACGGAGCACTTCATTTCCCACCATGTATTATGTAGGCGAGCATAAGATTACTATTATTTAGATACAGTGAAGCCTTTTAGCTATGTAGCTGTTTTTTTTTCAGCCAAACCCAACATAATGATATGATGCGTAAAGTATGAAACTTATGTAAGAAATTTTGTGTCCAACAAAGCAGAACATTAAAATGTGAGTAAAACTCTAGTATTAAAATAATCAATGCGTTTGACCCGGTGAGCTTGCAGGATGATGATTGCATGTGGTCGTAATTTCCACAATCATCCTATTAGGGCCGTTTTTGAACACTTTAAAGGAGGAAGGGAATTGTAATGTTCCAATTTGGCAATCTCATGTCAAGTCTGTGAGGTGCAAGTGAAAAACGTTGGGGTGTTGGGGACGGGTAATTGCTCTTTTAACAAGTCACAAATTTAATGACCGTTTCAATTGCGATTTCCATGGTTCATTTTTCTCTCCCTTGTTCTTGGTTTTACTCACCTGTCTTTAGGAATGTAATTAATGATGAAGTTAGGTAGTTACATGAACAAACACAGTTAGTTTGGCTTCCTATAGCTTTTTCCTAATTTATTTAATAGTACTGAAAAGGAAGATTTTTGTTATTTTTCATAAAAATTTCGCTATTAATAAAAAACGACACATTTAGAGATGATAATGTTGTTGTGTATTTTCATGCATTCAAATTTTTTTTATTCTTTCCACAACGCCACAACTTGTGTTATTGTGGTAGTATAGGAGTTTGTAGTGACCAAAAGGATTCTGCTTGTACTTTCTACCACTTGTACATTTATAGCAGTGGTAGTCTTGAGTTTTTTTCATTTATATACGAGACTAACTAGTGTACATGCACACAGAGTCAGTGTAGTGGTCCTTTCGTAAAAGGAACCAACTGGTACGTGCAGATAGATTCTTCTACGTGTACTCTTCTATAGGAAAACTTGAGATGGGATATATATAGGGAATACAGGACGCCGCTGTTTCCTTAAAAAAAGCTTCTCCTCCAGAAGAACGTGACCTGAAAGAAAAGTACCTTCACCCTTCCCAGTATAGAAACACATTTTCTCTTCCTCTCACTCTCTCGCTCTTTCCATTTCAACTCTCCCTGCAATGCTGAGTTTTAGTGAGTAGGAAACGTCAGTGGATGAAACCGCTAGTTCGTTACATTATTATTTTTCCAATACAACAAATTCAATCCAAAATCCAAAGTCTGAGTTCTGAGCCATCTAGTATTCTACGAATTCTCAAACATTTCGTGTCATTAATTAATCATTCTTAATGCATTCGTTCCGTAAGAACATAGTGGTGTCAATACGCAAGTCGCGTTAATCAAGTGTTACATACTATTTAGTTAGTAAAGTTGGTAGCCACTACCAATAATGAGTACATGACAGGAACTATGCAAACATACATGCACTGCAAGCGCATGTACAAATAGTCATAAATGAATGAAAGTTGCACGATCTGCATAATTTGATGATGTATCATAAGTAGGATACACAAATCCAATGGTGAGAAAGTAGGGATGGCATTGTGTACAGGCCCGTAAGTAGTTGTAAACACTTGAAAAGCATTATAAACTTTTATTATGGTCACAGATGAGTCTATACATGTGGTATTATTATAATCATCATAATATCTGGTATATGATGATCTATCAGCGAGGTTAACAGTATAGTGGGCAAGATGAAAGTGGTTGCTAACTTTTGTGGTACTCAAAACTAGCCAACTACCGTCTATAAAGTGGTAGTATACAGTAGTGGGTAGAAAAAAGTCTCTTTTTAGATGTAAATATATGTGCATAAATTAAAGTGAGAGACCGAGTTTTTACTAATGGATTATTAGTATTATTATAAGTTGTTTGAAACACCAGTACTACTAGTATCACAGTCACTCAACAAAACTTGTAGCATTATTATTATTTTGTTATCATGGTCATAATCGAGAGCGCGGGTTGCTTCACTACAGGTTCTTTCTTGCTTACTTAGAATCCCCATGCATTTTTTTACACTTTTAAGCCACCATGATATTCAACTACCTATATGTTTTGACTCCCAGGGTCTCTCAGACTAGTTTGTGCGAAAAATGTGCAAGAATGTCAAATCAAGTTAGCTTCACATGACTATGTTACATTACATGGCTGCTAGCCAAAAAATTTCTCGCTCATTACAAGTCTAAAGAATTCACACAGACACACACATATACATAGTGGCTTCAGTTTTTATTCACTCACAAACACTATCGATCCATCTGTCTGTCTGAATGATTGGGAATGACAACAGATTAAACTATACATGAATGCATGACGGCAATAAAAATGTACAATCGCATAGTTAGCCCATAGCATGCATATGCAGGCCAAAAAAACAGAGATCCTAACAAACTACTGAGCAACTAATGCGTACTTTTAATTCCATGGCAAAGATGCTTTTCAAGAACCACATGATGCCTACCTCTAAGTCTTCCAGACGTTCTTCTTGTTTTCTACTATCTAACAACAACATACTGTCTACGTGCACTACAAAATATGAAAAGAGTCACCTCTTCAACTCTATAGCCTCAGAGTAATAAAGTGTAGTAAACGCATAGCTAACCTATAAGGAGTGGAGTCAAGTCACTTAAGTTAGATTAAAAGCTTGTATATACATATACATAGACGGACTGGCGTACAGTTTGCTGTAGCTTATAAGCTTTGTTCAGCTCTCTCCTCTCTCATCAGGTGTGTGGATAACCTTGATGATGAGGAACATTGGAACAAGGTGCACACACAAACTTACAAGAATCTCTTATATTCAACTCTTTAATATTTCCTTTACCAGCAGCCTACTAGTCTACCTTTGGAAACGCACTATAAGAGCAAAGGCCAAGTTGACTTATAGGGTGGTTGAAGTTGTAGCATCATCTTGTATGCACGTACTTTTTTAGCTGATGATATTATTGCTGTTGTGCGTCGTACTTGTATTGTATGAGCCTGGTATAAGTAAGTGAGTGTGGTAAAAGGTCACCCCTTTTGGATGAGTGAATCGAATTTCGGGGTCAACAAGTGGGAGTAGAGGACAAAAATGGACATTTTTATGTTTTTAGGGAAACATTAGGTAAGTAGCCATTTGTATGACACTTTGAAAAAAATTGCTAGCGTGTAATTGAAACACGCAGTCCGCGGATTTTAATTGCTAGGTACATCAAAGATTCATGGAGACTAGAAATTATTATGGGTTAGCTCCTAGCTCCAAATTCAAGCACATCAGAAGAGTGTGCAAGAAATTAAGTAAGTCTATCATACATCAGAAAGCCATACATAATGTATGCATGCTAGTGTACATGCGACTTGTAGACTTTGTGGCTATGCGAAACGCACAAAAAGCCTTTTGGCACAATAATCATAAGTTAAACATTTAATGTCCAATGAGTGCTTGATAATAATAATCATGGTAATCAAGGTAGAGATAGCAAGGGAACCATTGGTGGACTGTATACATAGTCAACCACACAAGTAGATTTCATAGAGTCAACTCTTGATGCACATCTTTCAAGAAGAATTATAAGGTTGGCCCCAACGTCAACTGTCTACTTTGCAAAAATCTTGTTGCTGTAATCAAATTGGTAAGATGAGCCTTTATTATGGCTAGAGAGGAACATGTGTACGTATTGCTCACCTCACCCTTCACAAGAGGAACACATAAATTCCGTTGATTTATCTCTTGATAACTCAAAGAGGCTCTCGCTCTTTTTTAATGTGTGCGTGGATAAAAGGTGTGCTTTATGTAGTATTTTATGCAATTTTTTACCAGCTGACTCATTTACTTTTATAGATGAGTATAGAGCTGCATTTTATAGAGAGAAACATTTTTGAAGAAAATTGTGTGAAACAAAATAGACATGGAGACACACAATATACAATGAACGACGATGATGAGAAATGCCTTGACCCTTACAAGAAAGGCATTATTCGGTGGATATTATGTTTATATACTATAATTGAAAATTTAGTGGATGAGCAGAATAATCGTGAGATGCGCACAAGCCAAAAAATTAATGCTCACAGGACAAAAAAAGGAGGAAAAAATGTACGTTCAGTCTTGGATGAGACCATTGAGACCACTACACCACACCTTGAAAGCCTGGGGCAAGAGTTTAATATAAAAAGTAGAGAGTAGGAAAAAAATAACAATGATGATGAAGCGACGGATCATCGTGGAAGTATTCTTAGCATCACAAAAGTCAAATATAAATAAAAAAGTGATTGTGAGTACCATTTGAAAGAATCATCCAGCTGAGCTATTTTTCTATTATTTCATTGTTCATTATCAAGTTTGGAATATTTCTCTATTGTTTGTAATTACAGTTTTTAGCAGTAGGTAAATAAGACCAATTCGGTAAACATAAACTTGTTATACAATTCCAGTCAGCGCTTTAAATCAATATAGGTGACCACAATCACGATTCTATGATGTAATCAAATGCCCAGTCTTGTATGCCATTTCTCGTTCAAATCTACTACTGTAGAACACCATAAATTAAATCGCATCATTCAATTCAAGGCAGAGGAATTCACAGTGCAGCAAATATCTGCGCGTGCATTTACATCTTTTGAAAGGTAAACATAAATCCATACATACAGGCTCAAAGCAACCAGGAACAAAAATATTGGGAAAACAAGCCGGAAGGGATCCTTTTAATGTTAATCACACTTTACCATCTTTATTTTTGGTCCATCCATCTATACAACTATTGAGGGCGCTTGAGAAAAAAGTGATCAAATCACATATTATTACACAACAGTGCACTAGTCTCCCCTGCGAAAAAAAATTTACCCAAAAAAGACAATTTTGTTAATGTTTCTCTAGAGAATGAACAAAAATATAATAACGTGTATAGGAAGATTTGGATTAAAAAATACAAGAGCAAGGGGCCCAACGCACAAGCCGAGTCATCATCATTTTCTTTGCTTTTTTGAATAAATGTGCACTACCAGGCTAGAAATGGGTAAAAAGGAGCGCGTAAAAAGGAAGAAAGTGGAACTAACTGGAATGGAGTCTTCCACGAGTTGGGAACACGTACTGATATAAATGGGCTACACAAGGAAATTGTGCTGGAGATGGAGAATGGGCCCCTGGAGAACCAGTCAAGGGTATGTTCCATGTGTATGCGTGCCTAACTAACTAACCCTATAGGAGCCATATCAGATTATTATATATCCCTTTCTTCTCCTGAGCCTCTAAAACTTTCCTCTTCTTCCTTATTATTATGTACATATATTTGGAGACTTGTATACAACGGACAGAGGTTAGAAAAAAATGCTTAAAAAAGTCGTTGCTGTTCTACACACAGCAGTGTATGCATTTTTTTCCTTAGGTAGGTAACAACTTGCATGATGGAGGGCAACCCTATCAATCATAGGATTGCTCCCTTGAGCGATCCAAACTAGTATCTATCAAAACGTTGCACACACACACAGGTGCATCATTTCATTAAAAACATAGATTGTTGGATTTTATAATGTAACCTTTATTCGATCCATCAACTTGCTATTATCATTAAGAAAGCAAAATTCAAGAAGAAGACACAGGTTGTTATTATGTTCATTATTATTATCATTATAATTTCTAGCCCACTCGTCATCAGTCCCTGTTGACCCGAGGGTGAGCAAATTTCAAGTAAGTAGTAGTTTTAAAGTTGCCTATGACCTTTCAGCACTTTTTTCTATTGCATTGCAATTTTTTCCTAGGAATAAAACCCTCCCTATCTGCCTTCTTCCTTCCGCAAATCATTTTGAATGCTTATGATGGGGGAAAAGCAAGAATGCCAAAGCACCAACCAGTGTGCCCACTACATATTATATTGTTCTTCATCTCTTAAGGAAATTCAATTAATCTATCCCTAGGGAGGAATCCTATCTCTTTAAAACTGTTGCTGCCACAATTTATGAGGAGATTGCATCCCAACTAACTTCTTCCTCTCTCCGATGCATCTTATTAATTACTTTGTTCACTTGGTAGGCTATATACACGATGATCATGTGCATCACTCGGCGACTTCGTACATATAATCATAATTATGATTATGATGGCCATTTGGTTGCATACATTGACCAAACCTGTTCCACCAACTTTGTATTCCCATTAACGACATTGTCGATGAACCCTGTGGTCGATGAACATACCATAGTGAAGAGAAAGTGTCTGGTTATGCAGAGGTGGATCATAAAAAATATTTGAAATCGTCATATGGATGTCTATACAAATGACAAATACAAAAGGAACAACGGTCTAGCAGCAATTAATTGCGATCATAAAAATCTTGGCGTATTCAGTTTCTCAAAACCAAACTAACAGCATAATAAATTGAACATGCGAAACTAACAGATGGAGTGATGGAATAATTAAAATCAATGCGTGTAAGTTACCCTGTTGTAATAATCTTGGGATGGTTTGATTATCACCACAAATGCAGTTATTGAGCGAGTAAGAATGACCATGTAATATGTGATGGCAATCCCTGATTTTATTTCGTTCATAGCCTTTGGTTTTCGTGGAGAATCACCAAATTTTGATAACAAAAAAGAAATTTGAAGGAATCAGGCAACCCCTTGACTGACAAAGCAGAAAACAGGAATGATGTGCAAAGGAGCGGTCAAATTGATGGTCACTTGTTGCAGGTGAGTAAGTTGGTTAGTTTATTATGATTATTGCAAGGGTCAAAACTTCGGGACACCCCTATCTGATGGTAAGTGAAACTGAGAAGGGTAGGGCAAATAAGGATTGGTTTTTGGGAAATTTTAGTTACATGACTGTGTCCTTTTAGATGGAGGAGTATACGCAATTGTCCTAATATTAAGTAGACAGACATCTGTTGCCCACAAGTAGATATATTACTCTAGATGATAGAGAAACGCTCAAATCATAAAGTGACGTATGCATTCCCCACAATTGTCATCTAAACTGCCACACAGTAACTGCCTTGCAATAATGTAACACTGTGAGAAACAACCCATCCATATGATATATGCCTGTGCTCCTTGTTTTGGGCAAAACTTCTCAATGAAAGCCGCACAACTTTTATTGAGAGTTGTTAAATGTTTATTGCTATGCGGTTCTGCCTAATGGTTAGGTTCACAAGTGATGACGGTGAATTGCCAACTAGCATCGTGTATACTCTAACTAGCTGATGTACATGTTGATATTTGTGTCATGAATGAACATGTAATATATGAATGAATGAACGGCACTACGATTCCACCTTTGGGTAAAAGTGAAAAAAGCCTGCTTTTGTGTGATATTCAGACAGACGACATTTTGATTTTGTTGCCTTTTTTGCACATTAAGCGAAAGGGAAAAAATACGGGCAACCTTCAAATGGCATTTACATGGGAGTGTGAGGTTGAAAGCTTAAATCGTTCATTTAGCAGATTAGGTTTATTCTACTTTTGTGGTTGCATAACATACCATTTGAAGGTATTAAGTGTATGACTGTTTACGACCTTTAACCTGCCTTTGAGGCATTGAAACGTGTATTTACTTAAGTTACCAAAAATTGAAGCTACCAGAAGGGAGTTCACCTTCATATAAAATTTTGTAATTTATTGTTGTAATTTTGGTCTTTTGTGGTTTTAGCAGCCAACCAAAAGTTATTTCCCAATGCGTACAACGTTTTTTAACTACATCACGTACAAATGTGAGTCAGTGTGGGTTCATTATTTTTTTTAGGTAGCAACCATGTGTGAAGGTTTAGATAGGAAAATGTATTTATTGAGAAATCTTTCTATCATAAATTTTTTATAGAGCACTGTTCGATGCTCATTAAAACATAACAGGCAAGTTTATGAGTGACACTTGGCGATATATTTCTCCCTTATGCTAATATGTATGCCTAACTGCAAGCTATAAAAAGTTTATATCATTACCTAAGAATTGAATCAGTATTATAATTAGGTGAAGACAGACAAACAATGATAAAATGTGCGGAGAGATAGCATTCAAGGTATCAAAACGCGGATCATTTACAAACTGTTACACAGCAGTAGCAAGTTTCTTACAACCTGTTTCATTATTTCATAGCAAGTGATTCTCTCTCAAGAAAAATAAACCCTTCAGCAGCTTTTTCCATTGTATTTCAATTGAAAGGAGAAATAAGATGGCAATAAATAATGTATGCATTGTGTTGGGAAACATGCAAAAATGAGGAGGGAAGAATCATTGAGAAGAAAACAATAGCTTTGCTAACAAACTGCTGCCTGACATTAAATGTAGAGAAAAAAACACAGCCCCACAAGACAGTTTATAGTTTTAACAATGCTCTTGTGGCCTCTAACCTCTCTGTCACTCAAAAAAGAGCAAATATTATGTGTTGTAGAGTTGAACTAACAATAGTATGATAATTGACGTTGAAGCATATAATGGAACAATCCGGTGTATAGATGTTATACAATGTATCCAATCTTGTAAATTTAGTAGTTCATTAGGTAGTTTGAAAGATCAAGAGGACATCAGATCTACAAAAGATACAAAGTGAAAGGGAAAAAATTGAAACGGTAAGTTAACACAGGTAGCTGGAAAATTTGAATTTTTAATCAATCCACATAAAAAACTTGTATTTGGGCATGAGCTACATATTAATGCTGCTGGTTTTATAACCACTACTGTCCGTCCGTTACATTGCATACCCATTATTCCCTTCTAAAATTCATAGTATCTATTTATTACAGTTAACGAACTGACTGAACATCTCTGCACTGCGGATATCATGTAGCAGTTTGTTAGCCAGTTCGGTCACTATTGGGTTGGGTACGAATACGAAATGAAACCAAAGAGATGGATGATTGTATGCGGACGAACGTATTAATGTTGATCCCTGTCTGGTTCAAAGGTGCAGCTACTACTAATAAGAGATGAGACAGCCATCTATTATGTTGCGTATCTAGCATCTAGACAGGTAGCCTCCCCGGTCTTTATCTTATTGCTCCTAGCTAAAAGTCTCAATAGTTAGTCAGTCGGCAATAATATCCATCTTAAGATGGAGAAAGAATTTTCAATGGTTTTGCATTCAAATGAGCAAGATAAAAAATCATATCAGGAGCAAAAAAGTTTAACAACTAGTTTCTTCTCACTCTCGAAATTAAATGGTTTCCAACCGCTGAAAATATTACGGAGTTACTAAAACAAAATAATAAGAAAAAAGTCGTTGGACGACTACTTTATACAAGTTCACTTTATTATGTGTTGCAATTTGATAGCTTCCAATCTAAATGACAAATGTAGCCGACCAAAGTATTTGATTGAAGGCAGAGGTCAAAATGTGTGTGAATAATCATGGTGAACTGACGTAGCAGAGCTGGGATCATTAGGCTGTTCATTACGCAGCGGGTAAAAGGGCAATATATAGTGGGATAAAAAAAGATCATTTAGATCCTGATCATCACGATTATATAGGAAAACAGAAGCGTGCATAGAGTCACACAGTAGGTTAGTCGGCCCTTTCGGTTCATCATTGTATTCAAAAACGTAGTGACAAATCATAATACAGGCAATTTAAGGCGGACGCTTTTTTCTGTTCCTGTGAAATATTGAAGCAAAACAATGAGCAAAGAGTCAACACAACGGACGTTGCTTCACGTGGCCTAAAACTGGGTAGTAGGCATTTTTATTACTGGTACGGGCTCCCTTTTTTGTTAGAACCTCAAACAATGGTAAAAATCCGATCGCTTTGGATAGGAAATATTGCTTACTAGCTTTCTATCGCTCGGTTTACTACTAGACCAAGTCACTCTGCTAATAATACATAAATATATCATCCCCCTGACTCACTCACATGAGTCTCTCCATTGTTCAATTGTGCCTAGCTAATAAAGGGGAACTAAAGTGTGTGTGTGGATATTTTTTGGATACATGTATGTATGCATACGGATCTCTCTGTATTCAGCTATATAAATGAAATGAAATCGTCCCTTTCGGATCATCATTTTGGTTAAGAACGATACGATATTATTAATGCCATTGTATTGAGAGGAACTAAAGTCAGCAATATCACTATATGTGCATACATGCACCCATCCAATGTAGTGAGCTCTGTAAAAAGTTAGTTAGTTGTGTGTAGTAACACTAGTAGACTGCGGGACTCCCTTTATATTTATTTACTTGTGTGTGCGGAGCACATGCAAACCAGGAATTAGAAGATTGATGAGTGACGTTTCGGCAGATTTATGCCACTGCTGCGTTTTTGAGGGTTCCTAAAGAAGAGTTGATAGCTTTGCATCTCCACATTATGCACTTTATGCGTGTGTATGCAAGAGCAATCTTTACGCTCCCTGTTTCGATTCCTATCTGCCCTATAATAATACAGCATTTTATGGGAATAGTATCATTGTTTCTTACATATGCATGTATATGAGACAGAGTCATCAGATTTCTCAATTACACCGGAGGATATTTCCGGAGCTTTCGCCCATTTTAGTCATCACTTCCCTTTCAGGCCTGTAGGGTGGGGATTTGCTTAATTTCTACAAACATAACGCACCCGACCGGCTTTACACTTTCAAAGTGTTTAAAAAATGGTGTTTCAACCACCCTTTATGGGCAGTTGCTATTTTGGGGCACCAGCAACCGATAAGAAACAAATGTCGTATTTACGATCACTATCTCCTGGCATTTAGAGTGACAAAAAAAAAAGCAATATTCCACCATTTGTCACAGTGAGAAGATAACAACTCACTAATTAATCTTCATATAAATGAACACTGTAAATTAGGCTTTTTCCTGATAAGTATGCCACATGAATGTTGTTCATGAAAATCAGAAACTCATTTGCTAGAATAAGATTCGCTTTCTCCTCCTTCTTCTCCTTATATATCAAACGAACCGTATTATGTAAAGTGAGTGCATCCATACATAAAGTGAGCGTCTTTCTCGTTTCTCACATTGAAATCTCAAAGTGTAGAACAACCAAGGAGCGTCGTCATAATACAAACGATCGATACTGCATGCAAACGTACGCATACGAAGAAAGACATAAAACCACTGACTACATAAAGGAGATGATGGAGACAGATACTAGCGAAGAAAGAAAGGATGGAACTCCCGGAGAAAACTAGAGGTATGGTGGCTTACATATACTCTATAGCGTGCTGTTAGGTCTCGGAAGCAAAACATAAGATGGAAACTATCACCACAGCTACTAGTATATAATACAAGTATAGCGTGTACAGTGGTTTTGGTTTGGTCCACGTTTTCCCTTCATTTGCATCTTCTTGAGGGTATCGATCTTTCTCTGTCGATCTCACTATAGTTTGAGAGAGTGTAAATAGTAGAAAGAGTAGTAAAACCCAAGTAATGGCAATCTTGTCAAGTACTACATTCATAAACCATTGATAAAAGTAATATTTCCCATCAAGTATTACAACAATGATTTGTACTGTAACACTTGTAACATTGTCTGTGTAGTGTGACCTGAACTTGGTCTACTTTAGTTCATCCACTCAAGTAGATGATCATAACATTATTGGTTGGCGGATTTTGTGGTGAGTAAATTTTTTAACGAGATTGCCAGGTTCAGTCCTTTCACTCACAAGCGACATAAAGTGACAGGACTTTTTTTAAAACTGTTAAAACATGGACTATAGGATGGAAAAAACGAAGGTTTGTTGTCACCGTGACATTCCCCCCGGGGACAATGGAATGAAAGCTCCACTGACAAGTGAAATTAGATTAACAAACGTGCGGGGGAACAAAGGATGATAACCCTTTCCCTTCAAAATGTCAAGGAGGGCGATGGGGGAATGCAGTAGATAGAGTGAGCACCAACACACGTAGTTAGTTAGGTGCCTCTTTTGGTTTCAGACGCGGTAAAATATTGTGTGGAACGAGTGTCACCTCCAAATATTAATAAGACCTCTAACTCTCCCTGATGACGGGAATTTTTCCCGTCCCATCATGTGCTATAATGAGTATCTTTGACTTTGATTTGCGGTATAAATATGGTGACGGGTTTATTTATACAATTTAGTTGCAGAGCATTATTTGTATCATTCAATATAAAATATTTAAATATTGTACATAGACGATTAAATAAGCAAGCATCTATTATCATTTACAATCCAGGATACAAATTTGGAGTGCAGAAGAACAATATTGTATCTGGAAAAAAATGCACATTTTTGTTTCCTCGATCCATTGTCACATTTTTACTAAAAATAGTCTTTTGGATTGGAAAAGACAAATTATTTAGTGGTTTCTATATAACTATTAACTATCCACACATTTTATTAGGGTTTTCAAAGTGAAACTAACTCATCTAATCAAAAGCCTGCTGCTTAACTAGCTAATGATCCCAAATGTGATTAGGGAAGTACACATTTCTCGTACACTTTATTGTTCTCGTACGCCATAATATGTACTGTGTCGTAAAATATAGTGTTTAACTCCCTTCCTCCAACAAATCTAACGTGCACCATCCCTTAATAGAATCATTGAATAATACGCCAAATGTTCAGCTCAGATTGTTATATTCTTTATATGATGGTGGTAATTTAGAATTTCGTTTGTTGCACAAGCATTAGTTTTTTTCGTAAACTGTTCAACAAAAGCATGGTTTGATGGGTTCCAATGATTCACAAAGTAAGTATTCTTATTATTAATTTCTGATTGTCATCACATTGATCACTATTAGTAAATTCATAGTGACCAAGGCATGTAGCCACATGCAATGCTAATAAGCGCGGAAGCAAGCGGACAGAAACATTAAAGTCACTAGATTTCCACACCTAACATACTGATCATTCATTGTTGGCAAACCTAGACCTTTCTCTTTTACCTTTACTTGTTGTACTGTTTAGCACTATTAAAGTTGCTTGAGGCGAGCATATGGGACTTTTATTTAGTTACTACATTGCACTGCTTGATAACACAGGGATAGCTCGTTTTTGCGATAACTGGCATACAGTCACACCCGATCACATCTGCTCCTTTGTTGGAATAATTGACCAACACTATCCGCTCCGGTGGGGCGGCTCCCTTTGTTCCAGATGACAAATTTTTTCGGGGTGCTAACTGATATTAGTAGTTGCCATAAATTTATTTAGCAGTTGTACGATGCATTTAGTAAGGTTTTTTTTTCGAAATCACAGACCAGACCGTAACTACAATTTGTACTTACTTTCTGGGCAATGTGTTCATGCATGGTTGCATCGTAAGCACGCACAACAAAATGCTGAACGCACAATAAATAATGTGGAATTGTCATATTGTGTATACATACTGCGAACTATCAAATCAGTAGCTATTCTTTTAACATTATTGATGGTGTATTAATTGCTCATTCGTATGCAAGTAAGCAGCACACTCATATGTACAAGCCAATTCAAACATTTGCTTGACATTTTGTCCTTGTACTTTATTCCACGTGGACACACTACTAATGAGCGGAAGGGAGTACATTTCAAGAGCCTCTGTCTACAAGTGTTGACTTCAATTTCTCTACAAAATAAAAGCTGGGGAAAAAACTGAAGAGCACTTGAGAAATTGCTGACCTGAGATTATTCATTTCAATTGTGAATTTGGCCTAATATATTATACAGCAGTTACCTCACCATGAGCCGCACTGGGTCGTGATGAAGTAGCCGATAAAATGGCAATAGAAAAATGCGTTTCTCACTTATTTTATACTATGTTCGAGCGACAATTAATTTGATATTGAAGCTATACTGCCATAACTTCTACCATATACTACAGATTATTAAAATTCTGTGTAACTCAAACTAGCGCGTCCATTTGTGTATATCAAATGCTTACATATCTGAATAACATACATTAAAGCTGTAATATACGACTTTGTATACCTCGGCGGGATTTTAACCCTGAGGTGAAAACTGATGATGAGTGAAGAAGAGTCGAGTTTCGAGCTACACCAGTTGGAGCTCATACTTAACGAATGGAGCCTGAAAGTTGTGCTCAAAGAATGGAGAGTGCCAATTTGTTCATTGTTGGTTGACTGAACTCCCGCAGTGGGTCTTTTCTTTAAGAGCAGTGGTGCAAACGCTGTTTTGTAATGCACTGCATCATCGGGGAAGGTGAACTTTGCCCAGTTCAAGTAGACTTGATTCAGTAAAAGAGAAGTGAACGAACAATGCTAGTTGTTGTAACGTACGAACAATTGTTAAAAGTCAATGTGTGTTGTATGATTGTTGTAGTGAGAGAGTGAATGAATGACTTATACCGTCAAATACTTGTGCTTGCTCCTTTTGTCCTCACGTCACTTGTTTTCAGAGATGGAAAGAAAAGAGGCTCGTCCTATTTATTACTGACTGTCTCAACAATAGCCTAGCTTCTGTAAAAAAAGTATCAATGGATATAGGAGAGATATGGGTGGAAAATACCAACCATTCAAGCAACAAGAGAATGAAAAACCGATGAATATTCTCTTACATGCAAAAAATGTGTCATGTTTTTTATAGCATGTATTACACCATGTAATTTTGGCATCATTATTCACGTTGACTTCATCAAAGTGGGTGCAGTTGCATTTTTAGGCATACAATTTTTTGAAAGGTTACAAAAAATGATGAGCACTTTCACAAGGTAATCAAACTAGGCAAAGATTAATACCAAAAGTTTGTTTAACCTGGTACATCACATGTTATTTATGGGTGTAATGAGTCAAACCATAAGCACACTACTGTTTTTTAATCAATTTTAGTACTGACAATAGAGTACACCTTCACCTATGACGTATTAAAGATTTGTGTTTTACAAATCTAAAGGAGACAATTTATTTCCCATAGACGTTTCAAATCGTGGGGTGCACTTAGTGGAATCTGACATCTTCATTAGTTTTATTTATTATTAACATATTGTAATTTTCAGCAAGACAAAAAAAACAGAAAATGAGACTATCGATAAACCTACATATTTCTTGCATCAAGTTTAATTCACTGTGGTAAATAGATGCAGCACGGTTACGAAAATAATTATGTGCGTATATTAGTGGAGCTAGCATAATATTATTCAGTCAGTTATAGAATACAACTCCCCAGCTTACTCACTCACTCACTACTACTGCTTTACTAACTTATCTTATGTGTATCAGTATATAACTCATGCGCAAGGGAAATCAATGGAAGGAACCTTACCTTGTTCTTATTGCTCCCTGATTTGCATACAAACGAGAGTCGAGGAGGATCCACACCCGCCTACTCTTTGATTGGCTTTTTTCTCCGTTGCATGCATTCCTTCTTATATACTTGAGGTTGCATCGTGCAATGCAGTCGACATGTAATGGTACATGAGTTTGTACTAACTAAGCCTTGTCCCCCTACTTTTTGTCTGTTTTCGAACAACAAACAACCACCCGGGTAAAGTCAGTATACGGACCAAACACTGAAGAATCATCTGACTCCATTTTCAAGATTCTCCCTCTCTTTTTGTCTTACATGAAAGGATGAGTTGAATTGCCACTCATAAAAACGTGCGGCTCGTGGCAGAAAAATAAAGGAAAAAATATAAACCCACCACAGTAGCTAACTCTAATGGCATTCATTGACTCTAATTGGATTTAATAATGATGCCTTTTATACAAAAAATCAATAGATAAGAAGAAAGCACAAGGGTTTTTGTGAAAGAGGAATAATGGGAAGCAGCATGCATTTCAGCAATACAGTAAACTAGCAACTGCCGGTTTGTACCACTAAACTTTTTGGATGCTTTTGAGCCACAGTAGTAGAGCCCTAGCTATGCCTAAATTTCTGCATAAAAAGTATGTAAACCCTTTCTCTGTTTCCCTACCATTGGTCTATTTCATGAGAGGAATTACATACTGAAGTGAGTGCCTTGAACTTCATGCAGCATTCAATACATAGCTAGAGCATACAGAGCTACAGCTAGCATGAGCTGCAAATATTTTCAGTATTCTATAAACCATCTAAAAATTTGCATGACAGTCAAATTTGCAAAACATGCTCATGGATGCAGGACGTTGTCAACTGCACTTTCATTTACAATGCACATGATATTCAAGTGCAAATGCAACTTTCTTGAATGTTTTATACAGCATTCAAGTTTAACCTAATCATTTTTTATACAATGAATTTCAGACCTGAAAATAGGCCTGCACTCAAATGCAATCTCATCAGTCAAATGGGATTAGGAGCTCCGACTTGGATATTTTTTCACCCAATAATATTCCACAGTATCATTAAACGTCCAACGTTCATAGCTCAATGTAGCAGTGAGGCTGTCATTAATGACAGGCTAAGGCCAATACGAGCAGTCAAACATTACAACAACAACATACATATAGTGCGTTTCGAAAAAATGCAACAAAGATAGCATTGTCAAGAACTATAAGAACAAACAAACAGTGGATGATAGATGATTTTCCCAATTCATGAAATATTGATACATGGCTTACCACAGAAAAAAAGCTAATAATGGCAGTACACCCAAAAGAATATTTCAGAGTTCCTTATTTCGTATACTTCGTTCATAATTTGAGCACAAAAGAGGGTCCTGTGTAGGATTCATAAGCATTATGATTTTCATACAGCTTGCTACATTACCCTAAAGAGGGTTTCAAATCATTGAATGCTCAATGTTCGTGGTCCCTTTTAATTGAATTGGATGCGGTATCAACTCCATAGAGATTTGTCAACGTTTTATCTAAAACAAAAACCCGAGATTTTCTCTATTTTCATGCATACAAGACAGATCATACAAGATTTTAAACACGTGAACATTTATGTAATTTCAAAGTTGCTAGCAACTCATCTGTATTTTTAGAAATAAGCTTTTGATTCGTGTATTTTTTTAAATTAGCTTTCTTAGCTTGAAGAAACTAATTTTAACACTAAATAAAATCTCGTATCATTTTAATTCGTTAATCAGATGACGAAAATAGAACTACCAAAATGAAAAAAAAATCTGTGAATCCTCAAGACCACAAAATGCATTTATCAGCTGTAAATTGACATCGTACATGTCACCATTGTGGGAAATTCTGGTATCCCTATTGCCACTGCATAAATTGTAGAGTGGGGGTTGTAAAATGCATCCAACCGTGGAAATTTACAGGCTTCCAACCAGACGACAGAACAGAGGAGCAAATTAATAGGAACGCGTGAAGTCATGATTGAAGTTGACGTGCGTAAATGATGACAGGAGCTTTAGAGCGACCAAGTTGAACAAAACCAGTAGATGTACAGCCTTAGCTTTAGTTAGTGTAGGCAGAAGCAAACCATCATAATTTTGCGTAAGTGTAAATTATATTGGGGAATAATACATCTAGTCAGAGCAACTATCCCTACACTCAAAGCTCCTATTCAATAGGGTGTCTATCTTTTCATCTATTATTTTCAAACGCACCGTAATTTGGTAATTAATATAGCCTCGCCAACAATGGAAATACTTTTTGCTGCGAAAGCATGGTATCCATATACCTCTTATAATTTAAAAGTAAATAATTAAATCCTCTCTTAAAAATGATTTACCACTCTGTAAATATTAACGATTTAGGTTTATTCAAAAACTTTGAGTAAAAATTCACAAATTAAATAGGCATTTACGGTAAAGCACAAGTGCATTCCCACAAAACCGAATGTGCATTGTTATTATCAATTGAAACCATTGGGTAGTGGTGATGTTGAAACGCGCTCAAAAGAAAGGCATGAGCATTCTTCTTTTGTGCTTAATTATTATAGACTCATGGCTCCGAAAAATAGAGACACGAGTCAAGGTTTGGCTAGTAGAAGAACACAACAAATTGCTATGCTCCCAAACTCAATCAATTTATTACATGCATCTGCAAGCGAAAAGCTCACCTTACATACTACAGTGTGCCACACTGAAGCAATACTTATACTTTCCCCATGAATATTCACCATCTACCACTAAAAATGCACATACTAAATCAAGCGCATGCATCTGATCTCTTTAGCTACGGTAGTATGTACGCTGCATTTGGGTAACAGTGGAACCAAAACAAGGAAAAACAGAATTTGAGACAGTTTGGGGGAAAGTCATGATAATCATAATAATAACTGTAATACAAGCTTAAATAGACCAACTATGTACATAGAAAGAGAGAGTATAACAACATTCTGTGTTTTTTGGCCAGAAATATGGGCACAAGCTCCCACCCAAAATGAGGAGCGAAAGGAGGGAGGAGGTGGAAGAGACGTGACAGGAATATCATCTTCCTACAAATGTGTGTCTCTCTCTATTATCCTTTATTTACCATCCACTTGAGCATGGAGAATAAGGATCCTCTTTTTGCTTCTTGCGACTGTACACAATTCTGTATGAGTTCATGTTAGTTTCAATTCCTTTGAAACACAACTTTGTCAAGAAAAGATGGAAGAAACTTTGATGAAACTTACAAAATCTATTAGAAAGAGCAGTGCCATTGACTGCCAGTCACTGAATTTTGCAACTGTTTCTACTTAAATATTGTGCTCGTGTTTCTCATTCACAGAGTAAATGCACTGCTAACTACAAGTCTGGAGAGAACGAGGTGAAAAACTTGTAGGCTCAAGAAGTAATAATTTATTAGTTCTTCTATCAAGAAGCCGAATCTAATAGATGACAAGGAGATAGGAAAAACACGATGTGTGAATAAATAGTATTGCATGTAAATGCAGTCAATTTTTTCTTAGCGTAAGGAAGTAGTTAGTTTGTTGCCATATAAAACACTCAACTCCGCCTTTGCAGGTTCAACCCAGTCATTAATCAATTGGCATTCCAATGTGAGCGAGTAATTACTGAAGTCATCACTAAACGAAAATCCTAGAAATTTTGGACGGCGTTCTTTTGACGCTTGAAAGAAGTTCAATATTTCAAAATTCAAATGTGTTGTTTTCCCTTGCATTGTATGGGTAATAATCTTATAAATCGATAGTCAGCTGAGGAAACATTCCATCATTTTTCTAAACTCCCAAATTTAAATGAATCGTATAAATCCAACGGGTGTTCACACTCATCTATATTCATTATTTTCTATTGTTTGAGAGCTCCCAACAAGCCAATTAAGCACTAATCATTTCCTAAGCTAAAATGCATACTTTTTTATATGCATAAATGCCTGAATATCCAAACCGAATGAAATCAAATAAGTAAATAATTACATCTTCTATTAAAAATAATTCACCTCACTGTAAATAATAACGATTTAGGTTTATTCAAAATTTGTAAATAAAAATTCGCAAATTAAATTGACAGTTGCGAAAATGCCCTAAACCCATTGGGTTAATGGTGGTGTTGAAACGCACTCAAAAAAAGGCATGCGCATCCTTCTTGAAACTTGATTTACCGTATATCAACCAATTCATAATATTGGAAATTATAAACATTAGTTTAACATTTAGGTCTTACAGATATGACTAAGTTACACTTTTTTCATTTTCTTTATTTTCTTTTTTGTAAATTATTAATGTAACCTGATACTGAAACGAATGTATTGGTCATTCATTATGTATTTATTGTCATTTGAATTAACCGACAGTTACAATTACAATGCTCTCATTCTACAGAAACAGCAACTAACGCAGCGATAAATGCATGCGAGTATAAAGGCTAGTCTACTCCAGTCATTGGAGTGTGTACGCACAACAAAGAAATCGTCATATGTGGCAATTGGCAACCCAACGGCGTCGTGAACACACAATACAATGACAAGAAATAAAACTAGCAGAAGAACTGGTAAATTTAAAAACTTACTTCAAGATGGAAAATTTGCTTCTACTTGTTTACCTAGCGTTCGGAGTTTTTGAATTGCCGGTAAAGTCTGAAAATTTATTTGTTGACAATTACAAAATTAGGCCTCCACTTGTGGTGACAAATAACTCATATAATCCACGTATAGTGAAAACGAAAGAAATTACAATGAAGTACAATCACCTTCCGGGCACCTTAGTTATGAAAAAAACATTTTCGCCCTATCGAAATTGCATGCAATCATATAAAAACGATGACACGAATAAACAACCCATGTTTAGCGCCATCTCTGCAAAAGAAATGTGTACTACTGGCCAGCAATCAAGATGGATAAAACACTGTCATTCGGTAGCTTACTTACCTTTTCCGAGTTAAAGACCGCATTGTTCCCACAACAAAGAAAGAAACAAGACAAGCCAGTACAATGTGAGATGAATTGTTTTGACTTTCTATAGCTTCTGGCAAGTTACGAAATGCTGTCAAAATCATAGATACATAGAAATAAAGTGACTAGCATTTACGTCTTAAGAACCAAGTACAGTTTTCTCGTGTACAGTCCATCATCAAAGAACTAGCAAGCTCATTAGCTGGAGCAAGGCAAGTGTTTGCACCGCAAGTGAAAAGCTGCAATCTAATTCACTCATAAAAGTGATAATCATTGCATTGCAACGGCTGCAGAAGAGATGATGAGAGAAGTTCCACTGCACGCCACAGTCAGCATGAAATAATAAGCTGAAGCAATTAATTACAGTCGTACTCATTTAGCTACTTCTCTGACGACTCTTTGGTTTCACTCCCTCATTCCTTATTATCTGCAATCTCCACACTCTATTATTTATTAATTAACTTATTTCAATTGACTGACTGAGCTACAAAGACGCAGAATGGATGCAGAGTTAGCGTACAATGATTTATTGAAATCACATGTGAACATGCAAAATGCATTGGCTTTACTTGTTGCAATGTGTATGAAATCATGATACGATTTAGTTAAGTTATGGCAATGTCATCAAGTAAATTTATAATTGTGAAATGACAGCAGTCTTCAAGATGCGATAACTACAACAAAACAAAAAGATGTCAATCACCTCTTTTGGAGTTTTAAAATTTTCAGAACTTATCGAATACTCCTCCATTTTAAAAACTTGAAATTGTTTTACTGATATAAATAATTCTGCTATTTTAATTTTCTACTTCACAAATACTTGCAGTTTAATCCGTTCATTTAATTTCAAATAAGCCCCATAAATTTTAGAATCACACAGTACAGATTGGACATATTCATTAAGAGAATTCCTCATCCTATCTCATCCCATTCATTCGTATCATATGTAATTGGACGAGTCTTGAGTTCAGTGCGAACAAGTTTCTGGCAAAACAAACCATCATCAACAACAGGGTGGAATCGGAAGTAAGTAATTCGGGAACCTGGCCAAAGATACAGGATTGGAGAAGAGAAGATCGTCACCATAAAATCAGCATAAATCCTTAAAAGTTGTGCGGGTGAATCCAGAAATTACCAAGTGAATTCAATTAAAACGTCGTTCAACCATAAATTTGTCAGCCGACAGATAAGACAAAAAACAGGCCATGCATTCATTGTGCCGTGAAACTTAACCCTCGCTCGCTCTCTTTTATTTTACTCACTCACGCACACTTATTATTAGTCTCCTTCTCATTTACAAAGAAGGCGACGAAACTTTCACTACTGAATGAGTGAAAAAAGAAGTAACTATAAACTAACATGCATCAGTATGTCTCTCATTCCAAAACTTTTTCAGAGCGGCTCGCTCATGAAAAAATAGTGCCATGTTGTAGGGTGCATACATACCTCTCTTTAATCACCCCCTAGTACATCTTCATATCGTAGCAGTTTCTTTGAAACTTCTTTTATTTTCATTTTATTATTATCATTACCATTTCCATCAGCCTAGCAAGGAACTTTTTCCTTCCACATGTACAAAGCTGTATTCAAATGAGTCTGCTGGGAAAAGTAATAAAAGCTGCTGATTAGGTAATAGCGTAGAAAGAAGAGAACTTTGTTTCAGAACATCATATAAGGCTCTAATATTACCAGTCTCATTGCTTCATTGAGATATTTATGCAATACTCTGATATTCACATAGTTTTCAAAGTTTTCAATTCAATATTTTAAGGGTGAGAGGAAGTTGTTTCCTAGAAAGTCAAAAAGTCCACCCCAAAAAAAAAATACGTCGTGAGTGAACTATCAGCACTGCCGAAAATGATTGATGACACCACGAGGAAGCAAAAATTTCAGTTATGGAGAAAGATATAGAGAATGCATTATGCATGCCCTTTTGTTCTGGACTGCCCCTACCTTCTGCGAGTTCTGCGGTAAATGTCCACAAGTCGGCTCTACATGGCCATCTATTTATCATCACAGTCAGAAGGAAATAACAGCCAATATTACAACATAAAGAGCCCATATACAGTGCACGTTTTCAACTATAACAGTTAACTAGGCCGCACACTCTTGCTATAAAAATCTCTATGTTTTCCAGGATAACAATAAAGAGAGTAAAGGTCCATCCCTGCACCCGGATCTGCACTAAGAATACATTATTGAATACTTGTACTAACTACGAATCATATGATTTTAGATAGTAAAGATTGTAGCTGTTGATCTTACATGTCAAAGCACGAAAGAGAGGCAGAGGAAACACCGGCAAAATGGTTTATTTATTGTAATGAGGCCATTACAATGAAACGTCCACTCATACTGCCATTTTTTACATACAAAGTGTGTACAGACACTCTTTTCTTTGTGGGGAACAGGAAGAGCGAGGTCCTTTACAAAAAATGACAAATGTGTTTTTTGCTTCGTAATGACAGTCTTTACTGTCCCCAATACAAAAAGAAGAATAAACTTGCAAGTTTTATAATATAGTCATTTTAGTCCATCGGGAATGGTGCTGTTGATGATTCGATTGAGTTGCAACTGTCAAAGCGTAGAATACTTCAGCATTGGAAATAAAAAATTGCGGTGGATTAGTAGTACTCACAGTAATGAATCTCTTGTGGGAGTTTAAAATATGAGAGGAGAAGAAATTGAATTAGCATATTTGATGAGTTCTTGTAACACCGGGAACGAAACCCTGTATGTGAATTGCTGTATAACTAGAGTTCTTTCACGGGTCCCCTCCCTTTCTTACTTCTACTCTCTAGCGATTTATGCCAATGTACTATAGTATAAATACACTTTTTCGCTGGTCAAAAAATATTTTTTTAAAAAGGCAAAAAAAAACTTAATGTGTAATGCTTAAAAAAAATTTTTAATTAATTTCTCGCTATTCCAAAACACGGAATATTAAATTGGTCAGTTTAAATTCAGGTCAGTTTTATTCAAGGGAACTATTTGTGGCATGATAAATGAGAACCAGACTAATTGATTCATTTTGAAGAATTAGTGGCTTATTTTATATTCAAAATTTGGTGCATACAAACCTAGCTGAAGAGTGCAAGAGAAAATCCTAGCAAACTAGCAAACTCGCGGAAGTATAATAATATGTACTATGTGATAAGACTTGCAAATGAAGATTCAAGTTCAGTTGAAAATCTAATGGTAAACTCATTTCATCCTCATTACCATTTCACTATAAAAGGATTTTGCTCTGGTCCATTGGTGTCAGTCGTGGTTGGACCAAGCCCCAAAATTTGTTTTCGGTTAGTTTTTCTTCTCCAAAATATTGTCCAGAAACTAAAACTCAAGTGAACAGTTGGTTTGTATCAATCATACATATTAAAAGAAGTTTTCGAGTGCAGTTTTAGCAAACTGTTTGGAAGCAACTGTCTGCCGTAGTCATCTACCGTTATCGTGCCAGCACACTCTTTATGCAAATTTACAATTACTGAAAAGTTTTTCCCGTGCACTTTTTGTTTCTCTTTCGTCTTACGTGTGGACACATTGTTTATCCTTATTGTTTTGCGGCTTCCCTGATTGAAAGGGGAAAACTTACTCATGAGTTTGGCCAGCTTATGAAATCAGCTTAAAGCTACAACAAAGTCAATACGTTAACCCACAAGAGTTATGGCTCATACATGTGTGCTTTTGTACTTTAATGCATACATATGAGCAAAGAAGGGTCAGTACTGTGTATTGGTAATCCTGTCGCATATGATTTCTTGTTTCGATCATAATAATAATAGCATTATGTTTGTGAATTCGAACTTTTGTGACTCCCTTGTGGTCTGGTCAGGAAATTTATTATATGTGAGTTTCTCGCTTCAGCAAAGTAAACGAATCCATAATAGCTCCGTAGGTAGTTTACATACAACATATCTAACCCAATCAACCGAAAAAGTTTTCAGTGTAACAAAAAAAATATTAAGACTATAATATTAATATTAAGAAGAGAAGAAACAAACAAGTATCAACACTGAAAATATTAAGTTTATGCTAATTCAATACAAAACCAAAAATTGAAATAAATGTTTTATGTTCCTTCCTTCTGTCAGTTTTATTTATTGCAGCTTTCTATTTTCATTCTGTAGCTCATCCATCCTGTTTCAAAGAGATAAGTGAAGAAAGTTACCAAGTTACCACTAAAGCGGTCACACAGAACAATGGGATTCCGTAAATTTACGATCCTTTGCAAACCCTAACGCTATTTCAATTGCATACTTTTATTGTGTACATTAGTAGTGCCTCACACAAGCAAGCGAAATTGTGACACACAGATTCATTCGGAATAAATTGCGCACTCAAAAAATTCCATGCCAAACTTGAATTTGTCTCCATTGTAGTGTGTTTACTATTCACCCACTCATTATTCAATCAGGTTTATGCACTATGGCTAACAAAATTTAAGGTGTGTTCTGTCCCCATGATATAAGTGTTTTGTCGTTTCACTCTCTCTCTCTCTCTCTGTGATAGACACGACACGCTGTCCCTAGTTAAATGTAAGTTGCGCATCATAAAAATAATAATGTCCATCACATTTACTCCATTCACTTAACATTTTACATAGATGTATCATGTTACGCCTCATTGTGATTAGTCAGTAACGCACACAAGCTATATAGCTCACAAACTTTTTAACCCAAGCAGGTTTTTCCCCATTTTTGTAGAATTTCGTAAACTATTAGAGGCAAAGTATGCACACAGGATGATGATGTTGATGATGATGATAGGACGGCACGCAATAAGCTCTAACTGCATCCTATTATGCACACGGTTTTCGGAACACCTTCATAGCTACTAAAAGAACGAAGAAGATCCAAACTGGTGTTGCAACGTAATATGACGATGGTTGAACACAATAACTATGTACAACAAAACTAAAAGCATATCCGAAACTCCTATCATCATCGTCTTCTTATTCTTTTACTCCTTCTCTCGTTTTCTATATGCACTCATCCACTCTCTATGTTGTTTATGTAAGTGTGTAGGGGAGATAAAAGTATATTTTTCCCCTCAAACTGATTTGCAATGCAAATTTCGTGATGCTTGTGACTTCGTGAATATTCAGCAGTAGTAGCAGTATAGTGGTGCTAGATGCTTCCTTTGTATTTTAGAGAGCCACTACATTATATTATATAGTTACTACGGATGCTCGCAGTTTGCTCAACTCTGTTTTCTCATTCTGAATCTGTATATATAGCCATGTTTGCTTGTTCCCTGTCTGTGAGCTGTATAATAATAATATATGCGCATATATATGTATGTATATATATATCTGTTAATGCTCTGGCACACTACTTACTGTGATGCGTTTGTTTGTGTCTGGTAACCACACGTTTCAGAAGATTCATCTTGCCGTAGCTTTAGTTAGTCTTATATAAACGTTGAATAGATGAGCATTATGCTTTGAAATCCTTCCATTATTGCAAATCGATTAAAATTTCATAAAAAATAAGCACATTGCTCACACTAGACAAGAGAACAAGGCCACTTCTGAAATAATTTTAGATAGCAGTATTGTGTTGGTACTGATTACACTCTCCACCTTCAATATAAATGAATGGAGCAGTAGGCAGTGGAAGGATACTGTAATTCAGTTACTCATCATTAAGATGCACATGTTTGCAGAACAAATTATGAGGAGAAAGTACGCAAATGTGTACAAAAGGCTTTCTTTATAGTATAAATTCAATCCGTTTATCCGGAACGAGCAAGCTCCCTGATTATCTTTAAAATATCTGTGGCCTAGCAGATATACAAGAACATGCATTTCATTTGAACAGCCGCATGCAAAGTTGAAATCAAACAGGATTTCAATAGCTCTAAACCATACAGTTGATTTCGTTAAAAGGGAAGTTATAATAGTGGTTTGTTAGATTGTTAGTTGATTTGTTGGAGGGGAATAATAAGACAGAATCAAATCAGCTACTGTTACTGGCCTACTACAAATGCATAGTGACTAGACTAGTGTAGTGAGTGACTGACTGACGACAGGCAGGGTCTAACTAGAGTGACTTAAACGACGAACGAGTGAAGCCACCGCAAAATTGCTAATGAAACACCCCAATTGAAAACTGCTGACTGAGATAATCATACAAAAGGAAAGAGTTATAGTCTACTTGTGATACAATGACGATGCCGCAGAACACATGTAAACAATTTAAGAATCTTTTATTAAAAATTAGAGGCTTTTTACAAGCAATTTTTTCCAGCTACCCCTATACCGAACATCAAAATAATTAATTTTTGTTCCTGTCTGTACGAAAACGACACATGTCCTAAAACTGAACACATAAGACATAGTAAGAATTGGCATCGTTATAATCATTTTGCTAGCTCAGTTTTGCTTAGATACGAAATATAGTTGATGGATCTAAAAAAATGACCTGCCTGCCACTTCAGATTAGAAGGATAGTGGATATGACGCATGAATCAAACATTTGGCACCCAATAAACATACTTTAGTTTAAAAATAACGTCAATTTACGGGAGTGACAGGATGAAAAAGCTAACGTTGATCAAAAATGATCAGTCTTTTTCACTTGTTAGCAGGCCATAACTATAACTAGGACTCATATTCTCTGCAAACCACGATTGGATCCACGCTACAATAATAAAGTCAGTCATTCATAGGATACCCGGTTTGGAGATGAAAGTCCTTCGTCTTCACACTCACTGGTTTTGAGTCGTGTTCCCTTTATTCTCTTCTTACTCCATATGACATGTCTCTCACCACGAGTATTCTACTCTTTTGTACACTGTTGGGAAAGGCGAGCAAGTGGAAAATTACAAATAAACACATCCATCCTAGCGTTAGACATTGGCATTGACAAGTAGAGCTAGAACTCAACTACAGACCCTTTGATAAAGATATAGGGACTCCACAATCGTTGATACGCTCAAATGTAAACTCAAATTTTACCAATAATAATATTGTATGAATCAGCTTTGTTACTTATTAAGCTGACTGTCGAAATGACTGTACCCACGGCAAATTCCAAGACACAAAGTAAAATGCCTAGACATGATAGACTAAATGCAGTTATATTAAGCTGCAGCAAAAACTGAAGGCATGATTATGAAGGGTGGACAATGATTACGAACAGCCCGAAGTGTAATATGCAGATGATGAAATGGAACATTTTTCTACTGGATTTATTTTTCCTAAATACAAGTCACATACACACACGCATAAAAGGTTGTTTTAGGATTGGAGAGGTCTTTTCATGAGAAGTCGTAAGCTCCAAACTGCGCATTTCTCCTTTCACGAAACGAGATGAACCTGTATTAGTACTACTGAGAGCAATGGTTTTGCATACAAGTAATAACAATAATAACAATGGTAGCATAACGTGGTATAAGCAGTCATTCCCGTGGTCTATTATATTAAAAACAGTAGCTCAGATTAAACTTTTCTTCTGTGACAAGAGAGAGTAAGAGAAAACTCATTGGAGCGAACGACAACTTTTTTAAACGCGACAGCTAACCATGTTACAAAGATTAGATAAACAGAAAGCAAACAGGGCTTCATCACATTATATTATAGGCGTCCGGTACAATACAAATCCCATTTACTAAACAAGTGTGATATGTAATTAAAATTTTTATCTACGGCAATCCATCTTTGGGAAACATTGTACATTTGGAGGTTTGCAATTGGAGGCTTCTCGTTCCTCTCCTAATAATATTGGCTTGGGACCGAGACAATTTTGTGAATGAAAGGGGAATAGAGGAACTTGCTTTCCTCATGTTAGATTAGAATTGGAGATTTGGGTTTCCCACATGATGATGGCAATGTTATGGTTTCGTTTCGGTTTTCATGCACCAGATGGTTGGCTCAATATGTGCACCTATGATGAAAGTTGTGCAGTCCAAAGTAATAATAATAGTAGATAGAAGAAGGTCGAGCCACAAATTTTGCATAGGATGGCAGATTGGAGCCCAGCTTGAGTCATTTAATTGAAAAAGGGTTAGATGCCACATAACATAGTCTCAATAAGGTGGATGTGGTGTCGACTTATGAGAAATATAGGGATCAGAATATCAGCGTTTGACAGAAAGTCAGACTTGGGGCTAACAATATATGAGTTTAGTTAGTAAGAAATACTTTTTCAACTTGTTGGAAGTAAAATTTTTGGGTAACTTGTGATTCTTAGTAAAGAAGTTTTCGGGTGTATTAAATTTTCGTCTTTTCGAAAGCAATATGCCTTGGATTGAATATTATTAATCCTTATATCAAACCTTGGGGCTAAGTGACCAAAATGCTATTGCTCCTTTTATCTCTGTTCCTTTGCCATGCGACTACACAAGAAATATAAGATATAACAAAAACACTGCACAGTTTACAAAAACTCATATGAATTATGCACATTATTAAGACTACCTTCAACAGCGATAGTCCTTGTAGCAGCTATACCTACGAGATTCACTCTAATGTAACAAAAATAAACAAAACCTGCAGTCATTATACACATAGGACAGGGTAGATCACTTCAACTCAAAGAGAAATGACCATTGGCTCTCGATACGAGCATAGAGAAAGCTTATTTGTGAGAAAAGATAAAAGCGACTCCTCCATCATGAAAAAGGCGGCCAGCCAATCCGCGCCTTCTTTATCTTCCAGTGAACAAGTAATCATAATGATGAAGTGGTATATGAAAATTGCTTAAGAAATAGCACGGTTGGTACACAGTCAGTAGTCTCTCACTATGGCTACCCTCTGTGTATGTACACGCATCGGAGATAATAATGTCCCTTGGGTAAAAATCAAAGGCATAGTAATGATGATGATGACGACGACGAGAGATGATGATGGAAACTTTCAGTGCCACACACATCCTCCAAATTTCCAATTCAATGAGGGAAGATAGAGTGAGGAAAGAAAAATAACGAACAATGTCTGCCTACCTATCTGAGCAAAGATATCTTTTACTAGTTCGTCGTCGCCAACCTGAAAAAAGTTAGATTTCCCTTTGAGTTGCACTAATGTGATTCAGTGAGGATACTTTGATGACACGCGTTTATAAAGTCTAATGTATCCGATTTCCATCTTTGCCTGCAGTTGGACAAAGTCTATGGCGGTTATTTCTTATTTTCTTGGAAATAAAATACCACTACCTTACCTCTAGTCCTATGAAGTAAGATGATGAAATGGTGATCTGATGTTCACTTGATACCCTCCACAAGTTTTTACACATACACTTTAGTCTAATACAGTAGGGGTCCACCTGGACGACATGCAAGTTTGTACTTAAATGGACTTGTAGAATTTACTAGCCAAAAACTTGATGCTAGATCTGCATTGAGTACTTTGACTCTACACGATAATTGTGCGGTATACTTGCGTGCTTCTGCGGACTTTATTTTTGCAAGGCTCCTTATCGGTGCAGTCAAGTACACAGCTAAGCCAAGAACCCAAGTACAAGCTGTTCAGGTGGACCCTTAGTATCTGATGTGTTCCTTTTTACTCACTTAAGATGTGCACCTTGTTTTGAAACCGACCGGTATGCAGCGTACATCCCAGCTTTTGATGCAATCTGCTCATAATCTCCCACATTGATGTGTTTTCGTATGCTTCTTTAAAAAATGAATGTATGTGCCATGTATGTGCTTTATTTCAGTGCCTAACTTTACCCTCACATGAAGCTTAGGGTTCATTCAATGCCTAGACAAGTAACCTTGTTGGTATGAAAGCTCAGGGATTTTTCAACAAATACACATACCATATGAAGCTTCCAAGTACGTTGAGGAATGCCAAAAAATATGATACCAGATACACGAAGGATAAGAAGCAAAAGCAACTAGAAAACACTGGAAGACCGAAAAAGGATATAATGCGTGTGAAGAGGTAAGATGTATCTTGAAATTCGCCACGTGTCATGTTTCAATGCATTTTTAATGACATCATGAGAAGATTCGAAAGCTCACACTTTCTCTCCCAAAAACATATGCTTTGCTTTAGTTACTGTTTGTGCTAAAGAAATGGGGTGCCGAGACCAGATTTGTTTTTCAAGTAAGGATTTATAATCGAAATTTGCCGAGGGAGTTTTCTTATAAGCCATAAGATAGTGAGAAGGTTACACGATCACTCCGACCTCAAATTGTATCCAATCAAATCAATGACAGCGTTGGGATAAAAACGAAAAAACGATCAAAGCTACTGTATTTTGAGGTTAACAGGGAGAGTGTAACATGAAAACTGATGATGGTTCGCTGGAAAAGAAGTAGTGAAAATGTATATAAAGAAACCACTTAATAGATTAAAACGAGGAGATCACAAATCCAGCAATCAGATTTGTAAAACTAGAGGACTATAGCGGTGGAATCACTGAAGTAATAAATGACAATAAAAAGGATACAAAACATAGTAGCTTCGTATAAATGCAAATGTGCTAAAGAAACGAAAGCCCTAAAAGGTAATAGAGGTTGTAAATTTCCTGCCGCTTTGTGAGGCAGCAAATGCACTGCCCTGCTCTCCATTCCAATTAAGTAAAGTAGTCTACTAATACAGAACAATAGATGGTCGCCCCAATAATGATGATACGAATCTGGATGAAAGCAATGGCTTTTACTTCCACGGCTGTGTGTACCACAAATTAAGTCAACACAGCCGTTTTATTTTTACTATATGGTGGATTGCCAACAAATAGAATTGGATAGAACTCAAGGAGCTTTAGTAGAACAAATCTAAAACGCAACGGCAACGACGACATGTTGGCTAACTGTAAACGCATATCATATCGTAGTCCCTCTCAAGTAGTAATGAAAGAATGAGTACAAAAACAGAAAGCAGAGAGTAATTTGAAAATCTTTAAAGGATATCGTCTCAAAGTGTGCAAGTGAAAGTTTTAGTATCTGGTGAGTGAGTCGAGTAATAAATAGCCGCTAAACCTGTCCAAGACAGGCAGACAGACGGGAAAAGTTAAAACGTGGACTTTTTACCTCCTTATATTTATTCTTCTGGGGCTGAAAGAGAGATGCATTCAGTTTAAGCCTAACCGTTGTTTCAAAACACGAAAAAAAAGTATGATGACTTATGATATAGATAAATATGAGTGCTATCTGCTTTTAGTTCGCCTAAAATGGGCAAAGACAGGGATTCAAGAAGTGAAAAAAATCTCAGCGGGTGTGTCCATACAATTTCCATTTTTTCCTCATCATCTCTCATATAGCCCTCATTATAGTACATAACGAAAATGGGGGAAACTTTTCTCCAGCATTTTTCACTTTTCCTCATCTATAGTTCTTTTTCACCAGTTTACAGCAGTTAATGCGCTATTTTCAAATGATCTTTTCACAGTTTTTGGTGAAATAAAGCTATGCTCCGTGAATCCTGACAATGTCTGCACCCCCTTTCTCCAATGATATATATCTTTAAAAAATAGCATGACGCAATAAATTAACTGGTTAGTTTAAGGATAACTGACTTTCAACCAAAAGCAACTATCTTTTGCCCTTTAGAGAACCTTGTGCTGTCACAACCCACAGACTCATCAACCCTTCGATCAGTAAATAAGGTGTGAAGATTTTAAGTGAAGAACTAAAATGGATTCATGATGAAAGAGTCATAATTGCTAATGTATTTCATAACATGTGAGCAAACTCTTTGATCTTTGCAACAGAGCTTTGACGGGTGCATTAGCATGCCCTGACGCGCAACTTGATGGACTTGATATCCCTAAGGAATTTGTTTCAAAGGACTTCCCTTTTACTTAATGCTGTCATAATCATCAGGTTGTTAGCAATCTCATTTTCAAAATCCTATTTCTATCAGAGTCACTACTACTTCTCTGCAAAAGTCATCGTGTCGCAACCGACACAACAACTACCATTTGATAAGACCAGAGAAGCTAATATACAATACCAAAAACGATGATGTAGTGATAATAAAAGTATAAAACTAAAAAGTACGATTCATTATTAACGAAATTGAAAATTTGCAAGTTAGTAAATGAAGGTGCGTAAAAACCTGGTAAAAAATTTGCACTCGCTTTTCGAACAAGAAAAGCAAAATGTTTCAGGCTTCTGTTTCACCCAAGAAAAAGCACATAATGAGTAGGATAATCTGTTTTATTGCCTGGCAGAGGCATCTATGGAAATAAAAACATAACATTCTCATTGGAACTTCACGAGTCAGAGTGCAGGTCCATTAGAATGAAACCTATAGTATTGACATGCAAACGTAGATCGTAAAAAAACACACTGAGCACGCAATAACTAAATAGGTAATTTTCTTTCGTAGAAAAAATAAATCGTTCTTGACACCAGTATTTTGAATGAAGAGAATCAAATATTACAACTTTATCAATGGCACAACAGGGATTACCAAAGCCCGAAAGGTAGAGTGTTGCTGCTCAACAATTAAACGGCTTTACAAACGAAACAAACAAATGACTTTCAGTAAGCATAGAAATTGCGAAATACGTAATCAAAGACATTTTGTTGATTGATTGAAATTCGTTTATTTCAGTGACAACAATACATAATCTGTGTTACAAATTCTTTTCAGTATCAGGTCACTATGTTTAAAAATGAAAAACAAAAATTGTCAAATATCTGTGTCACGGATTCTAATTTACATTATAATAACAGTAATCGCAACAATGCATCAAAAGTAAACATATTCATCACTACGTTTTAGTAGAAGGTGTGCCCTGAGACGCATTTTGAAAAGTTGAAAGTTACATGTTAGTTTGATTTCACTAGGTAACTGATTCCATAGTTGGATTGCATTGTAAGAGTAACACTTTCGCGCAAATTTGGTTTGAATGTCCGGCACTTTAAAGTTTCCAAAATTCGTACTTCTTGTTTCATGCTCCGTATTTTCTGGTTTTTTGGTAAAGAAGGAGCTGAAGTAACTTCTTGTTCGGCTGTTACTTAGAATATTTTTGTATAAAAACTCTAGGGTAAAAACTTCGAGATATTCGCCAAATGTTAGCCAGTTGAGTTCTTCCAATCTATTTAGTTCTCGTTTACCTTCCATACGCATTCTACTAAAGACGTCGGTGATGGTAACAGTGACTAAAATTATCTTAATTTGTCAATAAATTCAACACTACTTCATTAAAGCATAAGATAAATTTTGATCGTATATGTTGTTTTAAATTTCTTTGGCTGCCGCATATATTTAAGCAGAGAAATAACATTAAACAACTGGCAATTTATGTCTTCATGAGTGATTTTCTTGAAAATGCTTTGAAGGTCTTCTTAACATCAATTACTGTACGCCTAAAATAGTTCCATCATCCCATCCGATGCTCAATCGTTTTTGAGTAACTATGTAACAAAAGATTTGGCCTAAAATCGATTTACAATAAATGACACGTCAAAATTCAGTAAAGCCAGGATCCCTCATTAACAACTTTTTTCCGCTCATTTAACTCAATGTTAATTTTTTTAACGAATTCTGCCACTGCAAAGCTCTACGGCCATATCGGATTAAAATATTTTGGCGGCATATACTAGAGATTAATAGGAAGATTTTGTGTCCAATTTCAAGAAAATTGTTCACGAACACATTGCAGACACACATTGTGAGTTTAAAAGTTGCATTAAACTTTAGGATAAAAAAAACGTATTTCTAAAATGTTAAGATGAGCATAAGCAGTCATTCAATTTAAGTTAGATTTTACAATTTACTCAAAGCTTCATTGCATATGGGAGAATTAAATCGATTGAATTGATTGGCTTCAAAAATTCCTATTAATGCTGCCATACTAACTTCCTTAAGTACAAAACTTTTTTCTGAAATAGAAGACAAACATCAAGCACACCTGTGAGACAATAAAATTACCTAATTAATTACAATGGATAATCAGTCATGACTGGCAAATCTTTTGGCTTACACAGTAGTGAGATAATGCAGCAAATGCGGAAAACAAATGAATCATAGGAAGCGGGGAACAAAGGTGTCACATTAAGATCATCATGCAAGCAGTTCCATTTGCTATTCAAGAGAAGTGAAACTATGAGCACATTACTACACTAACAAGCAGCCAGACGAAATTGAAGTAAATCGCTCTCTCTTTCTTTGTCAACAATCACGGTTTGAAACAATAGCTCTGCATTAACTGCACACATACAACATAAAATTAAAGCCGATTTCGCCAATTCCACATACAAGGCTGCATAATGCAATGCATATAGGATGAATTAGAAGAGATGCAATCCTATCACTATTGTTACACACATCTTTGATATGCACTCCACTGTTCTCACATTACATGATTTGTACGAATCTGTATCAAATTTGCTTTAGACACTTCCAACGTCAATATTTAAGTAGTGCTATTACTCGCGTGCTCATTTACAAAAAAAACTGGCTTACGAGTTGAGCATGTAATTCGAAAACAAAAACATACATAATCCCAAAACAACTCGTACTTAAATTGCAATACATGAAGAGGAGGTGCTCTTACCTTTAAACGTAATGTACTACTGATAATCCAATATATGCTAAAGCAACGCTGCTAGATAACAATTAAAAGGGGGTTGAAACTCCCCACTATATATAATTTGTTTCAATCCTTTGGTTCCCGATCAATTGTGCACTTCTGTTTTTCTAAGCAACACGTCTAGCCAAGCAAAAAAATTCAAACAAAATGAAACTCGCATTGGTTTCTGCAATCCTCGTAGCTTTCGGTAAGTTTCGGTGCAACCGTTTCTCAACAGTGCTCCCAATCACAACGTAATTCATTAACTTATCACTTTACTACAGCTGCCACTACTTTTGCAACACAAGAGGATTCCACAGTGGCTTCAAGAACAAAGGGCGAGCAAGAAGATAACGGAAAACGAGAGAAGCGAGGATTTGGGCAAAGTGGCGGTTACGGTGGAGGTGGTGGTGGAGGTGGCGGCTATGGCGGAGGTTATGGTGGTTTTGGTTTGTTTTAAAGGTCCCAAGGGGTTTCGCACACTTTTTTAAAGTGTGTGAAATGATTCATGATTTTAAGATTTCACAAATCCTTCTCACCAACTGACTAATCATTTTTAGGCACTGGAGGAGCAGCTGCTATTGCACAGCAAGCAGCCAATCAAGCTAAAGGTAAATGTTCACTTCACGAATTGTTGTTCTTCGACCAATTAGTAATGTTTGATGTTTCGTGATTCAAACGAACCCAAACGGCACAAATTTCATAAAAACTTCTTGTACTTATTCACTAGAAAAAAACTATTTAAAGCACTATAATTTAACGATGAACGTCATACTAATTGAAAAACACTTAATTTGAAATCTTTTTTTCTGATAGCCGCCCAAGCTGCACAAAATGCTGCAGCACACCAGGCAGCTCAACAGGTAGCCAAATCAAACTATGCTGAAAACTGCCATCATGAATGAAATGACGCTTCTTTGCCGTTTTTGACGAATTGCTTTGCTTGCGTGCTATTGGTTGATTGTTGTACATGCGCACTACACAGATGCTATTAACCAAAACCCAACACAACTATCAACCAATATTTATTTTGATATGTAGATTAGATATGGCTTTTAATTGCTAAATTACTGTATAATTTATGTGGTTAATACAGTTGCTATTCTTTAATTTTACAGGCATCAGCAACCTTAGCCGCACAGGGTAAGTCAAAGCTTTGGAGTTACTTTATTTTGAAAATAAATAAAATAATCATGATGTTTTTCCAATGATTTTTAGCATCTCAGGCTGCCCAGCAAGCTCAAGGTATTTTTATTCATGGTATTTTATCCTGGTCATGATTTGTATTTTGGGGGAAGTGATTTTATCATTGCTATGTTTTTT
>Ga0210040_10001314_pt1 | contig 38001 bp, 34 predicted proteins | sample CryGeyCG12114_NA_FD_185462 | JGI IMG/M metagenome (GOLD analysis project Ga0210040, IMG submission 185462) | Groundwater microbial communities from aquifer - Crystal Geyser CG19_WC_8/21/14_NA (SPAdes) (version 2) | ecosystem: Environmental > Aquatic > Deep subsurface > Groundwater | place: USA... | reverse complement strand
ACGGTGATCTCGCCGGTCACGCGGTCAGTGTCCCCTGAACCTTCGGCCACCGCCGCACCGGTCCACGCGGACGGTCCACCCCACTCCTTCATGCCACTCGTTCATGCCACTGGTTCACGCCGCTGGTTCACGCGATTGATCCCCACCGCCCGTCCGCGCACCAGTGCCCGGCCCGGAACGCGATTAGGGTCGCGCCATGAGGAAGGCCCCACCGCGCTCGGCGGTCCCGCACGTCTTCCTGCACCGTGAGCTCGTCCGGCACCCCTCGGCGATCCTGCTGATCACCCAGCTGGTCGGGGTCCTGCTGTACTCGATCGACGACGCGCAGAACCCGGGCTGGCGGGCGGCGTTCGAGGTGTTCGGCGCCTGCGTGCTGGGCCTGGCCATCTGGGCGGTCCGCGACCAGCCGGGCCCGACGTGGCTCGCCGTCGTCCTGGGCGTCACGGCGTCGGGCCTGTCGATCGTGGCCGCGATCACCGGGTCGAGCGCGCTCACGCTGGCCGGGGCGGTCGTGCACGCCCTGTTCTACTTCTGGGCGGCGAGCAGCATGCTCGGCTACATGCTGTCCGACAGCGACGTCACGAAGGACGAGCTGTGGGCGGTCGGGGCGACGTTCACCCTGGTCGCGTGGGCCTTCGCGTACGTCTTCGCCGCGCTCCAGCAGGTGGTCCCGGGCAGCTTCACCGCGGCGGTCGACGCGGAAGCGCCACGGACGTGGCTGGAGCTGCTGTTCCTCAGCTTCACCAACCTCTCGAGCACGGGCCTCTCCGACGTCGTCCCGATCCTGCCGAAGGCGCGCGCGGTGGTGATGATCGAGCAGCTGTGCGGCCTCGCCTACGTGGCGCTGTTCGTCTCGCGCGTGGTCGGGCTGACGCTCAACCGGCGGCGGATGACGCACCCGGAGGCGGGGGAGCAGTCGGACCGGGAGCCAGCAGGGAGAGGCCCGCAACGGGACCGATGACGGTGACGGCGGGCGCGCGGACGCCCGCGACCTCCCCGACGGCGGCGATGTCCGCCACGGTCGCGCGGACCGATCGCTGACCGGGCAGGCCGGCCTCCATCACCGTCAGGGCCGGCGTGGCGGACGGCAGCCCCTGCGCCACGAGCTCCGCGGTGATCGCGGGCAGGGTGGCGATCCCCATCAGCACGACGAGGGTCGTCCCGCTGCGGGCGAGCGCGCCCCAGTCGAGGGTCGAGCCGGGGTCGCCCGGCGGCAGGTGGCCGGACACCACGGTGAAGCCCTGGGTGAGCGTGCGGTGGGTGAGGGGCACGCCCGCCAGGGCCGGACCGGCCAGGGCCGACGACACCCCGGGGATGACCTCGACCGGGATCCCGGCCTCGGCGCAGGCCTGCCACTCCTCGCCACCACGGCCGAAGACGAACGGGTCCCCGCCCTTGAGCCGGACCACCCGCCGGCCGGCGCGGGCGTGCTCGACGAGCAGCTCGTTGATGCGTTCCTGCGAGGTGAACGCCCCCCGCGGGATCTTGGCCACGTCGATCACCTCGGCGTGCGCGGGCGCCTCGTCGAGCACGGCCAGCGGGGCGAGCCGGTCGGTCACCACGACGTCGGCGCCGCGGACCGCGGCGAGACCGGCGACCGTGACCAGCCCGGGGTCACCCGGACCGCCGCCGACGAGCACGACCGAGCCCTGCCGGCCGGCCGGTCGGGGCCCCGTCGGCAGCCGGCGGCTGCCGACCACGGGGATCCCGGCGTCGGCGCACCAGCCGCGGACGACCTCGTCGAGCGCGGGGGCGGCGACGACGACCAGGTGCACGGCGGCGAGGTCGACCGGGCTCGGCGAACGGTGCTCGAGGCCGATCTGGCCGCGTTCCGCGAGGTCGAGGAGCGAGTCGACCGGTGACCGGCCGACGACGCGGACCACCGCGCCGGCGTCGAGGAGCGAGCGGACGGGGCCGAGCGCGTCGGCGCCGGCCCCGGCGACGAGCACCGCGGAACCGGTCAGGTCGAGGGTGGCGGCGAAGCTCATCGCAGGCACCGCCCCACCGCGGCGGCGAAGGCCGCGCTGGTCTCGGCGTCCCGCACCGCGACGCGCAGCCAGTCCGCGTGCAGGCCGGGGAACGTCTCGCCGCGGCGGACCGCGTACCCCTGCTCCCGCAGGGCGAGCCGCAGCCAGCCCGGCCGCCGCCCGGGTCGCAGGTCGCTGCTGTCGACGAGCACGAAGGGTGCGCGCGACGCGGGCACGGCGACGAGGCCCAGCGGGGCCAGGGCGTCGACCAGGCTCCGGCGGCGACCCTGGAAGCGTTCCGCGGCCTCCGCGGCCTCCGCGCGGGCGACCGGGGTCAGGCAGGCGACGGTCGCGGCCAGGGCCGGGGTCGAGACCGACCAGGGCGGCTGCTGCGCGTGCAGCTGCGCGACGAGCCCGGGGTCGCCCACCACGTAGCCGGCGCGGAGCCCGGCCAGGCCCCAGGTCTTGGTCAGCGACCGGAGCACCAGCACCCCGGGCAGGTCGGCGCCGACCAGCGACCCGGCCTCGCCGGGGACCGCGTCCATGAACGCCTCGTCGACGACCAGGACCCGCCCGGGTCGGGCCAGGGCGCGCAGGGTCGTCGCGGGGTGCAGCACGCTCGTGGGGTTCGTCGGGTTGCCGATCATCACCAGGTCCGCGTCGTCGGGCACCCGGTCGGCGTGCAGGACGAAGCCGTCCTGCGGGCTCAGCAGGAGACGTTCCGGGTGGTGCCCGGCCGCGAGCAGCGCGGCCTCCGGCTCGGTGAACTGCGGGTGCACGACGACCGCCCGGCGCGGCCGGAAGGCCCGCGCGACCAGGGTGAACGCCTCCGCGCCGCCCGCCGTGGGCAGCACCCGGTCCAGGTCGACGTCGTGCGCTGCGGCGATCGCCTTGGCGGCCTCGTCGGTCCGCGGGTAGCTCCCGAGCGCCGCCGTGCTGGCGTTGATCACGTCGGTCAGCCAGTCCGGCGGGCCGGGGCGGCTGACGTTCACCGCGAGGTCGACCAGGCCCTCGGCCACGTCGGAGTCGCCGTGGTGGCCGAGGTCGTGGGTCTCCGGTTCGTCCCGGTCACGCGATGCCTGTGCGTGGTCGTGCACCGCGTCGGCGAACCGTTGCGCCAGCTGCGGGTGACCGGCCCAGTGCACGTGCTGGTACGAGGCGTGCAGGGTCGCCCGTCCCAGCCCCGCCGGGTCGAGGCTGAAGCCGTACGCCCGCCCGTCGGCCAGCCAGGCTGCCCCGCTACCACCGGTTGAGGCGCCACGTTCAGGGGTCACGGTCGTCCGGTGGAACTCGTGCCCGGTCGCGCGGGTGCCGGCGGGACCGATCAGGCCGTCCTCCGGGACCACGAGCGTCTGGTAGCGCAGGGTGAGCTTCGGCGTCATCACGGCCTCGGCGTCGAGCGCCCCGACCATGGGGACACCGTCCACGCTGCGGCACAGGTAGAGCAGGCCCGCGCACTCGGCGACCGTGGGCAGACCGCCCGCGACCGCCTCGGCGATGGCGGTGCGCAGGCCGGCGTTCGCGCTGAGCTCGGTGGCGTGCACCTCGGGGAAGCCCCCGCCGAGGTAGAGCCCGGACGTCCCCTCGGGCAGGGAGGTGTCGACGAGGGGGTCGATCTCCACCGGTTCGCAGCCCGCCGCGCGCAGCAGCTCCTCGGTCTCCGCGTAGCGGAACGTGAAGGCCCGGCCGGCGGCGACGGCGACCCGGGGGCGTACGGGGGAGGGCGGGTGGACGACCGCCGCGGGGTCCCAGGCCTCGACGTCGAGGGCCGGAGCGGTGTGGGCGACGGCCAGGATCGACTGCAGGTCCAGGTGGGTCGACACCTGCTCGGCCAGGCGCTGCACGGTCGCGGCCGCCTGCTCCCGCTCCCCCGCAGGCACCAGTCCGAGGTGGCGCGACGGGGCCTCGATCCCGGAGTCGCGCGGCAGCACGCCGAGCACCGGCAGGCCGGTCGCCTCGAGCGCGGTGACGATCTCGTCGACGAGGCGAGCCGAGCCGGCCTTGTTCAGGATGACGCCGGAGAGGCGTACCCCGGGGTCGAAGGTGTGCAGGCCGTGCACCAGGGCGGCGGTGGTCCGGGCCATCCGGGAGACGTCGACGACCACGACGAGGGGGGCGTCGATGAGGCCCGCGACGTGCGCGGTGGAGGCGAACCCGTCGCCCCCCATCCGGCCGTCGAACAGCCCCATCACGCCCTCGACCACGGCCACGTCGGCGGGCGTCGGGACCGCCGCGCCGTGCAGCAGCAGCGGCGCGAGCTGCTCGGGCCGGCACAGGTGCGGGTCGAGGTTCCGGCCGGGCCGTCCGGTGGCCAGCGCGTGGTAACCGGGGTCGATGTAGTCCGGGCCCACCTTGAAGCCGGCGACCTCGAGGCCCTCGGACCGCAGCGCGCCCATCAGCCCGGTGGCCACGGTCGTCTTGCCGTGCCCCGATGCGGGTGCGGTGATGACCAGGCGAGGGAGGGCGGTGGCGCGTACGGGTCCGACCGAGGCGGCGGCGTTCACGATCGACCCCACGAAACTGGCACTGAACACGGCAGATCTGCTGCGGTCAGTGACGGTTTCGCACGTAAACGTGCCAAACCGGCATGCCGGCCAACCCGGACGGCGGGGGGCGCAAGCGTGAGGGTGAGGGCGCGGGTCACCACTCGATCCCCCGCTGACCCTTCTGGCCCTGCTCGAACGGGTGCTTGACCTGGGTCATCTCGGTGACCAGGTCCGCGGCCTCGACCAGCCGGGGGTCGGCGCGCCGGCCGGTGATGATCACGTGCTGCTGGCCCTCGCGCTCGGTGAGGGTGCGGACGACGTCGTCGGTGTCCACCCAGCCCCACTGCATCGGGTACGTGAACTCGTCGAGCACGTACAGGGTGTGGGTCTGCGCGGCGAGCCGGCGCTTGACCTCGGCCCAGCCCTCGGCGGCGGCACGGGCGTGGTCGTCCTCGGTCCCGGCCTTGCGCGCCCAGGACCAGCCGGCGCCCATCTTGTGCCACTCCACCGGGCCGCCCTGACCGGTCTGGTTGTGCAGGTCGCCGAGCGTCTCGAGCACGGTCTGCTCCCCGATGCGCCACTTGGCGGACTTGACGAACTGGAAGACCCCGATCGACCAGCCCTGGTTCCAGCCGCGGATGGCCAGCCCGAACGCGGCCGTCGACTTGCCCTTGCCGTCGCCGGTGTGGACCACCAGCAGCGGCCGGTTCCGGCGCTGCCTCGTGGTCAGGCCGTCGGCCGGCGTCTGCTCGACGCGTCCCTCGGGCATCAGGCGGCGTCCCGTCCGGACGTGCCCTGAGCCTGTCGGAGGGCGGGGTCGAGCGCGACGCGCTCCGCCCGGACCGCGTCCACCAGGCTCCCGGCCGCGACCTCGCCGAGCTTGACGTGGTCGGCACCCAGGCGCACGGCGAGGTCCCGGGCGAGCCCGAGGCTCATCCGCCCCGTCTCGCAGTCCACGACCAGCGCGCTCACCCCGGTCGCCCGGAGCAGCTCGGCCGCCTGCCGCGACCGGGCGACGGCGTCCGGCCCGGACGTGGCACGGCCGTCGGTGACGACCACGAGCAGCGGCCGGCGGCGCGGGTCGCGGAGCCGTTCCAGCCGGAGCGTCTCGGCGGCCCGGAGCAGGCCCTCGGCCAGCGGCGTACGGCCGCCGCTCGGCAGGTCGGTCAGCCGGCGCGCGGCGACCTCGACCGAGGACGTGGGCGGCAGCGCGAGGACGGCCTCGGATCCGCGGAACGTCACCAGCCCGACCTTGTCGCGGCGCTGGTAGGCGTCGAGCAGCAGTGACAGCACCGCGGTCTTGACCGCCTCCATGCGCTTGCGCGCCGCCATCGAGCCGGACGCGTCGACGGCCAGCAGCACCAGGTTGGACTCCCGGCCCTCGGTGACGGCGTGGCGCAGGTCGGTGCCGACGAGGCGGAGCCGCCCGCCCGGCGTGCGGCCGCGGACGTCCTGGTGCGGCGCCGCGGCGCGGACCGTCGCACTGAGGTGGAGGGGTCGGTGCTCGCCGTCGGGCAGGGTCGACCCGACGGTCCGGCCGGTGGTGGTCACCGCGCGGCTGCGCCGACCGGCCGTGCCCGCGCCGACGCCACGGGCGGTGAAGAGCCGGGTGCGGTACGCCTGGCCCGGGGCTGCGACGGAGACGGCCGCCGCCGTCTGGCCCGGGGTCTCGGCGGGCGCCTCGGCCGGGTCGTCCCGGGCGGACGCGGGCTCGGGCTGCTGCTCGGGTGCCTGTCCCTCGGGGCCGTCGGAGCCGCTCGACCCGTCGGCGCCCGGCGGGGTGGCGGGCGGGTCGGCGCTCTGGGCGTCGGCAGGTTCAGCGGCGTTGCCCGTGCCCTCCGAGTCGTCGGGCTGGGTGTCGTCCGGCGAGGTGCCGGGCGGCGGCTCCTCGGGCGGCGGGGGCTCGTCGTCGCCCAGCAACGCGTCGAGGAGCTCCTCGTCGAGCCCGGGCGCGTCGAAGGGGTTGCGCCGGCGACGGTGCGGGAGCGAGAGCCGGGCGGCGGCGCGGATGTCGGCCCTGGTCACCCGGTCACGGGCGTGCCAGGCGGCGTGGGCGACCGCGGCGCGGGCCGTCACGAGGTCGGCCCGCAGCCCGTCGACCTCGAACGCCGCGCAGACCTGGGCGATGAGCAGGAGCTCGGCGTCGCCCAGCTCGACCCTGCCGATCTGGTCCTGCGCCCGGGCGAGGCGCTCGCGTACGGCGTCCTCCGCCTCGGCCCAGGCCGCGGCGAAGGCGTCCGGGTCCGCGTCGTACGCCATCCGCCGACGCACGACCTCGGCCCGCAGCACCGGGTCCCGGGGTGCGGCGACCTCGACCGTGAGCCCGAACCGGTCGAGCAGCTGCGGGCGCAGCTCGCCCTCCTCGGGGTTCATGGTGCCGACCAGCACCAGCCGCGACGCGTGGGCGATCGAGACGCCCTCACGCTCCACGGTGGACCGGCCGGTCGCGGCGGCGTCGAGCAGCAGGTCGACCAGGTGGTCGTGCAGGAGGTTGACCTCGTCGACGTAGAGCAGCCCGCGGTGCGCGGCGGCCAGCAGGCCGGGGGAGTAGACGACGTCGCCCGCCCCGAGCGCCTGGCGCAGGTCGAGCGAGCCGATCACGCGGTCCTCGGTGGCGCCGACCGGCAGCTCGACGAGCCGCGCGGGCCGGCTCGTCGGCACGAGCATCTCGAGCGCCAGCGAGTGATGGTCACCGGGGGGTGTGGGGGGTCGTACCCCCTCATCGACATGGTGCGGCCCGTCCGGGCAGGTCGGGTCGGGGTCGGCCGGGTCGCAGCTGAAGCGGCAGCCCTCCACGACGGCGACGGGCGGCAGCACGGCGGCGAGCGCACGGACGGTGGTGGTCTTGGCCGTGCCCTTCTCACCGCGGACCAGGACGCCGCCGACCTCGGGCGACACGGTGGTGAGCACCAGGGCGAGCGCGAGGTCCTCGGAGCCGACGACGGCGGAGAACGGGAAGGTGCGCGTGCGCGACGTTCCGGGAGCAGGCATGTGCGGGGTAGGACCCTCCTGCGGGTGTCCTCGCCCGCGTGCTGTGGGTGTGCGGCGCAGCAGACATCCTGACTTCCGGGGTCACCCGGTCACAGTGGCGGGACCGCTCCGGACTCGCACCGGATTCCTCTTCTGCGCCGCCAACGATCATGTCATAGGGGTGGTCGTCGACAGATCGGTGCGGATCCTGCCGGGCAGACGCGGTCAGAACCGCACCGATGTCTGCTGGCCCGGTCAGCGGCCCGGCGCGGACTCCTGCGGCGTGAGCGGGTGACCGACGGCCGAGGCGAGCGCGGCGGCGTACGCGGCGGAACCCTCCGCGGTCAGGTGAAAGCTGGACGCGTCGGGCACGAGGGAGCCGAGCGAGGCCAGCACGACCCCGTTCACCCACGGGGCGTGGCGGTCGGAGAGCGCGTGCCCGGCGAACGTGGCGCTGACGTCGACGAACCGGGCCCGTACGCCGCTGGCCTGGGCGCGTTCCACGGCCGTCGCGATGGCGGCGTCGAGCGCCTCGCTCTGCGCGCCCAGCCAGGCGGCGTCCTCGGCGGCGACGAACAGGGGCAGGGTGTCGGACGCGCGGTGGCCGCTCGCCGTGGGCCGGTCGCCGAGCAGGCGTGGGTAGCCCGTCACCAGGATCTCGGCGTCGGGCGCACGGCGCGCGACGTCGGAGAGCACCCGGACCAGGGGCACCGACCGGCCCTGCGGCACGGCGGCCGGACCGCCGAGGAAGGCGATCCGCTGCTCGGCCCCGAGTCGCAGCTGACGGCGCCACCCGGCGCCGCCGGAGTCGAGGACGGCCTGCAGCCGCGGCTCCGGGGAGTGCAGGCAGGCGGCGAGCACCGAGGCGAAGCCGACGTCGTTCCCGCCGATCGTGAGGGTGACGGTCTCCGTGCTGTCGCGCACCGAGGTGACCTGGCTGGCCGTGACGTCGCCGGTCACCGCTCCCGAGCGGGCGGCAGAGATGAGCTTCGAGAAGCGCTCGACGCCGCCCTCCCGCAGCAGCACGGGATAGGCGAGGGAGGGCGCGAGGCCCACCCCGGAGGCGTACGAGTCGCCGAGGGCCACGTAGGTCACTGCTCCACCCTCCGTCGTGGAGGTCGTCCGCGCCGGGGCGCACCGGGCTAAGGTGCCGAGGTGCCCACGGCCCTGCGGCTCCGGCGGGCTCGCCTGGCCACCGCCACCGTCTTCGTCCTCCTCGGTGTCGTGCAGGGCACGCTGGCCAGCCGGATGCCGGCGCTGAAGGCCCACGCCGCGCTGACCGACGGGCTCCTCGGTCTGGCTCTGCTCGGGGTGCCGCTGGGCAGCATCCTCGCCGTCCAGGTCACGGGCAGGTGGATGGCACGTCGCGGCAGCGCGCCGGTCACGGTGATCGGCGCCGTCATCATGTGCGTGACTGCCGTCGCCCCCGCGTACGCGACGGGCTTTGTGCTCCTGGCGGGCGCCCTGGTCCTGCTCGGCGTCGGGATCGGGCTGACCGACACGGCGATGAACGCGCACGCCGTCCTGGTCGAGAAGGGTCATGCCCGTCCGATCATGGCGTCGTTCCACGCCTTCGCCAGCCTCGGCAACCTCGTGGGCGCCGTGCTCGGAGCCGGGGCGGCCCGGCTGGCGCTCGCGCCGCAGGTGCACTTCCCGGCGGTGGCCGCCGCGGCCCTGCTGGTGACCGTCGTCGTCCACCGGAGCCTGCTCCCCGGCAGCGCCGACGCGGCCGTCCGCGGGGGCGACCTGGCTCCCGCGGTCGACGAGCACGGCACGAGCCTCCCGCCGCCGGTGCGAACACCGGGCGGGGCGTGGTCGAGGACGCTGGTGCTGCTGGCCGTGGTGGCGTTGCTGGCCTGGATGAGCGAGCACGCGGTCGCCGACTGGAGCGCGGTCTACCTGCGCGACCGGCTGGGGGCCTCGGCGAGCCTGGCCACGTACGGCTACGCGCTGTTCGCCGCCGCGATGGTGCTGACACGCTTCCTGTCCGACCGCGTGGTCGCCCGCCTCGGACCGCGCCAGGTGCTTCGGTGGGGCGGGCTGCTGGCGGGCGTCGGGCTGGCGGTCGGGCTCGCCACGGGCACGGTGGTCGGGGGCGTCGTCGGCTTCGGGCTCGTCGGGATCGGCATGGCCGGTGTGGTGCCCGTCGTGTTCACGGCGGCCGGCAACCAGCCGGGCGTCTCGGCGGGGCACGCCGTCAGCAGGGTCGCCGGCGTCGCCTTCACGGGCAGCCTGGTCGGACCGCCGCTGATCGGCCTGGTCGCCGGCCTGCTCTCCCTGCGAGCCGCCCTGCTGGTCGTGGCCGTGGGCGCGGTGCTGATCGGCGTGCTCGGGCCGGTCGCGCTGCGGGCACCGGACCGCCGCTCCGCCGTCAGGAGGCGGTGACGAGCAGCCGCTCGAGGCGTACGAGTCGCCGAGGGCCACATAGGGCACAGCACCATCCTCGGTCCAGAGTGGTCATCGACCGGGGAGCGGCGGTGGTCCCTCGGCTCGTGGGTCCGGTTGCCTCAGGCCTCGCAGGCGATGTCGTCCTTGTCCCGGTCGGACTTCTTGTTCTTGTTGTAGGTCTTGGTGTCCCGGGTGAAGTCGGTGACGTCGCCGCCCTTGTCCTGGGCGCCGGACTTGCCGACGCCGTGCGGGTAGACCTTCCGCAGCTCGGTGCAGTTCTTGTATGCCTTGGGCTTCGGCTTGGGGGTCGGCTTGGGCTTCACGACGATATGGTCACCCGCCGACGTCGCGGGCTCGGTGGTCGAGCTGCCGGCGTACACGTACCGGAAGGATCCCGAGCCGCTGGCCTTGACGGTGGTCTTGAGCGCGCCCTTCTTGCTGCTCGTGACCGACTTCACCCTGGCGTAGTCGGCGGCGTCGTCCGAGCGGAACTGCAGCGTGGTCTTCAGCGCGACCTTCTTGCCGGCACGGCGGACGGTGCCGCTGATGGTGATCTTCTTGCCCTTGATCACCCTCTCGGGTGACGCGTTCGTGGTGAGCTCGACCGTGGCCTTGACCGGCGCAGGTGGCACGGGGGTCCCCTGGGACTGCAGGTTCGCGGTGGTGACCAGGCTGGCCTGCTGACCGATGCTGGCCTGGAGCTGCACCGCGTACGTGCCCGCCGTGTCGAATCCAGGAGCCGTCGCGGTCAGCGGTACGTCGACCGTCTCGCGCAGCCCGTCGCACCGCACCTGAACCAAGCCGGACGCCGTGCGACCCGAGGAGCCGGCGATCGCCACGTCGAGCGTGCCCGCGTCGCCACGGCAGGAGTAGTCCAGGGTCACCACCCCGTGGGTGGCGTCGGAGAACCGGACGTCGCCGTCCAGGTAGATCGCCGGGGCGGGAGCCACGTCGACCGTGATGATCTCGCTCGACGTCTGGTCGCCCAGGTGCGCCACCAGGTACGTGTCACCGGAGACGATCCCGGCACCCGTGAGGGGAACGTCTGCGGTGTGGTGCGCACCGTCGCAGGTCGCGCTCACGCTGCCCGTGGCCGTGGCCGTGCTGCTGGACTGGGTGAGGGCCACGTCCAGCGGAAGGGTGGAGTCCCCGGAGGCGAGGACCGCGCACGTGTAGCCGAGGGGGAGCTGCCCGCTCGAGGCGGAGGTGAAGGCCACGGGCTCGGTGACGGGGTCGATCGTCGTGCCACCGGGGTCGGCGATCGCCGGCGTGGCCACGGTCGCGAGACCAAGGGTGAGGGCTGCCAGGGCAGTGGGAAGGGTGAGGCGCCGAACGCGCACGTGATCTCCAACATCTGAGGGACGGCTGAGAAGACCATAGGGCATCGTCAGGCTTCGCACGACCCGATCCGCCGAACCGCGGGCTCGACGGGTGGAGCTGTGGCCCCTCAGGCAGTGACGAGCAGCCGTTCGGCGTCGAGACCCAGGGAGCACCGGGCCCCGACCGTCAGGCCGCCCAGCGCGGAACCGGTGATCTGGGCGACCAGCTCGGAGCCGCCGGCGGCGCGCACCCGGACCCGGGAGATCGCTCCCGAGAACTGCACGAAGACGACCTCGGCGCTGCCCTGGTCGTCGGGTCGTACCAGGAGCTGCTCGGGTCGGACGAGCGCGGTGCCCGGGCCGGCGTCGACGGAACCGTCGACCGTGCCGACCTCGACCCCGAGCACCACCGCGCGGCCGTCCCGCACCTCGGTCGGGACGCGGTTCATGAGCCCGACGAAGTCGGCCACGAACGCGTTGCGGGGGTGGGCGTACAGCTCCTGCGGCGTGTCCAGCTGCTGCAGCCGGCCCTGGCTCATGACGCCGACGCGGTCGGCCATGGCGAGCGCCTCCTCCTGGTCGTGGGTGACGAAGAGCGTGGTCGTGCCGACCTCCAGCTGGACCCGGCGGATCTCGTCGCGGAGCTGGGTGCGCACCTTGGCGTCCAGCGCCGAGAGCGGCTCGTCGAGCAGCAGCACGGACGGCTCGATGGCCAGGGCGCGGGCCAGCGCGACCCGCTGCTGCTGGCCGCCGGAGAGCTCGGTGGCGTAGCGGTCCGCCTGGTCGGCGAGGCCGACCAGCTCGAGCATGTCCCGGGCCCGCGTCGCCCGCCGGGCACGGTCGACCTTGCGCAGCCGCAGGCCGAACTCGACGTTGGCCTGCGCGGTCAGGTGGGGGAAGAGCGAGTAGGCCTGGAAGACCATGCCCATGTCGCGCTGGTTGGCCGGGACGTTCGTGACGTCCTTGTCGTCGACCAGCACGCGGCCCACGGTGGGTTCGTCGAGGCCCGCGAGGATCCGCAGGGCCGTCGTCTTGCCGCAGCCGGAGGGACCGAGCAGCGCCACCAGCTCCCCGGGCTGCAGGGTGAGGTCGAGCCCGTCCAGGGCGCGGGTGCTGCCGAAGTGGCGCTCGACGGCCTCGAAACGCACCTCGACCCCGCCGTTCCCGGGGGTCCTCGGGGTGGCGCTCATGCTCGTCCTCTCACGATCGTGCTCTCCGGTGCCGGGTCGGTCATGCGCTGGTGGGGGCCGACGGGGCCGGGGAGCCCGTCGTCATCGCGGCTCGCCCGGCTGGTCGGCGTGCCGTCCGCCGCCCGCGTCCGCCGCTGACCACCGACAGGACGACCAGCAGCAGGGCCGCGAAGAGGATCGAGGCCAACGAGGCCGCCACCGACTCCTGGGCGTCGGACTTGGACTGCAGGTTGATCGCCACCTGCAGGGTGTCGTAGTTGAGCAGCGAGGCGAAGGTGAACTCGCCCAGCACCAGCGCGATCGAGATGAACGCGGCCGACAGCAGCGCGGTGGTGAGGTTGGGCACGATCACCCGCACGATCACCGTGGCCCAGCCCGCCCCGAGGCTGCGGGCCGCCTCGGCCAGGGTGGTCACGTCGATCGCCGAGAGCCCCGCGTCGAGCGAGCGGTAGGCGTACGGCAGCACGAGGACGACGTAGAGCAGGGCGAGCACGTACGGGGTGTCGCCGAAGAGGTAGTTGAGCCAGAGGACCACGTTCTTCAGCCCGACGACGATGACCAGCGGGGGCACGGTCAGCGGCAGCAGGCACAGGAACTCCAGCGGCCGGGCGGCCCAGGCGACGCGAAGCCGGACCCAGATCATCGTGGGCACCAGGAGCACCAGCATGAGCACCACGGTCAGCACCGCGAGCACCAGCGAGGTGACGATGGCGCCGGACAGGTTCGGGTCGGTGACCAGCTTGGTCCAGGCCGCCCCGGTGCGCCCGGACGTGAGGAAGTTCCGGGTGCTGAAGTCGAGCATGCTGAGCAGCGGGACGACGAAGAACAGCCCGACCAGGCCCAGCACCACCACGCGGAACGTGACGAGCCGCGCGTGGGCCGCACGCTGCGGCGTCATCGGACCCACCGCGCGGTGCGTCGGACGAGCAGGCTGTAGCCGGTCATGACCAGGGCGACGACGACGATCATCTCCAGGGCGAGGGCGTAGGCGAAGTTCTGCCGGCCGAGCACCACCTCGCTGGTGAGGGCGCTGCGGATCCACAGCGGGATGATCGGGCTGCCCTGGCTGACCAGCGCGGCGGCCGTCGCGTACGCGGCGAAGCTGTTGGCGAACAGCAGCAGCAGCGACCCCAGGAACGCGGGGGCGAGCAGCGGCAGCGCGACGTGGCGCCAGTACTGCCAGGTGCTGGCGCCCAGGCTCGAGGCCGCCTCGCGCCACTGGACCCGGATGCCGTCCAGGGCGGGCAGGAAGACGATCACCATCAGCGGGATCTGGAAGTAGGCGTAGACCAGCACCAGCCCCTTGAGGCCGAAGAGCCAGACGCTGCTGGTGAGGCTGGTGCCGAGGTGGGCGTCGAGCCAGGTCGACACCACCCCGGAGATCCCCAGCGTCGCGATGAAGGCGAAGGCCAGCGTGACCCCGCCGAACTGCGCCAGCACCCCGCAGATGCTCGTCACGAGCCGGCGCAGCGCTCCGTCCGGGGCACCGGTGACCACGGCGTACGCGGCCAGGGCGCCGACCACGCCGCCGATCAGCGCGGTGACCGCGGAGACCGCGATGCTGTTCGCCAGGGCGGTCAGGACGCTGCCCTCGGCCAGCCCGGCGAGGTTCGTCAAGCTCGGGCGCCCCTCCTCGGCGAACGCGCCGAGGACGACCGTCACCGTGGGGACCACGAGGAAGATCAGCAGGTAGACCCCGAACGGCAGGACGCCCAGGGCGGGGCGGAGCCGGCTGAGCCGCGACCGCGCCACGCGTCTGCCCCGAGTCCCCGTCGTCCCGTCCGCGCTCAGCTCGTCGCCTTGGTCCACTCCTTGCTGAGGACGGAGGCCGCCTGCTTGGTCTGGTCCGCGGTCAGGATCGTCGGCTTGCCGGTGACCGGCGGCAGCTTGGCGTACGCGGTCTTGTCGATCGTGCCGGCCTGCGCCATCGCGTCGGCGCGGGCCGGGCGGGCGCCGCCGCCGAGGAACAGGTTCTGCCCCTGGTCGGAGTAGAGGAACTCCTGCCACAGGCGGGCGGCCGCCGGGTGCGGCGCGTCCTTGCTGACGGCCTGGTAGTAGTAGCCGCCGACCAGCGCGTCGCTGGGGACCGTCACCTTCCAGGTGCTGATCTTGGCGCTCTCGGCCGCGTTCAGGTAGTCCCAGTCGATGACCAGCGGGGTCTGGCCGGACTCGATGGTGGCCGCGGTCGGGTCGGTCGGCAGGAAGTTGCCGGCCTTCTTCAACGAGGCGAAGAAGTCGACGCCCGGCTGGATGTCGTCGGCGGAGCCGCCGTTGGCCAGCGAGCTCATGACGACGCCCGAGAACGCCGCGCCGGCCTGCGTCGGGTCGCCGTTCAACGCGACCTTGCCCTTGTACTCCGGCTTGAGCAGGTCCTTGACGCTCGTCGGGGCCGGGACCTTGGCGGTGTTGTAGCCGATCGACATGTAGCCGCCGTAGTCGTTGACCCACGTGCCGCTCGGGTCCTTGAGCTCGTCGGGGATCGTGCTCCAGGTCGACACCTGGTACGGCGCGAACTTGGCGAGGTTGGCGAGGGCGACGGACTGGCCGAGGTCGAAGACGTCGGGGGCGCGGTCGGTCCCCTTCTGCTGGTCCGCCGCGTTGATCTCGTCCTGGCTCGCCGCGTCGGGCTGAGCGGAGTCGACCTTGATGCCGTACGTGGTCGAGAAGGCGGAGATGAGCTGGCCGTAGTTGGCCCAGTCCGGCGGCAGCGCGATGACGTTCAGCGTGCCCTCCTGCTTGGCCGCGGCCACCAGGGCGTCCATGCCGCCGGCCGCCTGCGCGGTGGTCCAGGTGGCCGCTCCGCCGGCGGCGCTGCCCGACGCGCTGCTCGACGGGGCCGGCGGCGCGCAGCCCGCGCCCAGCAGGACCAGTCCCGCGGTGAGTGCGGTGGCAGCCGCCATCCTCCGGCTGATCCTGCTGCTGATCTTGTTCGTGGCTGACGTACGCATGTGTGCTTCCGATCCGCCCTCACGGGCCCGCCTGGACGTGGTCCTGCTCCCGGTCGGCTCCGACCCCCGAAGCTCGATCAGTGCAGAGGATGGCACGTCCGCGCCGGCCAGCCGCGCCAGGGCGCGCCCGGTCAGGTGAACGTTGGGCGACGCGTTCCGCGGAGCAGGCGAGCGGCCTCGCTCAGCGTGGCCGCAGGCTGCAGACCGAGGGCGCGCAGCTCGTCGGTCACGTCGACCGGTGAGTCCCCACCCGTGTCCTGGTTGAGCTTGCCGCCGATGATCACGGCCCCCTCGAAGCCGGTCTGCCCGATCGCCTCCCGGAGCTCTCGACCGACCGCGAGGGCGGCGCCGTTGTAGGTGCCGAGCACGATGACGTCCGCGTCCTCGGCCACCGCGGTGTGCACGACGCCCGCCGGGGTCGAACCGCTCGACAGCAGCACGACCTCGGCGCCCGCGCGCGGCAGGGCGCGCAGCAGCGCGTCGCGGACGACGTCGTGGACGTCCAGCACGGCGAGGACGATGCGCGTGCCGCGCAGGTCGGGCAGCTCGTCGTCCAGGCCCGCCGACACGGTCCGGACGTGCCGGGCCTTCCAGGGCACGAGGTCGGCGACGGACCGGGGCGCGGCCAGGCGCAGGCGGTCCTCGAGACCGGCCATGCCGAGCATCCGCAGGGCGAGCAGCAGCGCCACCGGGTCGGCGACGTCCACCCCGTCGTCGGCCAGCAGCCGCAGCGCGGAGTCCCGGAACGTGCCCGCGTACGCGGCCACCTCGGACGCCACCCGCTCCGCCCGCTCCCAGTCCAGGACGGCCCCGGAACGTCGGACGTCGGCCTCGAGGTCGTGGGCGAGGAGCTGCACCTGGAGGTTCTCCGCGCCGGTGGGCACCCGGTCGGCCTCGGTCAACGGCACCGGGTGGACCGCGTGCCCGGTCGGGCGCCGCAGCTGGCCGGCGAGGTCGACCGTGAGGTAGCGCCGCAGCACCTCCGCGTTGTGCGCGGGGTCCCCGGGCCGCATGTCGACCGTCAGGCCGTAGACCATCGAGCCCAGGTGGTCGCGGTCGTGGACGTCGTCGACCGCGAGGTGCACGACCGCCCGGTGCCAGACGTCGTCGATCAGACCGCCGTAGGAGTGCGCCAGCCGGGCCCCGCAGAGGTCCTCCACGACGTGGCGCTCGAGGGCGGCCCAGCCGACGTACGCCCCGTAGTGGCTCGCCTGCATCGCCACCCCGTCGTCGAGGTAGGAGTGCACGAGTGCGCCTCGATGCCGCCAGGCCGCGAGCATGCCGATCGCGGTGACGGTCGCCTCGGTCACCTGCAGCGTGTCCTGCCCGCCCGGCACCTCGAAGGACCAGTACTGACCGAGGTTGCCGATCGTGGTGACGCCGGCGCCCAGCGCGGCCCGCGCGTGCTCCGCGCCGGCCGGCGTACCGATCATGAAGTCGCCGAGGTGCGGCTGGATCGCCGCGGCCTCGCCCAGCAGGGCCCACTCCTCGGGCCGCAGCGCCGGGCCCGTCTCCTTGTGCACGCCCTCCCGCTCGGCCTCGGGGACGCTCATCGCCCGGGACAGGGTCAGCCCGAAGCGGTCGCACGCGAGGCCGTGTTCGGCGAGCCCGACCTCGATCTCCTGCAGGGCCCGGGCCGTGGCCGGCCAGTCCGTCGAGCCGACGTGCGCGTGGTAGGTGATGCGCCCCTCACGCCGGGCCCGGAGCTTGACCTCGGCCTCGCTGCGCGCTCCGTGCCGACGCAGGTACGCCGTCTGGTGGATCGCCGCGGGGGCGGCAGCCCGGCCGGCCTCCAGCGGACGGGGGCCTCGAGCCATCATGCCGCTCAGTCGATCACGCGGTCAGCCGGTCGCGATGACCCGGTCGAGCCACTCGACCAGGAGGTCCCGCTCGGCGACGGTGAGGGCCTCGAGCCGGGGGGCGAGCGCACGGAACGTCACCGCCGCCGCCGTCGGGCCGTCGTCCGCGTGCGCCGGGGCGTCGGTGAGGATCTGGGCGAGCACCGCGTCGTAGATGCCGTCGGCCAGGCTGAGGTCGCGCTGCCCGGGCGGGGTCGACAGCAGCACCTGGATGACCCCCACCCCGGCCGACTGGATCAGCCCGACGGCCCGCTGCTCGCTGACCCGGAGCCGCCCGGTCGCCGCGACGCGGTGGACCCGCGACTCGAGCACGCGCTGACCCGACCGCGCGGCAGGCGACCGCTGGATCCGGCTCGGGTCGCTCAGCATCCGGAACACCGCCGGGTTGGCCAGGCCGAAGTCGATCTGCGAGCCCCAGCTGGTCCGCAGGTCGGCGACCGGGTCGCTGTCGGCGGCGACCGCCGCGGCCTCCTTCGCGGTCTTGGCCGACACGAACGCGGCCATCACGTGCTCGGCGACCGCCTCCAGCAGCCCGTCCTTGTCCCCGAACAGCCGGTAGATGGTCGGCGCCTGCACCCCGGCGCCCTCGGCGACCGCCCGCGTGGTCACAGCGGCAGGCCCCTCGCTCTGCAGCAGGTGCGCCGCGACGTCGACGACCCGTGCCCGCGTCGCGCTCCGGGTGTCGGTGGGATCGGCCATGAACCAAGGCTAACGGTTACTTGTTATCGACGTGTTTCCGGCGTTACCATCATCCTGCTTCCACTGATACCCAAGGAGAGACCATGATCGTCGTCACCGGAGCGACCGGCGCCCTCAACGGCGCCACCGTCGACCACCTGCTCGCCCGGATGCCCGCCAGCGAGCTCGTCGTGGCCGTACGCGACCCCGCCCGGGCCTCGCGGTTCGTGGAGGCGGGTGTCTCCGTACGTCAGGGCGGGTACGCGGAGCCGGAGTCGCTGCCCGCCGCGTTCGCCGGTGCCGACCAGCTGCTGCTGGTCTCCTCGAACGACCCCGGCGCCGACGCGGTCAGCCTCCACCGCAACGCGATCGACGCGGCCGTCGCGGCGGGGGTCGGGCGGGTCCTCTACACGAGCCACCAGGGCGCCGGGCTCGCCTCCCCGTTCGTCCCCGCCGCGGTGCACGCCCGGACCGAGCAGCTGCTCGAGGCGTCGGGTGTCGCCTGGACCTCGCTGCGCAACGGGTTCTACGCGCACAGCCTCGGCTGGCTCGCCGGCCCGTGGCGCGAGACCGGCGTGATCGAGGTGCCGGCCGACGGCCCGGTGTCGTGGACGGCTCGCGAGGACGCCGCCGAGGCCGCGGCGGTGATCCTCGCCTCCGACGGCGCGTACGACGGCCCGACGACCCTCACCGCGAACGTGGCGCCGACGTTCGCCGAGGTGGCGGACATCGCTGCGGAGCTCGTCGGTCGGCCGGTCGAGCGGGTGCTCGTGGACCCCGAGGTCTGGGTGGCCGCCCAGGTCGCGGCCGGGCAGCCGGAACGGATGGCGCGCTTCACCCTCGGCATGTACGAGGCCGCCCACCAGGGCTTCTTCGCCGGCGTCGACCCGCTGCTCACCACGCTCCTCGGTCGCGAGCCGCAGGACGTCCACGACGTGCTGGGGGCTCCCGCGCCTCACTAGGCTGCCTGCGTGGTCGTGGACGTGGTGGGGCTGCCCGCCGTCGGGTGGTCCGGCCTCGGGGAGGCCGAGCGCGTCCTCGTCGCCCGCGCGGAGGTCCTGCTCGGCGCGCCCCGGCACCTGGACCTGGTGCCCGACGTCGCGGGGCAGGAGCGTCACCCCTGGCCGAGCCCGCTGCGGCCGCAGCTGGCGACGTTCCTCGAGGAGTTCGCGAACCGTCGGGTGGTCGCGCTGGCCAGCGGCGACCCGCTGGTGCACGGCATCGGCAGCACCCTCGTCGACCTGCTCGGCGTCGACGCGGTCCGGGTCCACCCCGCCGTCTCGTCGGTGGCCCTCGCCGGCGCCCGGATGGGCTGGGACGCGGCAACCTTCGACGTCGTCCGGATCAGCTCGGAGGGCGCCCAGGAGGTCCGTGGGCTCGTCGCTCCCGGCCGCCGCCTCGTCGCGCTGTCCCGGGACGCGGGGAGCCCCGCCGCGGTGGCCGCGGTCCTGGCCGACGCCGGCTTCGGCCTCAGCGTGGTCACCGTCCTCGGTGACCTGGGGACCGCCGTCGAGACCCGGCGGGAGTCGCTCGCCGCGACCGGGGTCGAGGGGGACGTGCCCGCCCTGAACGTGGTCTGCGTCGCCTGCGCGACCGACCAGCCGGAGGCCGACGGCTCACCCGTGCCCGGGCTGCCCGACGACGCGTACGAGCACGACGGCCAGCTCTCCAAGCGGGTCGTCCGCGCCGCCGCGCTCGCGCACCTCCGCCCGAGCGCCGACGACCTGCTGTGGGACCTCGGTGCCGGTGCGGGTTCCGTGGCCATCGAGTGGTGCCGCGCCGTGCGGGGCGCCCGGGCGATCGCGGTCGAGCGGGACGGCGAACGTGCCGCCCGCATCTCCCGCAACGCCCGCCACCTGGGCGTCCCCGGTCTCCAGGTGATCAGCGGGGTGAACGCGGACGCGCTGACCTGGCTGCCCGCGCCGGACGCCGTGTTCGTCGGGGGCGGGGCCGACACCGGTCTGCTGCACACCGTCCTCACCATGATCAAGCCGGGCGGGCGGCTGGTCGTGCACGCCGTGACCGTCGAGACCGAGGCCCTGCTGCTCGACCTGCACGGCCGGCTCGGCGGCGAGGTCACCCGGCTGGGCGTGGAGACCCTGGGCCCGCTCGGGCGCTACCGCGGCTGGGTCCCCGCCCGACCGGTGACCCAGTGGAGCCTCGAGATCGACCCGGCCGACCGGGACGCGGACGCCGAGGCGTGACCGTCCACTTCATCGGGGCCGGACCGGGTGCGGCCGACCTGCTGACCCTGCGCGCCGTCCGGCTGCTCCAGGAGTCGGCGGTCTGCGTCTACGCCGGCACCTACCTCGACGACGCCGTGCTGGCCCACTGCCCGCCGGGGGCCGCCCTGATCGACAGCCGGCACCTCGACCTGGACGCGATCACCGGGCACCTCGTCGCCGCGCACGCCGCCGGCCACGACGTCGCCCGGCTCTGCTCCGGCGACCCCTCGCTCTACTCCGCGCTGGCCGAGCAGACCCGCCGCCTCGACGCCGCCGGCGTGCCGTGGGACGTCACGCCGGGCGTCCCCGCGTACGCCGCCGCCGCCGCCCGGGTCGGGCGTGAGCTCACCGTCCCCGAGGTGGCGCAGACGGTGATCCTCACCCGCGCCCAGGCCGCCTCGACCGCGATGCCCGAGACCGAGTCGTTGGCCTACCTGGCGCGCAGCCGCGCGACGCTCGTCCTGCACCTGGCCATCCGCCGCACCCGCGAGCTGGCCGCGACGCTGGTCGAGGCGTACGGGTCCGACTGCCCCGTCGTGGTCGTCGGCAACGCCTCCCAGCCCAGCGAGACCGTCCTGCGCGGCACCCTCGCCGACATCGCCGACGCCGTCGAGGCCGCAGGCCTCCGCCAGGCCGCGGTGATCATGGTCGGCCCCGCCCTCGCGGCGACGGACTTCACCGAGTCCCACCTCTACGACGCCCGCCGCCCGCGCCCGACCGCGGAGCCGGGACGAGCCTCCGGTGCGGAGGCTCGCGACGTGGCCGGACCGAGGTGACGTCGAAGGAGGGGTGGGGCACGACGGCGCTGAGCGTGGATGGGCCTGGCGGGAGACCGGGTCGCGAAGCTCGCGCCAGCACCGACCCACCCCGGGCGGATGGTGGCGAGGCGCCGTCGTCTGGCCCCCCTCCGGCGACGAGCTCTCGCCCTCGGCTCGCACGACGTGACCCCCCGGTCCACCGCGGGTGAGCGAGGACGTGGGATTCTGGGACACCCTCGGCGCCCTGGTGCCGCTGGCCCTCGCGGGGGCGTTCAGCTGGTTGCCGCTGACGGGACTGGTGGTGCTGCTGCTCGCCGGGAGCGGGATGGCCCGGGTCTGGGCCTTTGTGGCCGGACGGGTCGTCGGGCTCGCGCTGATCACCGTGGGCTTCGTCGCCGGCGCCCGGGCGCTGCCGGCACCCCGCTCGACCCCGTCGCTCGAGGGTCCGGTGGTGGCCTGGGCCGAGGTCGTGGTGGGGATCGCGCTGGTGGTCGTCAGCGCCGTCAGCTGGCTGCACCGGCACCGCCACCGGGCGCGGGCCGAGCCGGCCTGGCAGCGCCGGCTGAGCGAGGCCTCGGTCCCGGCGGTGTTCCTGACCAGCGTGGTCGTCGACCTGCAGCCCAAGGGCCTGGTGCTCGGGCTGGCGTCCGGGGTCGTCGTCCGGGCCGGGTCCATGCCGGTGGCCGAGGCGGTGCTCGCGGTGGTCGTCTACCTCGTCATCGCGGCCTCCTCGGTGCTGCTGCCCGTGGTGGCCACGTACGTCGCACCGGCCCGCACGGATCGCTGGCTGCGGGACGCCGAGGACTGGCTGGCCGCCCACGGATCGGTGCTGACCGTGGTCGTCGCCGCGCTGGTCGGCGTCGTGCTGGTGGTCGACGCGTTCGGTCGTTTCTGACCGGGTGCAGCAGGTCGCGGCGCGACGGACCGGGGCGGCCGGCGCAGGGCTGTCGTCGGGCCTGCACCGCCTGCGTGCAGGACCACCCGGGCGGGGCGTAGGTTCCGTCGATGGCCAGTCGGATCAGCGAGGTCGTGCTCGGTTGCCGTGACCCCGAGGTCCTGGCGCGCTTCTGGTGCGCGGTCCTGGACTTCGTCGTCCTGGACCGTGAGGAGGACGGCTCGCTCGAGATCGGGCCTCGCGAGGGGTTCGGCGGGGCGCAGCCGACGATCATCCTCAGCCGCCGCGACGAGCCGGAGCCCGGGAAGTCCCGCCTGCACCTCGACGTGAACGCCACCGACCGCGACCAGGACGCCGAGCTCGCACGTCTCCTGGGGCTCGGCGCGCGCCCGGCCGACGTCGGGCAGACCGGCGACGAGTCCTGGCACGTCCTCGCCGATCCCGAGGGCAACGAGTTCTGCCTGCTGAGGACCCGGCTCGACCCGCTCTGACCCGGCGCGCCGTCGCGCGGCGGGCGCGGGCGCCATGATGAGCCGGTTGCGCGCTCGGCTGCTGGTGGGGCGCCAGGCCAGTCGTCCGGCTGGTCGAACGAACAGGGAGAGGGACGTCCGTGAAGGCATTGTTCATCGGCGGGAACGGCATCATCAGCTCGGAGTGCAGCCGCCTGGCGGTGGAGCGGGGTTGGGAGCTCACGCTGCTGAACCGTGGCGTCGACAGCACCCGGCCGCCGATCGAGGGGGCCGAGTCGCTGGTCGGTGACGCCACCGACCCGGGGTCGCTGCGCGCAGCCGTCGGGTCCCGCACGTTCGACACCGTGGTGAACTTCCGGGCCTTCACCCCCGACCAGGTGCAGGCCGACGTCGAGATCTTCGCCGGGCGCACGGGTCAGTACGTGTTCATCAGCTCGGCGTCCGCCTACCGCAAGCCCGTCGCTCGCCTTCCCATCACCGAGTCCACGCCGCTGCGCAACCCCTTCTGGCAGTACTCGCGGGACAAGATCGCCTGCGAGGACCTGCTCGTCTCGGCCTACCGGGAGACCGACTTCCCGGCGACCATCGTGCGCCCCTCGCACACGTACGACCCGACGCTGATCCCGATGGACGGCGGGTGGACCGTGATCGACCGGATGCGCCGCGGACGCCCGACCGTGGTGCACGGCGACGGCACGTCGTTCTGGACGCTGACCCACTCGCGTGACTTCGCCAAGGGCTTCGTCCCGCTCCTGGCCGACCCGAGGCTGCGCGGTGAAGCCGTCCACATCACCTCGGACGAGAGCCTGACCTGGGACGACGTCGCCCGGGGTCTGGCCAGTGCGGCCGGGACGACGGCCGACATCGTGCACGTCGGCTCGAGCCGGATCGGTCGGGCCATCCCCGAGTGGGCGGACGGGATCCTCGGGGACAAGGCCCACTCCCTGATCTTCGACAACACGAAGCTCAAGTCGCTCGTCCCGGACTTCGCCGCGACGACCACGTGGGCCCGGGGCGCGCGCGAGATCGTCGACTGGTACGACGCGCACCCCGAGCAGCAGGTCGTGGACCCGGACCTCGACGCCACGCTCGACCAGCTGGCCAGCGAGGAGAGGGCCTGACCTCGGGCGGGCGGTGCGACGGGAGCGCCGTGTGACTCCTCGCTGCACGTCGCACGCACCGCACCAGCACGAACCTCCCGAGCATCCGGTGACCGGCGTAGGAGCAGGCGAGCGCGAGGAGGGGGCGGCTGGGAGCCCGCACCATCACCTCCCGCAGCTCCTGTTGACGCTCTGCCTGGTCACGGCCGGGCGCTCGTGCTCGTCGGAGCCCTCACATCAGAGGACCTGACCGCCGTTGACCGTGAGGGTCTGGCCGGTGACGAAGGCGGCGGCGTCGGAGAGCAGGTAGGCCACCGCGCCCGCGACGTCCTCGGGGACGCCCATCCGACGCAGCGGCACCTGCTCCTCGTACGCGGTGGTGTCGGCACCGGCGTGCCGTTCGACGGGGATCCAGCCCGGGTTCACCGCGTTGACCGTGATCTGCTCGGGGCCGAGCTCCTTCGCCCAGACGTGCAGCAGGCCGAGCTCGGCGCTCTTGGCCGCGACGTAGGCCGAGGTGCCGGGCAGGTGCCGGTCGACGGTGTCGGAACCGATGAGCACCACGCGACCGCCGCCGGCCCGGCGCATCGCGGGCAGCGCCGCCTGCACGAGCAGGGTGGGACTGAGGACGAAGAACTCGAGCTGGTCGAGGTACGCCCGCCAGGTCAGGTCGGCCACGGTCGCGTTCGGCTGCGGGCCGGTGGCGTTGGCGACGACCCCGGTGACCGGGCCGAGCTGCTCGCCGGCGGCCCCGATCAGCCGCGCCACCTCCGACTCGTCGGTGACGTCCCCGCCCAGGGCGACGGCCTCGCCCCCGCCGGCTCGGATGTCGGCCACCACGGCCTCGGCCCCGGCGGCGCCCGAGCGGTAGTTCACGGCTACGGCCCAGCCCGCCGCCCCGAGGTGACGGGCGATCACCGCACCCAGGCCTCGCGAGGCACCACTGACGAAGCACACGGGACGTGGGTCGCTCATCGGGCGAGCGTAGAGCGGCCGCTGGGCGCAGTCAGTCCCTGTCGGGAGGGTCAGCCCAGAGGTCGGCCCTGAGATCCCACCGGTCGATGCGCCCGACCGGCGAGTTCCACGCTCGTCGCCACCTTGCCGCGCCCGTCGACGCGTCGAATCTCAGGGCGCAGTGCCGTGACGTGAGCCGCGTGAGCGGGGTCAGGCCGTGCTGCGCGGCGTCCAGACCTGTCCGGTCGCGGTCACCCGTGTCGCGCTGCTCCCGATGATGACGAGGGTCTTCATGTCGACGGCGGCGGGGTCGAGCTCCGCGAGGGTCGTCACCACCACCGACTCCTCCGCACGGCCGACGTCGCGCCCCAGGACGACGACGGTCTCCGGCCCGCGGACCTCGAGCAGCAGGTCGCGGGCGGCCGCGACCTGCCAGTCGCGGCTGCGCGAGGCCGGGTTGTAGAGCGCGAGCACCAGGTCGGCCTCGGCCGCGGCGCGCAGCCGTCGCTCGACCAGCTCCCAGGGCTTGAGCCGGTCGGACAGCGACAGCACCGCGTAGTCCGCGCCGAGCGGTGCCCCCGCCCGCGCGGCGACGGCCTGCGCGGCGGTGAGCCCGGGCAGCACCTCGACGCTCACGTCGGGGAACTCGTCGGCCACCTCGTACGCCGCGGCCGCCATCCCGAAGACCCCGGCGTCGCCGCCGGAGACGATCGCGACCCGCGCTCCGGTCGCGGCCAGGGCGAAGGCCTCGCGCGCCCGGTCCAGCTCGACGGTGTTCCCGCTGGCGTGGCGCTGCAGCCCGGCGCGCGAGGGCACGCGGTCCACGTACGGCCCGTAGCCGACGACGTGCTCGACCTCGGCGAGCGCGGCCGCCACCTCGGGGGTCACCCAGGCGTCGGGGCCCGGCCCGAGCCCGATGACCAGCAGCCGGCCCGTGCCCTGGTGCTCGTGCGCGGCCGGCGCTGCGGACGCCGCCCGGTCGGCCGCGTCGGCCCGTCGGTCGGAGCCGGGGACGAGCACCATCGCGAAGTACGGCACGCGGTCGGGGTCGACGTCGCGGACGGGCAGCACCCGTTCGGCGCCGGTGCTGGCGCGCTCGACGTAGCGCGCCTCGTCCAGCCGGCCGGCCTGGCGCAGCGCCTCGACCACGCCTGAGAACGTTCGCCCCAGCTTCATGATCGCGGCCGCGTCGGTCCCGGCGAGCCGGCGGGCGAGCTCGGGCACCCCGAGGGTGCCGGGCAGCACGGTGAGGACGTCCTCGTGCCGCGCGACCGGCGTGGCCAGCGCGGCCGTCGACGCGCTCACCGAGGTGATGCCGGGGACGACCTGGCAGTCGTAGCGGTCGGCCAGCCGCTCGTGCAGGTAGGAGTAGGAGCTGTAGAACATGGGGTCGCCCTCGGCGAGCACGACGACGTCGCGGCCGGCGTCGAGGTGCTTGGCCAGCCGTTCGGCGGACTCGTCGTAGAAGTCGTTGACCGCCCCGTAGTAGCCCTGCGGGTGGTCGGTCGACCCGGTGGTGACGGGATAGATCAGCAGCTCCTCGACCGCCTCCTCGCGGACGAGGTCGCCGGCGATGGTCCGGGCGATCGAGCGCCCCGCGGTGCCGGAGTGGAAGGCGACGACGTCGGCCGCCGCGATGAGCCGTGCGGCCTTGAGCGTGATCAGCTCCGGGTCGCCGGGGCCGACCCCGACCCCCCAGAGGCGCCCGGGCGGGGGTTCGGGTGCGTGTGCCGGTCCGGTCACGCGAGCTCGTCCTCGGTCGCGAGCGCGTTGATCGCGGCGACGCAGAGCGCCGAACCGCCGCGCCGCCCGTGCACGACGAGGTACGGCAGGTCGTACGGGTTGTCGGCCAGGGCCGTCTTGGACTCGGCCGACCCGACGAAGCCGACGGGGATCCCCAGCACGGCGGCCGGCCGGGGGCCGCCGTCGGCCACCGTCTCCAGCAGGTGGAACAGGGCCGTGGGCGCGTTGCCGATGGCCACGACCGCGCCCTCGAGCGCGTCGCCCCACAGGGAGACGGCCGCGGCCGAGCGGGTGGTGCCCCAGGCGCGCGCGAGCCCGGTGGTGCGCGGGTCGTGGAGCAGGCAGCGCACCTCGTTGTCGGCGGGCAGCCGGCGGCGGGTGACGCCGGAGGCGATCATCTGCGCGTCGGTGAGGATCGGCGCCCCGGCCCGGAGGGCGCCACGGGCCGCCTGGACGAGCCGCGGGTGGAACTCGAGGTCGTCGACCAGGCCGGTGTCCCCGGCCGCGTGGACCATGCGGACGGCGACCACCGACTCGTCGGGCCGCAGGCGCGACAGGTCCGTCTCCGCCCGGATCGTCGCGAACGAATCGCGGTAGATGGCCCCGGGGTCGGTCTGGTACGCGTAGCGCCGGGTCGGCGCCGTCGCCGGCAGGGCGGTCGCGGGCAGGCCGGGCGTGGGCAGTGCGGTCGTCGGCAGCCCGGTCACGCGGGCCTCAGGCACGGGTCAGCAGGAGCTCGGCGAGGTCCACCCGGGTGGGCGCGACGAGGTCGGCGTGCGGCTCGCTCGGTGCACCGCAGCGTCGCTCGCACCCGCTGAGGTGCGTACGCCGGCCGGCGCCTCCGGCGGCCACGAGCTGGGCGGCGAGGTTCTGCGTGTCGGCCCGGCCGTTGCTGCACCAGGGTGCCCCGACGCAGGCGCTGACCAGGGTCCAGGCGTGGTCGGGCTGGGTGACGAGGCCGACGGCCTCCAGCGTGCTGGCTGCGGGGGCGGCGTACGGCAGCACGAGGCTCCGCCACGGGGTCACCACCACCGGTCCGCCGCCGACAGCCGCCTGCACGGCGTCGACCTGCGTCGGACCGAGCAGCCCGAGCGGGACGTCCACCACGAGGTGGTCCCCGACCATGCCGGGCGGCGTCGGTGCTGTGGGCGTCCGGAGGGCTGCCTCGGTCCCGCCCACGAGGGGCTCGTGGAGCTGGCGCACGTGCCACTCCTCGGTGCGCCGTTCGAGGAACCGCAGCGCCAGCGCCACGAGGGTCTCGGCCGCCTCGACCAGACGGACGGGTCGGGTCCGGCGACGTTCGCCGACGAGGAGCTCGCCCCGCCCGGCGTCGAGCGCGCGGTAGCCGAGGTCGCCCCCCAGCCCCGCCACGTCGTCGCGGCCGTCGTCGAGGACGAAGAGGAACCGGCCGGGCAGCTCCGCCAGCCGGGGCTCGGCGAGCAGCGCCTGGTCGAGCCGGGCGACCAGGGGACGCAGGTCGGCGCGGCCGCCGCTCAGCCCGGTCAGCGGCGACGCCACGACGTTGCGGATCCGCTCGTGCGCGGCCGACGGCAGGAACCCGGCCCGGCCCACCGCGTCCTCGAACGGCTCGGGGACGACCGCCGGCAGTCCACGGACCTGCACGCTCGCCCGGGAGGTGAGCTGCAGGAGGCCGCTGCCGTAGGTCTGCGCCAGCCGGCTCAGGTTCCGCAGCGCGGTCCCGGTCGTCTGTCCCCCGGGGACGCGGATCCGCACCATGGCGCCGTCGGCGGCCTCGTGCGGCCGGAGCACGCCGGGGCAGCGGTCGGCGCGGGGGGACTCGGGCACCTGGTCATCGTAGGAGCCTCCGCGGACAGGTCCACCCCGGAGAATGGGCGGATGAGACCCGTACGCCGTCCCGACGCCGGCCGCGCCCTGGCCGGGCTGCTCCTCTTCACGGGGACGGTGCACCTGGTCCGGCCGCACGTCTTCGACGCGGCGCTGCCGGACTGGCTGCCGGGCACCAAGCGGGCCTGGGCCCTCGGTTCGGGCATCGCCGAGCTGGTCTGCGGGGGGCTGGCGGCGCTGCCGCGCACCCGTCGGCTCGGCGGGTGGGCGAGCGCGGCGCTCTTCGTCGCGGTCTTCCCCGGGAACGTGCACATGGTCAGCACGGCCCGCACGCCGCGCGCCCGGGCGGTCACGATGGCCCGGCTGCCGCTGCAGGTCCCGCTGGTCCTCTGGGCGCTGCGGGTCGCCCGGTCCTGAGGAGCCCCGTGCCAACTGCGGGAAAGATCTGACCGGGCAGTCGCGGCCGGATCTTTCCCGTCCCCCACGGCAGGGGCGGGTGGTCAGGGGCGCCGGTCGACGAGCGCCCAGCTGGCGCCCGCGGACACCGCGGTCACGGCGAGCACCGACGGCCACGGCCCGACGACCTTGGCCAGCGGGTGCGACCCCCCGAAGCCGAGGACGTAGAGCGCGCTCAGCGCGACGGTGACCCCGGGACCGCGCTTGGCGAGCCAGGTGCGGCCGGCGTACACGCCCGCGGCGGCGAGCACCACCCCGCCGAGGGGACGGATCCCGGTCTCCCGGGCGACGGTGAAGCCGCCGAGCAGGCCGAGCGCGACGACCGGGACGGTCTGGACCTTGGTGGCGGGACTGAGAGGCACGTCCTCGACCGTACGTCCCCGGGTTGAGCGGGGCGCGGAGCATGGACGCGTCATGGAAGGGCCCCAGCGAGATCGCGCGGAGCGGTTGCGGGTCGTGCTCGAGCGGGACGGTCCGACCTGCGTGTGGTGCGGCCGGACGTTCACCCACCAGGTGGTGCCGACCACCGACCACCTCGTGCCCCGGGTCAAGGGCGGGCCGTCCTGGCTGGAGAACGAGGTCGCGGCCTGCCGCCGCTGCAACGGCGACCGTGGGCACCGCGGGGCGGCGGAGTGGCTGGAGGAGTGCGGGCGCCGGGCCTGGCCCGCCGACGGGGACCGCGTACGGCGGGTGCTGGTCTCGCTCGAGGAGGCGATCGCGGTGCGGGGCGGGCAGCGTCGGGCCCGGTCCCACCTGGCCACCCAGGTGCGCCGGCTGCGCCGGCAGGGGTGAGGATCGGAGCATGGACGTACTTCTCACCGGGGCCTCCGGCTACATCGGGGCCGTCGTGCTCGACCAGCTGCGCAGGGCGGGGCACTCCGTGACGGCCGTGGTCCGCAGCGACCGGGCGGCCGAGCGGGTCACGGCGGCCGGGGCGACCGCCGTGCAGGGCGACCTGACCGACCGCGCGTGGTTCGCCGGTCAGCTCCGCGAGGTCGACGGCGCGATCCACACCGCCTCGCCGGGTGACGCGACCAGCCCCGCCTTCGACCGGGCCGTGGTCGCCGCGGTCGTCGAGGCGTTCGACGGCACGGCCAAGCCGTACGTGCACACCAGCGGCCTGTGGATCTACGGCAGCGGCGAGGGCCTCTCGGAGGACAGCCCGCTGAACCCGCCGGCCCTGACGCAGTGGCGCCCGGCCGTCGAGGCCGACGTGCTCGACTCCGACCTGGTCGCTTCGATCGTCGTGCCCGGCGTGGTCTACGGCCACCGCGGCGGCCTGCCGAACCTGGTCGTCGACGCTCCCCGGGACGGCTCCGGGCGGCTGGTCCTGATCGGCGACGGCAGCCAGCACTGGGGCGTCGTGCACGTCGACGACCTGGCCGCGCTCTACGTGTCGGTCCTCGAGAGCGGACGCGCCCTCGGGCGGGTGCTCGGGGTGACCGACGAGAACCCGACCGTGCGCGACCTCGGCGAGGCGACCGGTGCCGACGTGGTCGGCGAGCCGGTCGAGCACACCCGGGCCCGCCTCGGGGAGGCGTTCGCGGACGCCCTGCTGCTCGACCAGCAGTTCGTCGTCGGGCGCAAGGCGACCGGGCTCGGCTGGTCCCCGCAGGGCCCGACCCTGATCGACGACCTCAGCGAGGGCTCGTACGCCGAGCACGGCTGAGCGGACGACGACGGGATGGTCCTGCACCGTGGTGGTGCAGGATCCACCCCGTTCTGGAGTGCCTGAGGCTCAGCCGAGGCCGAGCTGGGTGAGGATGCCGAGCTGGTCGCTCTGCCCCCAGCGCTCGACCATGCGGCCGTCGACGAAGCGGCTGATCTGCATGCCGCGGATCGAGAAGCTCTTCTGCGTCGGGGCGTGGCCCTGGAACTCACCCGTGTGGGTGCCGCTGAACGTGTAGGCGAACGCCACGTTGTCGTCGTCGACCACGAGGTGGTCGACCTCGATGTGCATGTCCGGGAACGCCTCCCGCAGCTCCCCGAACATCGCGGCGTAGCCCTGCGGGCCCGGGACCTGGCCGGGAGCGGGGTCATGGTCGACGCAGTCCGGGGCGACGAGGTCGTCGAAGGCGGCGAAGCTCCCGGAGTTGGCGGCCTCGCCGAAGGCGGTCTGCGCCTTCAGGTTGGCGTCCCTGGTGGGGTGGAGGATGCTCATGCCCTGCCGTTCGTCGCGGGTGCCGGTGCTGGATCGGTCGTGGCCGGAGGCCGGGTCGCGCGCGCGGCACGAGGGTCGAAGCGGCTGCCCGAGAACAGGCCGACGACCCCTCCGTACGAGCCGGGCAGCGCGCGGACCAGCAGGTCGGGGAGCCTCGCCGTGGCCCAGCCGACGAGCACCCGACGCCGCCGGCGCTCGACGCCGCGCAGGATCGTCTGCGCCGCGGTCGCCGCCGGGATGCGCAGCAGCCTCGCCACCCGCCCGCGGGTGACGTCGAACGCCGCCCGGTCCGCCCTCTGGGCGACCGGGGTGTCCGCCGCGATCCGGGTGGCGACGCCGCCGGGGTGGACGACCGTGACGCCGACCCGCCCGGCGAGCTCGTGGCGCAGGGCCTCGGCGAACCCGCGCACGCCGAACTTCGCCGTCACGTAGGGGACCTGGCCGGGCGCGGCGAAGATCCCGAAGATGCTCGACACGACCACCACGTGCGCGCCGGGGTGGGCGAGCAGCACCGGCAGCAGCCCGTGGGTCAGCGAGATCACCGCCCGCAGGTCGACCTCGAGCACGCGGTCGAGCTCGGCCAGGCTCAGCTCCGCGAGCTCCCCGCCCACCGTGACGCCGGCGTTGTTCACCAGCAGCGTCGTCTCCGGGTGCTCGGCCGCGAGCCGCGTCCCGAGCTCGACCGTGGCGTCGTGGTCGCCCAGGTCCGCGACCACCGTCTCGACGCGCAGGTCGGGGTGCCGCTGCCGGACCGCCCCGGCGACCCGGTCGAGCCGGTCCTCGTGCTGGTCGACGAGGACGAGGTGGCTGCCGCGGTCCGCGAGCCCGTACGTCAGGGCCTCGCCGATGCCGCTGCCCGCCCCGGTGACGACGGCCGTGCCGCCGGCGCAGACGTACGGCCTCACCGCGCGTCCTCTCGTTCGGGACCCACGGGCTCGCGGGTGAACCGCAGGCCCTCGGTCTGCCGACCCCAGCGGAACGCGGCGGTGCCGCGCAGGTGGTCCGACGGCGAGCGCCACGGCCCGCGCGACCCCTGCTCGGGCAGCCGGCCGCGGCCGCGCCGGGCGTAGCCGGCGGTCAGGTCGAGGAGGGGGCGGCGTTCCGCGGCGACGTCGTGGGGGGCCGGGCCGGGCGTCACCACGGCGAGCCCGTCGCGCCGCATCCGGCGCAGCAGGCGGGTCACCCAGTGCGCGACGAGGTCGGCGCGCAGGGTCCAGGAGGCGCGGGCGTAGCCGAGGGTGAACGCCAGGTTGGGCACGCCCTCGAGCATGGAGCCCCGGTACGCGAGCCGCCCGCCCACCGTCACGGGGTGGCCGTCGACGGCGAGCGTGACGCCGCCGAACGCCAGCAGCTCCAGCCCGGTGGCCCGGACCAGGACGTCGGCCGGCAGCTCCGTCCCCGACGCGAGCCGCACCCCGGTGGGCGTGAGCGTCTCGACGCTGCCGGTCACCACCTCCGCCCGGCCTGCGGCGATGGCCGCGAAGAGGTCCCCGTCCGGGCTCACGCACAGCCGCTGGTCCCAGGGGTCGTAGCGCGGCGAGAAGTGCGTGCCGACGTCGTAGCCCGGGGGCAGCCGACGCGTGGCCGCGCGCAGGAGCAGCCGGCGCACGAGCGCGGGACGGTGGCGGCTGGCCGTCACGGTCACCAGCTGGGCCACGAGGTGGCGGCTCCGGCTGACCCTGGCCAGCGCCCCGGGCGGCACCCTGCCGGACAGCCGCCGGACGAGACCGTCCTCGCGTGGCACGGCCGCGACGTACGACGGCGAGCGCTGCAGCATCGTCACCCGGGCCCCTCGGGCGGCCAGGGCGGGCACGAGGGTCACCGCCGTCGCGCCGCTGCCGAGCACCACGACGTCGCGGCCCGCGACGTCGAGGTCGACCGGCCAGTGCTGGGGGTCGACCAGGCGCCCGCCGAAGGCGTGCTGACCGGGGAGCTCGGGCGCGTACCCGCCGTCGTAGCGGTAGTAGCCCGTGCACAGCCAGAGGAAGCGGCAGACGATCGTCGAGCGGGTCTGGTCGTGGGCCACCGTCACCCGCCAGCGCGCGTCGGCGCTCGACCACTCCGCGCCGACCACCCGGTGCCCCAGCCGCACCTGCCGGTCGACCCCGTACGCCCGGGCCGTCCGGTCGAGGTAGGCGAGGATGTCGGCGCCGTCGGCGATCGACCGCGCGCTGCGCCAGGGCGCGAAGTCGTAGGCGAACGTGTACATGTCCGAGTCCGAGCGGACCCCCGGGTAGCGGAAGAGGTCCCAGGTGCCGCCCAGCGAGTCCCGGGCCTCGAGCACGACGACGGACTCGTCCGGGGACTCGCGCCGCAGGTGGCAGGCCGCCCCGATCCCGGACAGCCCGGCGCCGACCACGACGACGTCGACCGACTCCTGCACCCCCTGATCCTGCACGCCCCGATCCTGCCCGCCCTGGTCCAGCGGCCCGGAGCTACGACAACCGTGCCGAGGCCGAGCTCTCGGCCGGTGATCGATCGACGGCTGAGCTTCTGACGCAGACCCACACCAGAGGTGGTCAGTCGCACAGAAGTCCAGCCGGCCGGAGGCAGGGGGGCCGCTAGGCTCGCGGCACGACCTCGGACCCAGGAACCCGGTGAGACTCCGGGACGGTCCCGCCACTGTGAGCCCCGCGTCCGTGCACGGGGGTGAGTCAGAGACTGCCCGGCGTCGCGACCTGTCCCTGCTTCACCGACGCTCGAGGCTCTGCGGATCTCAGACCCCGGCGAGGAGCCTGAGTGTCCCCCTTCAGAAGTACGGCACGTCCCTCCGCTGCCCAGGCGGCGCCTCGCGGCGTCCTCCTCGGTCGCGGTACGCCCGGTTCGGCCCTCCCTCCTGACCGTGCCTGGCGAGGCATCCACCTGGACGGCGGAGCCACGCACCCCACTTCTGACGGAGGACACTGATGCCCCGGATCGTCCTGCTCTCCACCTCCGACACCGACCTGCTGACGGCCCGCGCGAGCGGGGCCGACTACGTCGTCGCCAACCCGGGGCGTCCGGCGCACACCGAGATGGCCGCCGCCTTCGAGTCCGCCGACCTGATCGTCGCGCGCGTCCTCGGCTCGCCGCGCGACCTCTGCGGGGGGTTCGACCGGATCCGGGCGACGGGCAAGCCGATGGTCGTGCTCGGCGGCGAGCAGGCGCCCGACGCCGCGCTCATGGAGCAGTCGACGGTCCCGATCGGGACCTGCGCCGAGGCCCACCGCTACCTCGCCCAGGGCGGCCCCGAGAACTTCCGCCAGCTGCACGCGTTCCTCTCCGACACCGTGCTGCTGACCGGTGTCGGGTTCGAGCCTCCGGCCGAGCAGCCGCAGTGGGGGGCCCTGCCCCGACCGGCCCTCGAAGAACGTCCCCTGAGCCTGTCGAAGGGCCCCGCAGGGGTTGACGTCCTACCTGGCCGAGGGGAGAGCCAACCTCTTCGAGGCCCTTCGACGGGCTCAGGGGGCGTTGTCCCCGTACGCCCGCGGGTGGCGATCCTCTTCTACCGGGCGCAGTTCACGGCCGGGAACACCGCGTACGTCAGTGCGCTGGCCGACGCGGTGGACGCGGCCGGCGGGCAGGGCGTACCGGTCTTCGCCGCCTCCCTGCGGGACGCCCCCGACGACCTGATCGAGCACCTCTCGACGTACGACGCGCTGATCACGACGGTCCTGGCCGCCGGCGGCACCCGCCCGGCGAACGCGTCGGCCGGCGGCGAGGACGAGGCCTGGGACGTCCGCAAGCTGGCCGGGCTCGACGTCCCGATCCTGCAGGGCCTGTGCCTGACCACGAGCCGCAGCGACTGGGCCGACTCCGACGAGGGCCTGTCGCCGCTCGACGTGGCGACGCAGGTGGCGGTGCCCGAGTTCGACGGGCGGATCATCACCGTGCCGTTCTCCTTCAAGGAGGTCGACGCCGACGGGCTGCCGCACTACGTCCCCGACCCCGAACGCTGCGCCCGCGTCGCCTCGCTGGCGGTCAACCACGCCCGGCTGCGCCACATCCCGCCGAGCGAGCGCAAGATCGCCGTCGTCCTGTCGGCCTACCCGACCAAGCACTCCCGGATCGGCAACGCGGTCGGCCTCGACACCCCGGTCTCGGTGATCAGGCTCCTGCGCGCGCTGCGCGAGGAGGGCTACGACCTCGGTGAGCCCGGTGAGATCCCGGGCACCGCGCCGCTGCCGGAGGTGGAGGGCGAGGAGCCCGACACGACCGCCGGCAACGCGCTGATCCACGCGCTCATCGACGCCGGCGGGCAGGACCCCGACTGGCTGACCAGCGACCAGGTCGCCGGCCAGCGCGTCCGCATCCCGGCCGCGACGTACAAGGGCTGGCTCGCGGGCCTGCCGACCGACCTGGTCGAGCACGTGACGCGGACCTGGGGCGAGGCCCCGGGCGAGCTGTTCGTGGACCGCACGCAGAGCCCGGACGGCGAGATCGTCGCCGCGACCCTGCAGGCCGGCAACGTCGTGATCCTCGTGCAGCCGCCGCGCGGCTTCGGCGAGAACCCGATCGCGATCTACCACGACCCCGACATGGCCCCGACCCATCACTACCTCGCCGTCTACCGCTGGGTGGAGCGCGAGTTCGGCGCGCACGCGGTCGTGCACGTCGGCAAGCACGGCAACCTCGAGTGGCTGCCCGGCAAGAACCTCGGGATGTCCGCCTCCTGCGGCACCGACGCGGCGCTCGGCTCGATGCCGCTGATCTACCCGTTCCTGGTGAACGACCCGGGCGAGGGCACGCAGGCCAAGCGCCGCGCGCACGCCACGGTCATCGACCACCTCGTGCCGCCGATGGCGCGCGCGGAGGCGTACGGCGACATCGCCCGGCTCGAGCAGCTGCTGGACGAGTACGCGACCGTGTCGGCGATGGACCCCGCCAAGGCGCCGGCCCTGCGCGGGGAGATCTGGACCCTCGTGCAGGCGGCCGAGATGCACCACGACCTCGGCCTCGACGACCGGCCGGGCGACGAGGCGTTCGACGAGTTCGTGCTGCACGTCGACGGCTGGCTCTGCGAGATCAAGGACGTCCAGATCCGCGACGGGCTGCACGTGCTCGGTCAGCCCCCGGTCGGCGACAACCTCGTCAACCTGGTGCTCGCCGTGCTGCGCGCCAACCAGGTGTTCGCCCTTCAGGTGAACGGCATCCCCGGCCTGCGGGTCGCGCTCGGGCTCAAGGAGAACGAGTCGAGCACGGCCGAGGCCGACGCCGCGGAGCAGCAGGCGCGGGCGCTGGTCGAGGCGCTGGCGGAGGCCGGCTGGGACGAGTCCCGGGTGCCGGAGATCGTCGCGGCCCAGCTCGGGCCGGACCATCCGGGCGTGGCGGGCGTCGAGGCGTCGCTCGCCTTCGCCTGCCGTGAGGTCGTGCCGCGGCTGGCCCGGACGACCGACGAGATGACGAACACGCTGCACGCGCTGGCCGGCGGCTACGTCCCGGCCGGACCGTCCGGCTCGCCGCTGCGCGGCCTGGTCAACACGCTCCCCACCGGACGGAACTTCTACTCCGTCGACCCCAAGGCCGTGCCGTCCCGGCTGGCCTGGACGACCGGCCAGGCGATGGCCGAGTCGCTGCTGCAGCGCTACCTCGACGAGACCGGGGAGTACCCGGCGTCGGTCGGCCTCTCGGTCTGGGGCACCTCGGCCATGCGCACCTCGGGCGACGACGTGGCCGAGGTCCTCGCGCTGCTCGGGGTGCTGCCGACCTGGGACGAGGCCTCGCGCCGCGTGGTCGGGCTGGAGCCGCTGCCCCTCGCCGAGCTCGGCCGGCCCCGGATCGACGTGACCGTGCGCATCTCGGGCTTCTTCCGCGACGCCTTCCCGCACGTGGTCACGATGATCGACGACGCCGTCCGCCTGGTGGCCGGCCTCGACGAGGCGCACGAGGACAACTACGTCCGTCGTCACGCCGACGCCGACCGTGCGCTGCACGGCGACGAGCGCCGGGCGACGACGCGGATCTTCGGGTCCAAGCCCGGCTCGTACGGGGCGGGGATCCTGCAGGTCATCGAGTCCGGGAACTGGCGCGACGACTCCGACCTCGCCGAGGTCTACACGGCGTGGGGCGGGTTCGCGTACGGGCGCGACCTCGACGGCGTCAGCGCGCGCGAGGACATGGAGTCGACCTACCGGCGGATCGCGGTCGCCGCCAAGAACATCGACACCCGCGAGCACGACATCGCCGACTCCGACGACTACTTCCAGTACCACGGCGGCATGGTCGCCACCGTCCGCTCGCTGACCGGGTCGGAGCCCAAGGCGTACGTCGGGGACAGCACCACCCCGGACGCCATCCGGACGCGGACGCTGACCGAGGAGACGGCGCGGGTGTTCCGCTCGCGGGTGGTCAACCCGCGCTGGATCGCCGCCATGCGCAAGCACGGCTACAAGGGCGCGTTCGAGCTGGCGGCGACGGTGGACTACCTCTTCGGCTTCGACGCCACGGCCGGGGTCGTGCCGGACTGGATGTACGCCACGCTCGCCGAGACGTACGTGCTCGACAAGGAGAACCAGGACTTCCTGCGCCACGCGAACCCCTGGGCGCTGCACGCGATGGTGGAGAAGTTCAGCGAGGCGGCCGAACGCGGCCTGTGGGCCGAGCCGGACCCCGAGCTCATGGACCGGATGCAGCAGGTCTACCTCGACGTCGAGGGCGACCTCGAGGACCGCATCTCGTGAGCGTCCCCCTGAAAGCGGGTCCCTCGATGGCGGGCAGCCCGCGCGCCGAGCGTGGCCCGAGGGCCCCGGGGCGATCGAGCGACCCGCTTTCAGGGCGATCGTCGTGAGCCTCGACCTGGACGCGCTGGACGACGAGACGCTGACGTTCCTCACGGAGCGGCACCTGGCCACCCTGACGAACGTCCGCGCCGACGGGATGCCGCACGTGGTCCCGGTCGGCTTCACGTACGAGCCCGAGACCCGGCTGGCGCGGGTCATCACGGGCGGCGGCTCGGTCAAGGCGAGGCTCGCCGCCCGACCTGGGGCCGTCGGTGCCCTGTGCCAGGTCGACGGGCGTCGGTGGCTCACCCTGAGCGGTCCCATCCACGTCGAACGTGACCGCGCGGCCGTAGCCGACGCCGTGGCCCGCTACGCGCTGCGCTACCGCCAGCCGCGGATCAATCCGGAGCGTGTGGTGCTCGTCGTCGAGGTCCAGCGCATCCTGGGGCACGGCTGACATATCCGCATACGGCGCGATATGTTGATGTGCATGCGGACCACGATCAACCTCCCGGACGAGCTGTACGGCGAGGTCCGGCGCCGCGCGTCGGACGAGGGTCGCACCGTGACGTCCTTCCTCGAACAAGCACTCCGCGACGCGCTCGCCCGGCGTGAGGCCGGCGAGAAGCCGCCGTTCGTCGTGCACCCCTTCCGAGGGGGCGCGGTGATGCCCGGTGTCGACCTCAACGACAGCGCCGCCCTGCTCGAGCTCATGGAGGAGGGCCTGGATGTTGATTCCCGACGTTAACGTCCTGGTCGCCGCCTACCGGGATGCCGCGGAGGACCACGAGAAGGCCCGCCCTTGGCTCGAGTCGACGCTGTCCGGGCCCGAACCCGTCGGGGTGACCGATGCCGTGCTCACCGGAGTCGTCCGCATCGTCACGAATCCGCGAATCTTCCGACCACCGACGTCGACCGCGCTCGCGGTCG
>Ga0210040_10001313_pt1 | contig 38009 bp, 27 predicted proteins | sample CryGeyCG12114_NA_FD_185462 | JGI IMG/M metagenome (GOLD analysis project Ga0210040, IMG submission 185462) | Groundwater microbial communities from aquifer - Crystal Geyser CG19_WC_8/21/14_NA (SPAdes) (version 2) | ecosystem: Environmental > Aquatic > Deep subsurface > Groundwater | place: USA... | reverse complement strand
CCGGTCGCGTCCTCGATACCCTCGAGCACCTGTTGGAAGGGCTTGTCGAGAGGCACGCCGATCCACGGTTCTCCTGCCAGATCGACGGGGCGCAATACTTCTTTCGCGGTGAGGCGGTGCCCGGTGGGAAGAGCGACATCGAGCGGCTCGGTCATGAGCTCTTGGATATGCAGCCGACTGCCGCGCCAGTCGCGTGCTCCATGAGGGGAATGAGCGAGAACGACGTCGTAGTTGTGGGTGAGATCGACGAAGCCATCGAGTGCGGGATCGTGGTCGTCGGCGCGAAGGCGGATCCCGGGGTGGCTTGCGAGGCGATCGAGAAGGCCGGGCAGGAACATCTGCCCGCCGGTCGGGAAAAGGGAGAGGCTCACCTCGCCGCTCGGTGTCCCCATGTACTCGGACCACAGCGCCTCGGCTCGCTCCATCGCGACCGCGATGTCTTCGGCTGTTCGGGCGAGGGCCCGTCCGGCCTCGGTCAGGATCACGCCCCGTCCTTGCCGTTCGGTCAACGGGGTGCCGATTTCTCGCTCGAGCACTTTGAGTTGTTGTGACACAGCTGAGGGGGTTCGGTTGGTGGCCGCGGCGACCGCGCCGACGCTCCCTCGCGCGGCGAGCTCTCGCAGAAGCTCGAGGCGTCTGACGTCCATGACGCGAGCTTAGATCAGTGAAGTCCTGCTAATCAATGGTAATAGAACGATTCGCTTGTGCTAAACCGTCGAGCGCGGTTCACTGAGCGGAGTCGCCGCTTACGAAAGCGGCTCAGGGAAGGTGAAACCGATGGTTGCGTCAGTGGTTCTTGTGATCGTTGGGATCTTTTCGGCGACGGGGATCGTCGCCACCGCTCGTGTCACCGCGCGCGACGGATACCGCCGCGTTCCGACTCAACGGGCCTGAGGCCTGCGCCGATCGCACCTCAGCGCGGGGTCACGGGAAGACCGCGTCCCGCCAGGCGATCGCCGTCTCGAACCGCGAGGGAGGCAGCGAGACGCAGAAGCGCCGCGGCAGCCGGGTCCATCGGGTCGCTGAGAACGACGGGAAGGCCCGCGTCACCTCCGCGGCGAAGGTCGACGCTCAACGGGATCGACTCGAGAACAGGCACTTCGGTTCCGAGTCGCTCGGAAAGTCGGCGCGCGGCCTCTTCGCCGCCTCCGCTTCCGAATAGCTCGAGGATGCTGCCATCGGGCTGGGGGAGACCCGCCATGTTCTCGATAACGCCGATGACTCGCTGGCCGGTCTGCCGGGCGACCATACCGGATCGTTCCGCCACGTCCGCGGCGGCCTGCTGAGGCGTCGTGACGACGAGCACATCCGCGTTCGGAAGAAGCTGCCCCACCGAGATCGCGACGTCGCCGGTGCCCGGCGGCAGGTCGAGCAGTAGCACGTCGAGGTCACCGAAGAACACGTCGGTGATGAACTGCGCGATCGTGCGATGAAGCATGGGGCCACGCCAGGCCACTGCTTGACCGCGCTGGTCGGGCGGCAGGAACATGCCGATCGAGATCACTTTCACGCCGTGCGCGACCGGTGGCAGCATGAGTTCGCCGACCTTCGTCGGGGTGGCGTCCGGATCGATCCCGAGGATGCCCGGGATGGAGAAGCCGTAGACGTCGGCGTCGATGAGTCCGACGGCGAGCCCCCGTTGCGCGAGTGCCACCGCGAGGTTCGCGGTCACCGTCGACTTGCCGACCCCGCCCTTGCCGCTGGTCACGGCGATCACGCGGGTGAGTGAATCGGGTCCGAATCGTGAGCCCCGGCTCCGGGTGCCGCGGAGGCGCGAGGTGAGCTCGCCGCGTTCCTGCGGCGACATGACCGTCACGTCGATCGAGGCGGAAGAGACCCCCGGCACCGACAGAGTCGCGCTCCGGACATCGCTTTCGATGCGATCGGCGGCGGGACAGCCGACGATCGTCAGCCGTACTTCGACGTTCGCGTGTCCATCGTCGTCGACGGCGATGCCGCCGACCATGCCGAGGTCGACGATCGGTTTGCGAAGTTCGGGGTCGAGCACCGATCCGAGCCGCAGGCGAACGGCGTTCGCGAGCTCGGGTTCCTCGACGATGGCGGTGTCAGTCACGACTGCTCCCCATGCCGACGCAGCGGCACCCCGGCTTCCGCGTCAGCCGGATCATCCGCGACTGCAACGGCGTCATCACGCTTCTCGAGCTCCTCGAGCATCGAACGCAGCTCGGCCCTGATGAAGTCCTTCGTGGCCATGTCCTTGGCCAGGAGGCGTAAAGCGACGACTTCGCGCGCCAGATACTCGGTGTCGGCCAGGTTGCGTTCCGCGCGCTGGCGGTCCTGCTCCATGCCGACGCGGTCGCGGTCGTCCTGACGGTTCTGCGCGAGGAGGATGAGCGGTGCGGCGTAGGACGCCTGCAGCGACAGGATCAGCGTCAACGCGGTGAATCCGATCGCGGCGTCATCGAAGCGCCACTGCAGCGGCCCGACGGTGTTGAAGATCATCCAGGCGATCACGAACACCGTCAGTCCGAATAAGAACCACGGCGTCCCCATCGCTCGCGCGATGAACTCAGTGAAGCGTCCGAAACGGTCGCGGCTCACCCGATTGCCGCGAATCGGCAGAACCGTACCGCGGAGGCCCTTCGGCGAGGTGAGTTCGAAGTCGCGCTCTCCGCGCGAGGAGAGGTCAGGACGACGCGCCATCACCACTCCTTCTGGTCGCTACGGTCGGGGTCCGTCGCGCCGATGCCGCGCGGGTCCGCGCTGGGCGACTCCGTCCGCCGCGCCAGTCGTCCGGCAACAGATGGTCGAGGACATCGTCGATCGTGACGACGCCGACGAGTCGATTGTTCGCATCGACGACCGGGACGCTCACGAGGTTATAGCTCGCGAGGATCCTCGTCACTTCGGAGGCAGGAGCGTCGGGGGTGACGGCGTCGAGACTCTGGTCGACGAGAGTGCCGAGACGCTCGTGTGGCGGGTAGCGCAGCATCCGCTGGAAATGCACCATGCCGAGGAAGCGGCCGGTCGGCGGCTCGTACGGCGGCAGGGTGACACAGACGGCGGCTCCGAGAGCGGGAGCGAGCTCATGTCTGCGGATCATCGCGAGTCCTTCGGCGACGGTCGCATCAGCGGAGAGGATGATCGGCTCAGGGGTCATCAGGCCGCCCGCCGTGTCCGGCGCGTACTCGAGAAGACGACGGACATCGTCGGCTTCCTCCGGCTGCATGAGGTCGAGCAGGGTCTCACCGCGTTCTTCGGGCAGCTGCGCGATCAGGTCGGCGGCGTCGTCGGGCTGCATCGCGTCGAGAACGTCGGCCGCGCGCTCGTCGCCCAATCGGGCGAGGATCCGCACCTGCTCGAGCTCGGGCATCTCTTCGAGTACGTCGGCGAGGCGCTCATCCGGCAGTTCGTGCGCTACCTCGACCATGCGCTTGTCGGGAAGGTCGAGCAGGGTGTTCGCGAGGTCGGCGGGCTTGAGATCCGAATAGCTCGCGATCAGTTGAGCCGCCGACTGGTTCTCGCCCTTCACGGGGCGCTCGCGCACCTCACTCCACCCGACGAAGGCAGTCGCGCCCTTGGCGAACGGACTCGGACTCGTCTTCGGTTTGCGGACGAAGAGCTGCGCGACCTCCCACTCACCGGGGCCCGCCTCCTCGATCGAGACATCCTCGATCGTGGCTTCGCTTCCGCCGTCGGAGATGAGCACGCGGCGGCCGAGCATCTCAGCGATGATCCGGGTCTCGCTCGTGCGCTGCTCGAAGCGGCGCACGTTGATCAGACCTGTGGAGATGATCTGGCCGGAGCTGATGCTCGTCACGCGCCCGATCGAGAGGAACACGCGCCGTTTGCCGGGGATCTCGACGACGAGGCCGACGACCTGAGGGGGATCTGCGCGGCGGTAGACGACGACGATGTCACGGACCTTGCCGAGCCGGTCTCCCTGGGGGTCGAATACGGTGCGGCCGACCAGCCGTGCTACGAAGATCCTGACCGCACTCATACCGTCAAATCTACCCGGCGCGGCAACGGGGGAATGTGAGATCGGCGCGCAGATCGACCGCGTGACCGGTTCTTCGGGTCCAATCGAGGATCTTCGGCGACAATATGAGCATGTCTACGCCGAACCAGCCGCTCGGATCTCGTCGCGCCGTCGCGCCAGCACTCCCGAAGGGCGAAGTGGTTGCCAGCTACGAGACCTACCTCGAGGCGCAGAATGCGGTCGACACCCTCGTCAAGGCTGACTTCCCCGTCAGAGAGGTTTCGATCGTCGGCCATGAACTGAAAAGCGTCGAACGGGTGACCGGCAAGCTCACCTGGGGACGTGCCGCGGGCGCGGGGGCCGTCTCCGGTCTCTGGCTCGGTCTCTTCTTCGGCGTCGTGCTGCTGTTGTTCACCCCCGAGGCTGCGGGAGCGTTCAGTGCCGCGCTCGGAGCCGCCTTGATCGGTGCGGCATTCGGAATGCTTTTCGCGATCGCCAGCTACGCCATCACGCGGCGCGTGCGCGATTTCACATCGACTCAGGCCGTCATCGCATCGAGCTACGCCCTGGTCGTCAAGCCTGAAAGCGCAGGCCGCGCTCGCAACCTTCTCGGCACGGCACCCGCTCTCTAGTCCGTTCCCGTCGCGAGCCAGGTTTCGACTTCGTCGGCGGTGCGGGGGATACCCGCTGACAGGTTCTCCGCGCCGTCGGCCGTGACGACGATGTCGTCCTCGATACGGACACCGATACCCCTGAACTCCTCGGGCACGGTGAGGTCGTCGGGCTGGAAGTAGAGTCCCGGCTCGATCGTGAAGACCATGCCAGGCTCGAGCACACCGTCTCGGTACAGCTCACGGCGGGCCTTCGCGCAGTCGTGGACATCGATGCCGAGATGGTGGCTCGTGCCATGCACCATGTACCGGCGATGCCGCTGGTCGTCAGCCCCCAGCAGCACTTCGGCGCTCGCATCGACGAGGCCCCACTCCGCGACCTTGGCGGCGATGACCTTCATGGCCTCGTCGTGGATGTCACCGAAGCGGATGCCGGGACGGACGATGGCGAACGCGGCGTCGGCGGCCTCACGCACGGCTTCGTAAACTTGGCGCTGGACCTCGGTGAACCGGCCGTTGACGGGGATGGTGCGGGTGATGTCCGCCGTGTAGAGACTGTCCAGCTCGACACCGGCGTCGATGAGGATGAGGTCGCCGGGCACGACAGCGCCATCGTTCCGGGTCCAGTGCAGAATGCACGCGTGTGCTCCTGCTGCGGCGATCGTCTCGTACCCCACCGCGTTGCCCTCGATGCGGGCGCGGGTGTTGAAGATGCCCTCGATTCGGCGTTCGCCGCGCGACTCGCGCTGGATGCCGGGAAGGTCGGCCACGATGTCGTCGAAGCCGCGAGCGGTCGCCTCGACAGCCAGACGCATCTGACCGATCTCGTAGTCGTCTTTCACGAGCCGTAGCTCGCTGAGGGTTCGTGCGAGATCGTCGTCGGTCGCCGCGTCGAGATCGTCATCGCCGGCCGTGAAGCTCGCGACGTCGGCGGTCGCCAGTCCGAGATCGACCGAAACCTGCGCGAGGGTCGGGCGGGCGCCGATCCAGAACTCACCGATGGCCGGATTGGCGTAGAACTCGTCGGTGTCGCGTCCCGCAGCGGGCGGGAAGTAGAGGGTTGCGGCGTGACCGTCGCCCAGCGGCTCGAGCACCAGTATCGAGCCTGGTTCAGCGTCGGAGGCCCAGCCGGTGAGCCACGAGAACGCCGAGTCGGCGCGGAACGGATAGTCGGTGTCGTTTGCGCGAACCGCCCGCTCGCCGGCACGGACGACGATCCTCTTGCCGGGAAACGCGTCGGCCAGTCGTTGCCTGCGCTCCGCCGCGAAAGCAGCCTGGGCGCGCTCGGGCGGACTGATTTCGGTGCGGTCCGCCCAACGGTCGCCGATGTACTCGGCGAACGTCGACGGCCACGGGGTCGCCCGGTTCGAGTTGGCAGGCTGTGCGGCGGGCTCGCCGGTCTCGGCGGGGGAGAGCTCGGGATCTGCGCTCGTGGCGCGCGCGTCGTCGGTCATGTAACCATTGTCGCCCGGACTCACCTCCGCCGAGCATCAGCCAGCGGGGGTCAGCTGCGCGAGCACGGGTCGATGGTCGCTTCCGGCTTCGTCACGGTCGCCGATGACGCGGAAACCGGTCGTGCGCCAGTTCGGGGTGGCGAGCACATGGTCGATCGGCGTGCCGAAGAGAGCCGGGAAACCACTCGGCCAGGTGCCGACAGCGGCGGCGCCGGCGACGTTCGCCGCGTCGAGGCAGGCACCGAGGTCACCGATGAGCGCCGACCCGTCGGCGGAGCTCATCGGAGTGCCGAATCCGGCGAAGCTGTCGAGCGTCGCGTTGAAGTCACCCGCGAGAATCACATTCGGGTCCTGGCAGAGCTCCGCGAGAGCAGCCAGATCCGATCGCCATGTGTCCATCTCGGAGCGGACAGGCGCGATGGCGTGAACAGCGACGATCGTCGGACCCCCTGATGTCGAGGTGGCGACGACGCTCGGCAGAACAGCGGTGACGCCGGACTCCGTATCCGAGAATGAGCCGAGTTCCGAGCTGATCAGAAGCGATGTCGAACGCGCCTTCGCGACCTCGTCGTAAGCGAAGGTCCACGCTACGAGGGGAAGCCCGGCCGCCCGTGCCTGTGCCGCGACGGCCTCCGCTATCGGTTCGGTCGTCTCGGGAAGGGAAACGATATCGGCGTCGCTTTCAACCGCGAGCGTCGCAATCTCGTCGACACTGACGGAGTCACCCAACGTGTTCCAGGCGAGGACGGTCAGGTCGTTCTCGCCTTTCGTCGGGAACCCTGGGCCGCCGAAACCCCGGTCCACGAGCACCGCGGTGCTGCCTGCGGTGAACAGCAGGCAGATGATGGCGAGGGAGGCGAAGAACCGTCTCGTCCGCACCGCGGCCAGCGCGATGACGGTGAAGGCGAGGGCGGCCGCAAGGGCTGCTGCCGCGGCCGCGCCGCGCAGCGTCACGGCATGGGCGAAGAGCAGAACACGCTGCAGCCCGAGCAGCTCGGGCCAAAAGAAAAGGGAGAGGAGCGCGGCGGCCGCCAACACGACGACGGCGGCGAGCAAGCGAGCCACGATCTCCACGATACGGCGGACAGAACGACAACCGGGAGGCGCCGCGGAGCGTCTCGCATCGTCCCTTCCACTTCCTCGACTTCTCCGAGCGTGAGGATGCTGCTCGTGGGGAGATCTACCATGAGGGGATGCGCGCGTTCGGACCGGCTGATCTCCACGCGCATTCATCCGTATCGGACGGCACTCAGCCGCCCGCGGAAGTCGTCGCGTCCGCGGCCCGAGCGGGCCTGGCTGCCGTAGCGATCACGGACCACGACTCGACCACGGGATGGGCTGAGGCGGGTGTCGCCGCGCGCGAACACGGCATCGTCCTCATTCCGGGTATGGAGCTCAGCACGCGCCGAGACTGGGCCAGCGTGCATCTCCTGGGGTACCTCTTCGACCCGGAGGACATCGCGCTCCATGCGGAGACGGAACGCATCAGACTCGACCGGCTCAACCGGGCCGAACGAATGGTCGCGCGGATCGGCGACGACTACGAGCTCGAGTGGGACGATGTCCTCGCCCAGACCGTCCCGGGGGCGACTATCGGCCGCCCTCATATCGCCGACGCGCTCGTCGCGCGAGGACATGTGCGGGATCGTGGCGAGGCGTTCGAAAGCATCCTGCATTGGCGGGCCGGATATTTCCAACCGCATTACGCGCCCGACCCGCTCGAAGGAGTGCTGCTGATTCGCGCCGCGGGCGGTGTGCCCGTTCTGGCGCATCCCGGCGTGAGCCGCGAACGGGTTCTGCCTGAGCGAGAAATGCGCGAACTCGTCGAGGCGGGCCTTTTCGGTCTCGAGGTCGGCCACCGCGACAACAGCGAAGACGGCAAACGGATCCTGCTGCGCTACGCCGAGAAGTTCGGCCTCGCGATCACCGGATCGAGCGACTACCACGGTGCTGGGAAACCGAACCTGCTCGGCGAGAACACGACTCCCGCAGACGTGGTCGAACGCATCGTCGCTGAGGCGACAGGGTCAGCCCCAGTAGTTCCCTAGGAGATTCATCCCCGCGCAACGGGTGACGCGACCTGCTCATCCGCCTCGGACGAGCTTGTCGCAGGCTCCATCGGGTCCGTCTGCGCGGATCCGTTCTCATATGCGGCAGGACGCAGCTGAGCTGCTCTGATCCGACCGAGATCGAACTTGGGTCGGCGGCCGAAATCGAAGATCCCATTCTGCTCCTGGAAGACATCGGTCAGCTGCGTGTAGCAGTAGCCGAACATCAGCGGATCGTCGAGAAGGACGCCGGTCAAGCCGTCGAATCGTTCATAAAATTCATCGAGGTCGCGTACGCGGTCACCGTAACCCCACGACTGCGAGCGGTCTGCGCCGGACGCGGCGGCCGCGGCGGGATCCCACCAGATTCCACCGAACTCCGACACGAAGAACGGCTGGCCGCGGTAGGGCACTGAGAAGGGAATTCCGTCGCGCGAGTTCACCCACGGTTCGCCCGTCGCCAGAGGTTGCTGCTGCGCCTTGAAGAGGCCCGGATCCTGTTCGTAGGAGTGCGAGTCGTAGACGTCGGATTCGCGCACACGGTGCGAGTACCCCGAGGCATCGATCACCGGCCGCGATGGATCGGCGAGCTTGGTGGCGACGAACATCGCCTGAGTGACGTCGTCGAGCGTAGTCAGACGGTCGTGAATGATCTGGTGCGTCTCGTTGAGGGGGCACCAGCCGACGATCGATGGGTGATTGACGTCGCGGGCAACGGCCTCCATCCACTCGGCGACGAATGATGCAGTCGGCGCCTGATTCGCTCCTTCAGGCCCTTGACCGGAAACGCCCCAATCGCCGTACTCGCCCCAGACGAGATAACCGAGTCGGTCGGCGTGATAAAGGTAACGCTCTTCGAAGACCTTCTGATGCAGCCTGGCGCCGTTGAAGCCGGCTTCGAGTCCGAGGAGGATGTCGCGTTCAAGCGCCTCGTCGGACGGTGCGGTCATAAGGGTTTCGGGCCAGTAGCCCTGATCCAATACGAGGCGCTGGAACACCGGCTCGCCGTTCAGTAGCAGGCGGTTGCCGTCGATGGACACCGATCGAAGTCCCGCATATCCGGTCACGGTGTCGGCGACGGTGCCGTCGCCGTCGAGCAGTTCATAGGTGAGGTCGTAAAGATGCGGATCTCCGGGCTGCCACACCCGAACCCGGTCTTGCGGAACCCGCAGGGAGAGTTCGGGGGAGAGGTCGAAGTCGGCGCGGACCTCACTGCTCACGACGAGCCCAGCCTCATCGGACAGAGTCACTCGGAGACGAGAGCGGGGAGCGTTGCGATTGAGCGTCGCCACGACCGAGAAGGTCGACGACCCGAGCTGTGGCGTCACGGCCACCCGTCGGATGTGCAGCGTCGGCACCGATTCGAGCCAAACGGTCTGCCAGATACCGGTCGTCCGTGTGTAGTTGCAGTGAGTGTTGTCGTACCAGGTGGCTTGTTTGCCCCGCGCCTGGACGGCGTCCTTCAGGTCCCTCGCCCGCACGACGAGTGTTGAATTGCGGCCCGCAGTGACCGCAGCCGTGACATCGAAGGAGAATGAGGTGAAACCGCCACGATGCCGACCGACCTCGACACCGTCGATCCATACCGTCGTGTCGTGGTCGACCGCACCGAAATGCAGGATGACGCGTTCCGACCAGTTCTCCGGGATGGTGACTTCGCGTCGGTACCAGACGGCCTGAAGGAAGTCGACCTCGGTGACTCCGGATGCGATGGATTCCGGCGCGAACGGCACAGAGATGCTTCCCGCGAGTTCGCGCTTCAATAGGCCGCGCTCCAGCCCTGAGTCTGCCTGATCGATCTCGAACTGCCACGTGCCGTTGAGGTTCAACCATTCGTCGCGAACGAACTGCGGTCGAGGGTATTCGGGGCGAGGAATCGAATCGGACAACATCGGCCTTTCCAGTTGGAGGAGCACGAAGAAATGGCTCTGCTCCAAGGATTACCGAAAAATTCTAACGCTGTAAAGAGCTAGTCCGGCCGCTCACTCGCGACGGGCGGTGGACTGGCGCACAAGCAGTCGATGGTCGACGACGAACTCTTCGGCGTCGGCCTCGGGGTCGTCGAGTCGTGAGATCAGCGCTCTCACCGCGAGACGAGCCATCATCCGGTCGTCGGGCGCAATAGTCGTGAGAGACGGTGTCGAGTAGGCCCCGTCGAGGATGTTGTCCCATCCGGCGATCGCCACGTCTTCCGGCACTCTGATGCCGTTGTTCGCGAATTGGTACATGGCGCCGATGGCGAGCAGGTCGTTTCCGGCGACGATTGCATCGATCGATCCGATGCGCGCGAGGATTCGCTCGACGGCTTCGGCGCCCCCTTGACGGGTGTAGGCGTCGACGGGAAGCAGTAGGTCCGGGTCGATGGCGATCTCCGCATGCTCCAGCGCCTCGCGATAGCCGCGTTCCCGCAGCAGCGCTGTGCCCATCGATTGGGACTTGTAACCGAGGAAGGCGATCGAGCGGTGCCCGAGCGAGAGCAGGTGCTGCGTGAGCTCGCGTGCAGAGGCGACGTTGTCGATGGCGACGTGATCTATTCGCGACCCGCTGATCCGCTCGCCGAGTGTCACCAGAGGGGTGTCATCGTGGACGGCGAGGATCTCGTCCACCCCGATCGTCAATGGGCTGAAGATGATGCCGTCGTGAAAAAGGCTGTGGTATCCCGATGCAACGCGACGCTCGTGCTCGACGTCGCCGGATGTGACATCGGTCAGCACTGTGAAGCCGTGCTCGGCGGCCTCGCTGATCACGGCGTGCGAGAGGGCGGCGAAGTAAGGATTGGTCAGATCGGGCACAGCGAGTGTGATGACGTTGCTGCGCCCGCTCTGCAAGCTGCGAGCTGCCAGGCTCGGGCGGTATCCAAGAGTCGAGATGGCTGCCTCGACGCGTTCCCGAGTGCTCGCCTTGACAACGCTGCGACCGTTGACCACGTTCGACACGGTCTTCCATGACACGCCAGCGAGGTCTGCGACGTCTTTGATTCTGGCTGGTCGGCGCGTCGGCTGGCGGGGATCGTCGGTCGTCGTCATGGCGAGGAGTCTAGGGCGCTGGCTGAGTGGTGCGGCAGGTGCGCTGATCAGTCGTTGACAGCAATCGCGTTCCTCCTCTACGGTGACGGGAGATGAGTTCTAACGTTAGAAATTACTCATCGCGCGTCCCCTTCGCACCCTCATTTGACATAGGAGTCAACGTAATGCAACGACGCTCAGCAATTGGATCGACGCCGACGGGAGCTTTCCGTCACCGTCTCGCGCGAAAGAGTGGGCTCGTCGCCGCACTCGTCACATCGGCTCTCGTCGTCAGCGGCTGTGCTTCAGCCGGCGGCGGAGACGAGGGTCCCGCCCCGGCTGACTCGGCTGTCGACGGCGAGCTCACCTTCCTCGTCCAGGGCAGCGCCTCCGCCGAGGACGCGACCAATGAGCTCCTCGAGGGATTCAAGGCGGCGTATCCCGACGTCGAAGTGAACACGGAGTACAGCGCGACCAGCACGTGGGACACCTTCTTCACCGACCTGCAGACGAAGATCGCCGGCGGCAAGAAGTACGACCTCATCTACATTCCCACCGAGGGGCAGCGACTGTTCGCGAGCAAGGGCATCGTGCAGCCTCTCGACGAGTGGATCGAGCGCGACAGCGATGAACTCGAAGACTTCTACAACGATGCGAACGAGAAGATCGTCGACTTCGCACGGGAGAAGTCCTCCACCGACGGCCAGACCTACTATCTGCCTTACGGCTTCAACACCATGGGGATCTACTACAACAAAAAGGTTTTCGACGAAGCCGGCGTCGAATACCCTGCGGCTGACTGGACCTGGGAGGACTTCCGTGCCACGGCTGAGGCGGTGAACAGTCCCGGAGAGCGATTCGCCTTCGAAGCGCGCCCCGGATACTTCGACGGCATCATGCCGTGGCTGCTGTCCAATGGCGGGGACATTCTCAACTCCGACTGGGACGAGTCCGTCGCCAACTCCCCGGAGAACGTCGAAGCCGTCGAATTCGTGACCTCGCTCGTCGATGACGGCCTCGCACCGGTGCCCGGCGGCGCCTACGACCAGTTCGCTGCGTTCGAACAGGGCAAGTTGGCGATGTTCGGCGGTGGCGCGTGGCCGTGGGGGTCGCTCCGCGACTCCGGCATGGCCAAGGAAGATATCGGTATCGCGCCGTGGCCACAGAATGCTTCCGGTGGTAGCCCGGTCGGATGGGGGTCGCAGGCAATGCTCAAGGACTCGCAGAACAAGGAAGCCGCATGGGCTTACATCAAGTATCTACTCACCCCTGAGGCTCAAGACCTCATCGCCGAAACCCAATCCTTCGGCATCGTGCCCGTCCGCGAATCGTCAGCGACCGGGGCGGTGACGACCGACAATACCCCCGAGGGTATGAACTACCTCTACGAGGCACTGGATTACGCGGTGCCGATCCCCGGCCCGGACCAGGGACTCGCCGTCCAACAGGCGGTTCAGGACAGCTACCTCTCCATCTTGACCGGCAATGCGCAGGCTGCCCCGGCCCTCGAGGAACTCGACGCAACGATCGCCGACGAGCTCGGTCAGTAACGAAGCGATGGCGTTGACCGCAACGGAACACCCGGGACCTGAAGCTTCCGCTTCTGGTCCCGGGTGGAACCCGTCTCGACACTCCAAGCAGCGCAGCCAGCGCACCCGTGAGGCGTTGACCGCCTGGACGATGCTGAGCCCAGCTGCTCTGCTCTATCTTCTCTTCGTCGCCGGACCGCTCATGGCGGCGGTCATTCTGTGCTTCTACAACTGGGATCTGCTCACTGCCCCGCAGTTCGCGGGATTCGAGAACTTCACTCGTCTGGTCACCGACGGTGACACCGTTCGCAGTCTCGGCAACACCTTCGTCTTCGCCTTCTTCGCCGTCGTACTGCATATCGGCGTCGGGCTCGCTCTCGCGATCGGGATCAACCAGGCGATGCCGGTGCTCCTGCGCCGCATTCTGAGCACCGCGTTCTTCTTTCCGATGCTGATCTCGTGGGCTGCGGTCGCGCTGATCTGGAGATACGCGCTCGATCCCAACTACGGATTCATCAACTACTACCTGGCGCAGATCGGTATCGATGCGCCCAACTGGTTCGTCGAGCAGGCATGGGCGATGCCTTCGCTCATCGCTGTCGACCTCTGGCACAGCGTCGGCTACACGATGGTCATTCTGCTTGCCGGTCTGCAGACGATCCCGGCGCCCCTCTATGAGGCGGCGCGCGTCGACGGAGCGGGAAAGCTACGTCAGTTCTGGTCGATCACGCTGCCGATGCTGTCGCCTACCTTCCTCTTCGCAACCGTGATCACCTTCATCGGAGCCTTCCAGATCTTCGATCCCATGTTCATCATCACCAACGGTGGACCAAGCGACTCCACTCTGAGCGTCGTGCTCGACGTCTACAACACCGGATTCCGCGACTTCAGCATGGGATACGCGAGCACGAAGGCTCTCATGATCGTGGTCGTGATCATGGCCGTCACGCTCCTCCAACTCCGACTCAGCAGAAGATGGGTGAACTACGACCGATGAGCGCTTCCGTACAGATCCCGGCACCGGCCAGTATTCCTCGCGATGCTCGTGGACCGCGCGTCCGTTCGCGCGCAGCTCGGGTCGTCGTCTACGTCGTGCTGGTCGTGCTCGGAGCGGCGATGTTCCTACCACTGTTCTGGCTGGTCGTCACGTCGGTCCTTCCGTCGTCTCAAGCCTTCGAGTTGCCGCCGACCTGGATCCCCACGGAGATCCGCCCCGACAACTACGCACGCACTTTCGATCTCGTGCCATTCGGAGTCCAGATCTGGAACAGCATTCTCGTCACGGTCGTGGCTGTCATCGGGCAGCTCGCAACGAGTGCCCTCGCCGCTTACGCGTTCGCGCGGCTCCAGTTCAAAGGACGCGAAGTCATCTTCGTGCTCTTCCTGGCCGCCATGATGATCCCCGCTCAAGTGACGGTCATTCCGATCTTCATCATGATGCGCAACCTCGGACTCGTCGACAACCTCGCCTCCCTCTGGCTGCCCGCGCTGCTCAGCGTCTTCGCGATCTTCTTCCTCCGTCAGCACTTCCTCTCGATTCCGGCCGAGCTCGAAGAAGCGGCGAAGATCGATGGAGCGGGGCCGTGGAGGATCCTCTTCGGCATGTTCCTTCCGCTCTCCGGCCCCATCCTCACGGCCGTAGGCATCTTCGGTGCCCTCGCGGTGTGGAACGACTTCTTCTGGCCGAACATCATGATCACCTCACCCGAGAACATGACCATCCCCGTCGGGCTCGTCTACCTCCAGGCCGGCCTCGGTGGAGCACCGGCAGCCGTCGTCTTCGCGGCGATCTCGGTCGTGATGCTGCCGCTGCTGCTGCTCTACCTTCTCGCTCAAGACCGCATCACCGAAGGTGTCGCCCTCGCAGGGATCAGTCGATGAAGGTTCTGACTGAGGCGCTCGAGCAGATCGCTCTCGGCCGGGCGCTCCTCCTGATCTGGTGCTCACTGCCATCGCTTGCCCTGCTGGGGGTGGTCGCCGCCGTGGGAGCTGGGGGAGCGGCGCTGATCGCGTTCGCCTGGGCACCGGTGGGCGCCGCGCTCGGGGCTATCGTGCTCGCGGCGACGATATCCGCCGCGTACTCGGTCTCATACCGGAACGCCATGGCACAAGGGGCGGTCCGCGATGTGGTCGCCCCGACTGCTCATCTCCTGCCTGCCGCCGCCCGTGGCGCCGTCGTCGGCGCGCCCATCGCTTTCGTGCTCGCGCTGGCTACTGCGGTCTCGACGCCAGCTAGGCAGACGCCCGTACCGCCGCTCGTCCTCGGTGCCTCATGGCTCGGCTGCACGATCGCTCTGGTACTGCTTGCGCTCGCTCTTCCCTTCGCGCTACGCAGGCTCGCCTTAGGTGCACGCATCGAGCCCGCCCTGCTTTCCGGCACGTTGCACGACGCCACGGCGTCGGTGACGCTCACGCTCCGTCTCTTCGCTGTGACGGCCGCCCTTGCGGTCACTGCGATCGTGCTCGGACCCGCGACCCTCATCGTGGCGCTCGCAATAGCGGTCCCTCTCCAGACCTTCACGCTCGATGGCGCGGTCGGCGACCAGGGACACCACCGGGCGTCTCTCGAACACGAACTGGAGATCGTCCGATGATCGACGTCAGCGCGGCACCAGAACACCGTGGAGATACTCGAGCAGCCGTTGCAATGCCGCTCGGCGGGATCGGCACGGGAACGATCGCACTCGCGGGCGACGGATCGCTGCGCCAGTGGCAGCTGCACAACGTCGGCAATCATCGCGCGTTCGTCCCAGACACCTTCTTCGCTATTCGCGCTGCCCGCCCGGGGCGACCGGACCTGTATCGCAGTCTCGAGGCGACCCCCGTCGACGACCCCGAGCCGGTGCCGTCAGTCGACGACAACTTCATTCCGCCCGCGCTTCGCGCCAGACATGAGGCACTTCCTCCGCTCGCCGAGTCCGTGTTCCAGGCCGTCTATCCGGCGGCCCAGGTGCGCTTCGAAGACAGCGAGCTCCCGATCGGTGTGAGGCTGCACGCCCTCTCTCCGTTCGCACCCCTCGACGAGTCCCTGAGTTCCATCCCCGCGGCACTGTTCGAGATCGAACTCGTGAACGACGGTGATCAGGCGGCGACCGGATGGGTCGGGGCGTCCGCACAGAACAGCGTCGGATGGGACGGAGTCTCTCCCATCGATGGCATCTCGTCTCGCTGCTACGGCGGAAACCTGAACTCCGTCGACCGACGCGCAGGCTGGACCGGCGTTCGCATGGAGAACCCGGCGCTCCCCTCCGACCATCCCGGGCGAGGACAACTCGTGCTCGGCTCTGATGCCGACGGCATCAACGCCCTGGCTCAGCACACGGGCCCCAACGACCTGCTTGCCTTCCTCCGCGGCCGCTATGTCCTCGATCAGCACCTCGGTGCTCGGACTCCCGCGCGATCGGCCGGGTCCGGCCCGTACGGCGGCATGCTCGACTCGTCGTCGGCGAGCGCTGTAGGCAGGACCTGGGACGCCGCTCTCGCCGTTCCCTACCTTCTGCAGTCGGGGGAGCGGAAGCGGATCCGGTTCTGGCTGACGTGGAACTTCCCCAACCGCTACGTGAATTTCACGCAGTTCGGGGAGCAACGCGATTACGGTCGCAGCGCGCTCTGGCTCGGCAATCACTACAGCACCGAGCACTCGGACGCGGTGTCCACGGCTGACCTCGTCCAGCGTGACTGGGACACCCTGGTTGCACGGACCGGTGATTGGGTACGAGCGCTCTCGGTGCTCGAACCGATCGAGGCCGAGCATCTTGCAGCGCAGGCATCGCTCCTCCGCAGCACGACCTGTTTCCGGTCGGAGGATGGCGCGTTCTACGGCTTCGAGGGCGTGCAGGGAGCCTCAACCAGCGGGTGGGCCGACAACGGTGGGTCCTGCCCCCTGAACTGCACGCACGTATGGAATTACGAGCAGGCACTCTCGCGCCTTTTCCCGCGCCTCGAGCGCTCGATGAGAGACACCGAGTTCGATGTGTTGCAGGCGCCCGACGGTCACATCCCGCACCGCGTCATTGTTCCGACACTCGTACGCCAGCTCTGGGATGAACCCATCGGCGGACCGGTGGAACCGGCGCTCGACGGAATGCTCGGCACAGTCCTCAAGACCCTGCGCGAAATGCAGCAGGGGGCTCCGCTGGAGTGGCTCGAGAAGCGTTGGCCCGCGCTTCTCCGTCTGCTCGAGCACATCCAACGCAAGTGGGATCCTGAGAACGAAGGCGTACTCAGAGGCGTACAGCCCAGCACATTCGACATCCCTGTGCGCGGTCTCAATCCCTACATCGGGAGCTACTGGCTGGCCGCCCTTCTCGCGACCGAACGTCTGGCTCAGATCGTCGGTGATGAATCCACGGCGCACGCGATGCGCGATCTTTTCGCCAGGGGCAGCCGCGCCTATGACGACGCGTTATGGACCGGCGAGTATTTCAGGCAGGAGCTCGCGCCCGGCGAGTCGAACGAGTACGCGTGGGGCGAGGGGTGCCTCTCCGATCAACTTGTCGGCCAGTGGTGGGCGCATCAGCTCGGCCTCGGGTACATCCTCCCGGAAGAGCACGTCAAGGCTGCTCTCGTCGCGATCGTGAGAAACAACTTCCGCGTCGATTTCTCGGACTTCTCGCATCGTCAGCGTGTCTACGCCGATGGAAACGACGCAGGACTGCTGAATTGCACGTGGCCTCACGGGGGCAGGCCGGATCACCCCGTCTGGTATTGCGACGAGGTCTGGACCGGAGTCGAATATCAGGTCGCCGCGCACTGCTTCTTCGAAGGAATGCATGACGAAGGAAGACGGATCCTCGAAGCCATCTGGTCTCGTCATGACGGGCATCGGCGAAATCCGTTCAACGAAGTCGAGTGCGGGGACCACTACGCCCGCGCGATGGCGGGCTTTTCGGTGTTCGAAGCGCGGTCGGGGATCCGCTGGGATTCTTCCCGCGGCCGCATCGAGATTTCGGCAAGACCGACCGAAGGTGTGATGCCGTTCTTCTTCGGCGTCGCATGGGGCCTCGCCACGGTAGGCGCGGACGGCGAAGCGACATTCGACGTCTTCGGAGGCGGCGCTATTTCGTAAGCATGCGGGGAGCGGATCGAGGGGCCGCCGTCGCGGGCGTTGTCCCTACCGTCACGCCGCGGGCGGGGTGGAACGAGGTCCGCGACGGCGCCGACGCGGTCGGGGAGCGCCCGAGCCGTCGTGTGCGCCAGAGCCCGGGGCGTGGTCGGCGTGCGCCTGCTGCTGGGGCGCGTGACCGCTCTCCGCTCCCGTCGAAACAGCACTGCCGCCTGTGCGGCGACGGTTGCGGGACCGGCGAGGGCGATCGGCGTCTGTCGAGCCGCCTTCGTGTGACCCCGAGTCGGGTCCGGAGTTGCGGGGCGGCGCGGAAGCGGCGGGAGCAGCGGAAACGAGCCGCCCCTTGGCGCCCGCAGGGATGTCGAGATCCGAGTAGAGGTGCGGCGACGAGGAGTAGGTCTCGACCGGCTCCGGCTGGCCGAAGTCGAGCGCACGATTGATGAGCGCCCACTTGTGCAGGTCGTCCCAGTCGACGAACGTGACCGCGATGCCCGTCTTGCCGGCACGGCCGGTGCGACCGGCGCGGTGCAGATAAGTGTCGGGGTCATCGGGGATCGTGTGGTTGATGACGTGCGTGACATCGTTGACGTCGATACCGCGGGCGGCGACGTCGGTTGCGATGAGAACGTCCTTTTTTCCCGCCTTGAACGCAGCCATGGCACGCTCGCGCTGCTCTTGGCTCAGGTCGCCATGCACGGCGGCCGCCTTGAAGCCGCGGTCGGACAGCTCCTCGACCAGCTTGGCGGCAGCGCGCTTCGTGCGCGTGAAGATCACGGTCTTGCCGCGCCCTTCGGCCTGGAGGATGCGGGTGACGACCTCGTCCTTATCGAGCGAGTGCGCGCGGTAGATGACGTGCTTGATGTTCGCCTGAGTGAGACCCTCGTCGGGGTCGCTCGCGCGGATGTGCACGGGACGGTTCATGAACCGGCGCGCGAGGGCGACGATCGGTCCCGGCATGGTGGCCGAGAAGAGCATCGTGTGGCGGTTGGCGGGAGTCTGCGCGAAAAGCTTCTCGATGTCCGAGAGGAACCCGAGGTCGAGCATTTTGTCGGCCTCGTCGAGCACCATCTCGCGGACGTTCGACAGCGAGAGAAGACGCTGACCCGCGAGGTCGAGAAGGCGGCCAGGGGTCCCGACGACGATCTGCGCACCCGCCTTGAGCTGCTCGATCTGGCCCTCGTAAGCCTTGCCCCCGTAGATCGAAACGACCTTCGTCGGCCGATTTGAGGTTGCGAGTTCGAGGTCTTCGGTCACCTGGACGGCGAGTTCGCGGGTCGGAACGACGACGAGCACCTGGACGCCGTCTGCCGGTTCGAGGCCGAGCCGCTGAATGATCGGAAGGCCGAAACCGAAAGTTTTACCTGTACCCGTCTTGGCCTGACCGATGATGTCCTGGCCGGCGAGGCCGAGCGGGATGGTCTGCTCCTGAATAGGGAACGGTTCGAAGATGTTCTTGCTTGCGAGAGCGTCGGCGATGTCGCCGTCGATCCCGAGATCACGAAAAGTCACGAAGAGTGTGCGCCTGTCTGGATGCGCGCGAGATGCGCGGAACGAATGGTGCGCCGGTTCAGTACTAAGGCGCCGTCACCTCCCGCAGAAAACCGGGAGTCAGCTGCCAGTCTACCGCGGGGAGCCCTGAACTCCAGAGCGAGTCTCCGTCAGCCCCTGCCTCCTCCGGCCGCCCGCACTCAGGGAGGGAAGAACGACTGTGCCAAGCTTGCTCTCGTGAAATGGTTCGGGCGCTACGGCAGCGGAGCCGATTCCGCGCGCTCGCGTCACCGCGATCTGCCCGTCGACCGAGTCGCGCTCGACGACGTACCGACCGACCCGGCAGCCCTGCTCGCTCAGGCCGCGTATCTGCAACTGGGGCTTTTCAGTTCGCTGTCGAAGGCCTCCTCCGAGGCCCCCGATATGGACAGCAAGGGCGCCCTTGCATCCGCGGCGGGTCAGATCCTCACCAAGCACCGCGCCTTGGTGTCATCACTCGAGCGCCGTGGAGTCGAGGCCTCACGAGCGATGCAGCCCTTCTCCGAGCAGACCGATGAGTTCTTCCGCATGGCCGAGGGGACGAACTGGCACGAGGCGATCGCGGGCAACTACCTCATCGGGGGCCTGCTCGACGACTTCTTCGGACGGCTCCTCGCGGCTGTCGAACCTGACGGCAAAGATCTTGCGCAAGTCCTCCGCGGGCCCCGCGGGAGCGACGAGATCGTCGATATCCTCTCCGCGGCTACGGCATCCGATTCGAGGCTCGGTTCGAAGCTAGCCGTATGGGGGCGTCGGCTCGTCGGTGACACCCTTCTCATCGCCCGGTCGGCATTGCCTGAGACGGTTCGAACTCCTGATGGCGAAGCCCGGGTCGAGCCGATTCTCACCGAACTGATGGCTGAGCACACCCGCCGCATGGACCGACTGGGTCTCACCGCATAGCGTCGCGGATCCAGCCAGTATTGAGGCGGTCAGCGACAGTGGTCAGGCATGCCGATTCGGGGTGACCCGGCCGCGGGAGAGTTCGGTGAGGCGATCACGATCGTGCCGCTCACGATCACGGCCGATCAGGACAGCAGCCGCCGCCGCGGTCGCCGCGCTGAGCGCGAGGCTGATCCACCAGATCAGTCCGGCATCCCACGACAGGCCGAGCCAGGTGAGGATCACCCAGACGACGGCTGCCGCGGCAGTCGCGATCGCGGGGACCAGGACCACGCCATTGGTTTGTCGGTGCGTCAGGACCGCTTGAGCGAGAAGACCGAGAAGCGCTCCGCCGAGCGCGACGAAAAGTAATTCCATACCTGTCAGGCGACGAAGCCGACGCGACGGGTCTTCTCGGTGCCGACCTCGACGTAGGACAGCGACGTCGTGGGCACGAGATAGGTCTTGCCGGCCGAGTCGGCGAGCTTGAAGTACTTCGCGTCGTCGTCGAGCGCTGCTGCGATCGTCGACTCGATCTCGGCGGCGGTTCCCGACGACTCGAAGCTGAGCTCACGGGGGCTGTTCACGATGCCGATGCGAATCTCCACGACGACCTTTCTGATCTGAGGCTTCGCCGCCACGCGAACTCGCGCACGGCTCCTCCTGACAACTTTAGGGCAGCACTCGATCGGACTCGGGTGCGTTCACTCTCGGCGGAGCGAGCCCTACCGGAGCGTGTCGGAGGTCGGGATTAACGTGAGACAGGTGCACAGCGCTCAGGTGATCCCCGAGGTTCGACAGGTCGTTCTCGATTCGAGTCAGGCTGCGGTCCGCGCCCTCGACGCCGGCGTCAGTGCGGTCGTCTTCGGCGCGCCGGGCAGCGGCAAGACGACGACCATGATCGAACTGCTCGCCGAGCGCATCAACGGGGGCATAGTCGCTCCCGAGGAGGCTCTCGTGCTCGCCCCCACCCGCGTCGTCGCGACCCGATTGCGAGATCAGATCGCCGTAAGGCTCGGCATCCCGCTGCCCGGGCCGCTCGCTCGAACGGCCGCGTCGGTCGCCTCGGAGATCATGCGAGCCGACGCCACAGCGCGCGGTGCTGAGGTGCCACGGCTTCTGACCGGAGCCGAACAGGATCAGGTCTTCGCGGCACTGCTCGACGGGCACATCACCGACGGCGGCGGACCGGCATGGCCAGAGACGCTGAGCTCCGAAGTCCGGCGGCTCGGGGCGTTCCGCACCGAGTTGCGAGAACTCCTCGGCCGCAGTTACGAGTCCGACATCTCGGCACCAGAGCTGCGCACGCTCGGGATCGCCGCCGGTCGGCCCGAGTGGAACGCCGCGGCGGACTTCTTCGACGAGTACCACGCCGTCATCGACTCGTACCGCGACAACTCTCTCGCCGCGGCCGAGATGATCGCAGGGGCCGTCGCTCTCGTCCGCTCTGGGCGTGCGTCGCGGATGCCGAAACTGATCCTCGTCGACGACGCGCAGGAGCTCACGCTCGGCGCCGTCGAGCTGCTCTCCGCCTGGGTCGACGCGGGAGCGGTCGTCGTGGCCTTCGGTGATCCCGATATCGCCGTCACCGGATTCCGCGGCGGACGGGCCGATCTTCTCGGCACCCTCGGCGCGCGTTTCGGGGTCCCGGTCACGGGCCTCTTCCTCGAGGTCGCTCACCGAGTGGCGGCAGAGGGAGGGGAACTGATCCGTGAAGTCTCGTCGCGAATCGGAGCAGTCGGAGCCACGGCTCAACGCAAGGCTCAGCCCGCTGAGGGTGCCGCTCCGACCGCGCTCCTGCGCATCGAAGCGCCGACGCGCCCCGAAGAAGTGGGGCGCATCGCACGACGCCTTCGTGAACTGCATGTCCTCGAGGGGGTGCCATGGCGGGAGATGGCGGTCATTCTGCGATCGGGGCAGCTCGTTCCAGCCTTCGCACGCTCACTGGCCCTCGCGGGGGTGCCCACTCGAACGAGCGTTGCGGCGAAAGCCCTCCGAGAGGAATGGGCGTCGCGCAACCTCGTCACCGCGATCGCATGGGCGCTCGACCCCGACGGGGGCGCCGAGACCGTCGAGGAACTTCTGCTCGGTCCACTCGGTGGGCTCGATGTCCTGGCGCTCAGGCGATTGCGGCTCGCGCTTCGGCACGACGAGCTCGGGAGCGGGGGGCAGCGCCCGGGTGATGCACTGCTCGTCGAAGCGATGGGCGAACCCGAGCGGTTCGCAAGCATCGACACCGCGGCCGCACGGCGGGCGAGTCGTCTCGCCGAGACGTTCGCCGCCGTGCGGCAGGCGCACGCGGACGGTGCGACGATCGATGAGTTGCTCTGGCTCGTCTGGGAGCGCAGTGCCCTCGCCGGCACATGGTCGGCGCAAGCGGAGGGCGTCGGCGTGCTCGCCGACGAGGCGAACCGTCACCTCGATTCCGTCGTCGCCCTGTTCGCATCCGCCGAACGTTTCGTCGAGCGTTCACCCGAGCTGGCTCCGGGGAGCTTCATCGACGAGTTCCTCCGGGCAGAGCTGCCGGAAGACACGCTCGCCAACGTGTCACGCGTCGACTCAGTGCTCGTGTGTCCGCCCGCCACGGTCGTCGGTGCGGAATACGAGGTCGTCGCGGTCGCCGCTCTGCAAGAGGGAGTGTGGCCGAATCTGCGACTGCGCGGCTCGCTGCTCCATCCCGACGCCCTGGCCGCAGCGAGCGAGGGGCTCATTCAACAGAACCTCGACCAACGCAAGCAGGTCCTTCACGACGAGTTGCGGATGTTCGCTCTCGCGATCTCCCGTGCGCGCCGACTCGTCATCCTCAGCAACGTTTCGAGCTCCGACGAGCAAGGATCGGCTCTTCTGCGCCTGGTACCGAGCGACGTGCCCTTCTCGGTCGAGTCCGAGCCGCTGACGTTACGCGGAATGGTCGGAAGGCTCCGCCGCGAACTCGCACTCGACGGAGCGTCACCCGCCGGCGCAGCATTGGCTCGTCTCGCAGCCGAAAAAGTGCCCGGTGCGGACCCGGCCGACTGGTACGGGATCAAACCGCCGAGCACCGACGCGCCGTTGGTCGACCTCAGCGATCCCGAAGCCAGGGTCTCGGTTTCGCCCTCTCGTCTCGCCACTGTCGAGAAGTCACCGCTCGGCTGGTTCATCGACACCATGGGCGCGAGCCCGTCCGGCTTCCACGCCGACCTCGGAACCGTTCTGCACGCAGCGATGGAGACACTGTCCACCACTCCTGACGCAGAATTGCACGCCGACGCGGTCATGGAGTTGATCGACGCGCGATGGCACGAGTTCCGCTTCGACTCACCCTGGGAAGGTGAGTATCAGCGGGCCAGGGCGCGCCAACGTGCGGAAGGGATCGCCGACTATCTGACGGGATTCCAGGCCGCGGGTCACCGGCTCACGGGGGCCGAGACGCAGTTCAGCTTCGAGCTCGGCAACGCCGTGGTTCGCGGAACCATCGACAGGATCGAACACACCGCAGAGGGCACCGTCGTCATCGTCGATCTGAAAACCGGATCGACTGTTCCGTCGGCCGCCGAGATTCCCACCCACGCGCAGCTCGGGCTCTACCAATTGGCCACCGCGCACGACGGCATCGAAGGGATTCCCGCCGACGCGGTGAGGGGAGGGGCGAAATTGCTCTTCGTCGCATCGAGGGTCGGCGGCCGGCTGTTTCGCGAGACGGTGCAGGAGCAACTCGATGAAGGGGCTCTCGACGCCTTTCGCGAACGGATCCGCATGGCCGCCGAAGTCATGGCGGGAACTGTCTTCCCCGGAGTCGACGGGCTCGACGATCGTGACCCGCTCGGCGCCTACCCCTACCGTGTACACATCATCCCGGCGGTCTCGGCATGAGCCGGGGGCTGACAGCAGCAGCGATCGCAGAAGCGCTGGGACTTCCCACCCCGACGGCCCAACAGACGGCCGTGATCGAAGCGCCGCTCGCGCCGAGCCTCGTCGTCGCAGGTGCCGGAAGCGGCAAGACGGAGACGATGTCCGCCCGTGTGGTGTACCTGCTCGCGAACGGCATGGCCGGGCCCTCCGACATCCTCGGGCTGACCTTCACCCGCAAGGCGGCGGCCGAGCTCGCCGAGCGAGTCAACAAGAGGGTGCGCTCGCTCTCCGACAGCGGGCTCATCGACACCCCGTTCGATGCGTTCGAAGCGCCGACGATCGCCACCTACAACGCATTCGCGAGTTCGCTCTTCCGCGAGCATGCGCTGACCATCGGGCGGGAGCCCGATGCGACCGTTCTCGGCGAAGCGGCCGCCTGGCAGCTTGCGCGTCGCATCGTCGCTTCGGCCGATGACGACGGCCTGTTGGCGCTCGGTAAATCCGTCGACACCGTCACCGAGGCGGTGCTCACGATCAGTGCCGCGATGGCGGAGAACGTCGCCGATGCTGACGAGGTGCGCCGGATGGTCGAGCGTTTCAGCGGCCTCGTCGCCCTGCCCACCGGAAGCAACCGGGTGAAGAACGGGTACAAGTCGGTGTTGCAGGCGGTCGAGGCGGTCGGGACGCTGCCTGTTCTCGTTCGGCTCGCCGAGCGTTACCGCGACGAGAAGATCCGTCGGGGATTCATCGAATTCTCCGATCAGGTCGCGCTCGCGCTCGAGGTCGCCACGCGTCGGCCGGATATCGCCGCGGAGTACCACCGGCGCTATCCCATCGTCCTGCTCGACGAGTACCAGGACACCAGCGTGGTCCAGACACGGCTCCTCGCGACCCTGTTCGGCGTTCGCGACGGTGTCGGCGCAGCCATGGCCGTCGGCGACCCCCACCAGTCCATCTATGGCTGGCGTGGGGCGAGCGCGAGCAACCTCGGCCGGTTCGGGGTGGACTTCGGTGGCGGCGCTGCCGCCGCAACCTTCGCGTTATCGACCAGTTGGCGCAATCCGCCGCGGATCCTCGACGCGGCCAACACGCTCGTCGCACCCCTGTCGGCCGCGTCGGCGGTGCCGGTCGATGCTCTGGAATCACGTCCTGGCTCATCGGCGGGAATCCTCGAGGTCGGCTTCGGCGAGACGGTCATCGACGAGGCCGAGCGGGTGGCCGTCTGGTTGGACGAACGACTCAACACGAGTCGTCGTCCGGGCCCGAAACCGTCGGCCGCGATCCTGTGTCGCTCCCTGAAAAAGGTCACCGTCTTCACCAAAGCGCTCGCCGCTCGCGGAGTTCGCTACCACGTGCTCGGCATCGGCGGTCTCCTCGAAGAGCCGGCGGTCGCCGATCTCGTGAGCACCCTCCATGCGCTCGATGATCCGACTGCGGGTCGCTACCTCATCCGCGTCCTCACCGGGGCGCGACACCGCGTCGGGCTGCGCGATGTCAAAGCCCTTCGCGAACTCGCCGGCTGGCTCGCTCGCCGCGACATCACCCACAAGCCGCTCACCGATGAAGTCCGCGACGTTCTCCGGTCATCGATCGGAGGCGACGAAGCGATGTCGCTCATCGACGCCCTCGACTTCGTCGCCGTAGCCCCTGAGGGGCACCGAGCGTTCGAGCAGTTCAGCGAGCAGGGCCTCGTCCGTCTGCGAGCGATAGCGGGGGAGCTTGCGCAACTGCGCCGCAGGAGCGGGCTGCCCCTGGCAGATCTCGTCTCGCTCGTCATCGAGCAGGCTGGACTCGATATCGAGACCAGCGCGAACGAGTCGGCGACGTTCGGACGCGGTGCACTCGAATCGTTTCTCGAGGTCGTCGAAGACTTCGTGTCGACCGACCCGTCGGCGAGCCTGCGATCATTCCTCGCCTGGCTGGAGCTGGCGGAGCAACGCGAGAACCTCGGCGCGCGGGCGACCGACCCCGAGCCGGGCACCGTCCAGGTTCTCACCATTCACGGGTCGAAGGGTCTCGAATGGGACCTCGTCGTCGTTCCGCGCATGGTCGAAGGTGAACTGCCGAGTGCGGTGCGCAGCAAACGCGGATGGCTCGCCTTCGGAGAACTGCCCTACCAGTTCCGCGGCGATGCCTCCGACCTCCCCGGACTGCCCTGGTTCTCGTGCGCGACCCAGCAGGAGTTCGACGACGCGTTCAAGCGCTACACAGCGGAGGTCGAGCGCCGCGACGCCGACGAACAACGGCGCCTCGCCTACGTCGCCATCACTCGTGCGCGAAGTGAACTGCTTCTCACCGGATCGTTCTGGAGCACCCAACGCAAACCTCGCGGTCCCGGCCGTTTCCTCCTCGAGCTCGATGCGGCAGGGCTCCTCGAACCCGGAACGCTTCCCGAGGCGCCGGAGAACGACGAGAACCCGCTCGATGCACTCGTCGACCACATTCCGTGGCCTACCGATCCGCTCGGCGTCCGTCGCGAACGGGTCGAGGCCGCTGCCGTTGCCGTCGCCGACGCCGACCCGAAGTCGCCGACCCCATGGGATGCCGAACTCGATCTGCTTCTCGCCGAACGTGCCGCACGCCGCGGAATCGATGCCGAGCCGCTGCCGACTCGAATTTCGGCGTCCGCATTCAAAGACCACGTGAGCGATCCGGTAGCGATCGCCCGAGCGTTGCGGCGTCCGCTGCCCCGGCGCCCCTACCGGCAGACCCGACTCGGAACGCTGTTTCATTCCTGGGTCGAGAACCGTTCGGGGCTGTCGGGGTCCGGCGACCTCGTCGACTCGTTCGGGTTCGAGCTGGACACGGCAGAGGGCATAGCCGACGTTGATCTGAGCGACCTCGACCGTCTCAAGGGGATCTTCGAACGTTCCGAATGGGCGGGGCTCGCGCCCGAATGGGTCGAGCTCGAGTTGCATCTGCCTTTCGACGACCGTCTCGTCGTCTGCAAACTCGACGCCGTCTACCGCCGCGGCGACCGATTCGAGATCGTCGACTGGAAGACCGGCAAGGCGCCGACCAGCAAGGCCGACCTCGAGCAGAAGACGTACCAGCTCGCTCTCTACCGGCTGGCCTTCGCCGACTGGAAAGGTGTCGAACCGGAGACGGTCGACGCCGCGTTCTTCTTCGTCGCCGACGATCGCATCATCCGCCCGGAGACCTTTCCCGAACGTGATCGCCTTCTCGAGTTGTGGCGTGAGTCCCGTCGCGCGCTCGCTTGAGCGGCGCCTGCAGCGATTACTCGGCGAGCGTGTTCCGTAGGCCGCTCTTTGCGACCTGGGGCCTGTCAGCCAGCATCTGGCGAACCTCTTCGACATCGAGAATCGGGCCGGTCTCGTGTGCGAGGGAGCCCTGCTGGTCACCGCTGACGCTCTCGACGAGGACATCGAGCATTTGCACGGCGTCGTCGACGATGGTCCCGTTCTTCGAGTCGAGCCCGTAGAGCAACCAACGGGCGAGCTCGAGTTCGGCGTAAAGCATCGCCCGTCGGCGCACTTCGCGATCGGCGGCTCCCTTGCGTGCACCGGAGTATGCAGCGAAGACCATGTCGACGCTGTCCGGACTCGGGGCAGACAGTGCCCAGGACAGGTCGCGCGCCGGGTCACCGACCCGCAGGTCCGACCAGCCGATGACGCCGACGATCACGCCGTCCGCGTCGTGCAGCAGAACATCGGCGCTCATGCCTCCGTGGATCACGGTCGGTTGGAACTGCCACAGGGCAGTGTCGTCGGAGGCGCTCTCCCAACGTGACAGCAACGCGGCGGGGACCATCGATGTCGCGGCGGCGCGGTCCATAACCCCGACCACTGACCGGAGGCTGTCCATCGCCGTCACGACGGGAAGTCCCGCATCGACGATCACGCTCGTCGGCAGCGCGTGGACCGCCGCGAGCGCCTGCGCGATCGACTCGGGCAGTGCCGTGTCGGGCATGATGCGGTCGAGGGTCAGGCGACGACCGTAGACGAACTCCGAAACAATGGCATGGGTGGCCGGCTGCCCGTTCTTCGGCTTGATCGGCACGTGGCCGATGAATGACGAAAGGGTGAACGGCAGGCGGGTCCGCACTCCCGAGCTGAGGGCGCCGAGCGCGGTGAGCTCGGCGGATTGCGCCTTGTCAGCAGCCTCGGAGTTCGCGACGCGAACGAGATAGTGGCGCCCATCGCGTGCCGTGAGCAGCGCGCTGTCGAAGTCGCCCTGCCGGTTGGAGCTGAACGGCTGCGCTGCAGCGACGTCGAGTCCGGGCACGGCGGAAGTCGCCAGCGCGGCTAGAGTGAGGTGCGATCGGGCCATAGCGTTCAGGGTAGGTCGGCGCCTTGTGCCCCGCATGATCGCCACGCGGATGAACGGTGTGCATCTCAGTGTGCGAATCTGGTGCTGCCCGTCGAGCTCGGCGGAGAGGCTGTTCCGAGGGGGAGTTCATGGACGAGACCTTCGCGCGGCAACTGCCGCTTTCTCGATCGGTCATCGATCGTGACTATGCGACCCGTGCCCGCCCGAACCTGATCGATGAGCTGCGGGCCGACGGCGATGCCTTGGGGATGGTCCTCGCCGGGGGCAAGGCACTGCTCGCAGAGCCGGACGACGCGTCGCCACGGCTCGAGCTGCTCTCCGGCCCCGAGCTTCCCGAGGGAGGCTTCGGAATCTACCTCGGACGGATCACCGATGGACGGTTCGAGAAACGTCTCGTCATCGCCGTGGTATTCGATACGGTCGCGTCGAGCGGAATCGACCTCCCTGAGGAGCGTTGGGGAGACCTTCGGCAGATCGCCGTCCAGCTGGACGCACTCGACTCAGGACTTTTCACACAGGCGCTCGCCATCGCCAACTGGCACTCGAGCCATGGCTTCTCGCCGAAAACGGGCGAAGAGACCGTCCCGGGGATGGCGGGATGGGTTCGGTATCCGTTGGGGCTGCACGATGAGCGGTCCGGGAAGCATGTGTTCCCGCGGACAGACCCGGCCATCATCGTCGGTGTCGTCGATGATCAGGATCGGATGCTGCTCGGTGCCAACGCCAGCTGGGGTGGGGAGCGCTACTCGGTTCTCGCCGGCTTCGTCGAGCCGGGCGAGTCGTTCGAAGCCGCGGTGGTCCGCGAAGTCTTCGAAGAGTCAGGCCTCCATGTCGTCGATCCGGAATACCTCGGCTCTCAGCCATGGCCCTTCCCGGCGTCGATCATGATCGGGTTCACGGCTCGCGTCGCGCCGGGAACCGATCCCACACCCGTGCCCGACGGCGTGGAAATCGTCGATCTTCGCTGGGTCAGCCGTGCTGAGATCGCGGATGGGGCGCGAACCTTCGGGATCCCCAGCAGGTCATCGATCGCACGCGCGATCGTGGAACGCTGGTACGGCGGAAGGCTCGACGCGCCGTGACCGCCGAGTCGTTGCTCGAAGGGCTCGACGACGACCAGCGGAGCGCGGCCGAGGCTCTTCTCGGCCCGGTCTGTGTGCTCGCTGGCGCCGGCACGGGCAAGACCCGAGCCATCACGCACCGCATCGCATACGGGGTCGCCACGGGGGCCTATCCGCCCGGCCGGGTGATGGCGCTCACGTTCACGACGCGCGCTGCAGGCGAGCTGCGCAGCCGTCTCCGCGTCCTCGGCGCCGCAGGGGTGAGTGCCCGTACTTTCCACTCGGCGGCCCTTGCCCAGCTCAGCTTCTTCTGGCCGCAGACGATCGGTGGGACACTTCCACGAGTGCTGGACAGCAAGGCCCGACTTCTCGCTCAAGCAGCCGAGACGGCCCGCGTGCCGGTCGACACAGCGGTACTGCGTGATCTCGCTGCAGAGATCGAATGGCGGAAGGGGGCGGGCCTCTCGCTCGACGCATACGAGGACGAGGCCGCGAACCGGGCGTTGCCCGGCAAGCTCGTCGCCTCGCAGGTGACCGCCGTGCAACGCGCCTATGAGGACATCAAGGACTCCCGCCGCCAGATCGATTTCGAAGATGTGCTGCTCGCCACGATCGGTCTGATCGAGGAGGAGGAGCGGGTTGCCCAGCAGATCCGCGAGCAGTACCGATTCTTCGTCGTCGACGAGTATCAGGACGTTTCCCCGCTGCAACAGCAGTTGTTGAGTTCATGGCTGGGCGACCGACGCGACGTCTGCGTGGTCGGTGACGCCAGTCAGACGATCTACAGCTTCGCGGGGGCCAAATCCGATTACCTCCTCGATTTCGGTAGCCAGTATCCCGACGCCCAGGTCATCAAGCTGGAGCGCAACTACCGCTCGGACTCCGGCGTTCTGGCGGTGGCGAACCGGCTCATGCGGGATCGGCCAGGTGCGCTGAACCTGACGCCGACGAGGCAGGCGGGCGGCACGCAGCCTGCTGTGGCGGTGACGAGCTATCCGGACGAGCTCGCCGAGGCGCGTTCGGTCGCGGACGATATCGCTGCACGAGTGGCAGAAGGCGAGTCGCCGAGCGATTTCGCCGTGCTGTTCCGGATCAACTCGCAGTCAGCGGCGCTCGAAACCGCTCTCGATGAGCGCAATATCGCGTCGTCGGTCCGGGGGACCGGACGGTTCTTCGATCAGCGCGAGGTCAAAGAGGCGATGATGATGCTGCGTGCGGCGGCGCTGACCCTGTCGGACGAACCCCTGTTCAAAACGGTCAGTGATGTGCTCCGCTCGCTCGGCTGGACCCAGCAGGCGCCCGAAACGCGCGGTGCGGTCCGGGACCGCTGGGAGTCGCTCGACATGATCATGACGCTCGCCGAGCAGTGTCCTCCCGGCACCACCACCGGACAGTTCGTCGACGAGCTCGGCGAGCGTCAAGCAGCGCAACACGAGCCGACGCGGGACGCCGTCACCCTCGCGACCCTCCACTCGGCCAAAGGCCTCGAGTGGGAATGCGTCTATCTGATCGGACTGACCGAGGGGTATCTTCCGATCAGCTACGCGAAGACGCCCGCCGCGATCGATGAAGAGCGCCGCCTGCTCTACGTCGGTGTCACCCGCGCGAGGAGGTCGCTGCGGATGTCGTGGGCGCAGCTCGCCCCGCACCGATCGGCACAACGTTCCCGGTCTCGTTTCCTGGAAGAGCTCGGCACGAGCATCGAGGATGAGCAGCCCATTCGCGTCGGCTGATCCGGTCATCGTGACCGAAACGCACGCTCGTGCCCTCGAGGCCCGTCTCCGCTCCTCGAGCGTGTGCGCGCAGGGCACGTGCGAGCAGGGCGCTTGCGCTCGACACCGCGATCGGGTCGACGTGCACGGGCGTGATGAGTTCTTCCGCCAGTAGCTGACTGGCGACCACGGTCCAGACGGGGTCCTCGTCGACGAGGTGGAGGTGCACGCAGTGCAGGCACGAAGTTGTTCCTGGAAGCACCAGCGGGCCCACCGTGACGGACTCCTCCCCGAGTACCACCGGTATGGCGGCGATATCGCGGCTGAGCCAGTATCGGGCGAGCGAGGGCGGAATGACGTGAGTGCAGAGGAGAACCGCGATATCCGGTTCTTCGTCGCGTGTGACCAGGGTGACGCCGGTCCGACGGAGCGTGCGAGCGATCTCCGTATCCGCCTGCACGGCATCCGCTGGCCAGTGCGTCGTGCGCTCGATCGTGACACGCGTCGTCGGCTGGGATCGGTCTCGAGTGAGGACGGGGTCGACTCGCCTGAGCAGGCGGTCCACATCGTCGGCCGACGCGTTCATCTGCTCCGCGAGTGCGCTGAGAGCCGAGCGGCTGGTGCCGATCTGAAGGGCGTGGATGAGAAGTTCTTCGGCTCGCGACAGATCGGCGAGTATCAGGCGCACACGCTCCGCGCCAAACCTCAGAGTCGTCGGCGAAACCCATACCGGGGCGATGGACGGATCGATCTGCAGAACCACCCGGTCATGGTCGCTGCAGCACGGGATCCGCCGCGGATTTTGTGCACACCCTCATGGCCGCGATGGTCGGCAGGGAAGACGGCTACGACTCGGTCGGGCGGTCGGTGTCGTCTCGGAGCAGGTCTTCGATCGCCTGATCGACGTCGTCGGGCCCCACATCGGGCGCGGACAGACGCTGCACGAGGGACTCAGGATCGTCGATGTCTTCGGCGCGCGGCAGCACGTCGGGATGCGACCAGAGAGCATCACGTCGATCAGCGCCGAGCCGCTCGCCGACGAGCTGCCACATGTTCGCGGCTTCGCGGAGTCGGCGCGGGCGGAGTTCCAGTCCGATGAGGGACGCGAATGCCGACTCGGCCGGGCCTCCAGCTGCGCGCCTCCGGCGAACCGATTCGGCGATGGCTGCACTCTTCGGCAGTCGCGCCGTCGCGGCGGCGGTAACGACATCGACCCACCCCTCGACGAGCGCGAGCATGGTTTCGATCCGGTCGAGGGCGATCTGCTGCTCGGGGGAGCGCGGCGGGATGAAGCGGCCCGACATCAGGGCATCGCGAAGCTGTTCGGGGTTGCTCGGATCGAGGTCGCCGAGCGCGCTCTCGAAGTCTCCGAGGTCGACGTGGATGCCGTGCGCGAACTCGGTGATCGCGGTGATCAGGCCGGTGCGCAGCCAGCGGGCGTGCCGGAACAGGCGTGCATGGGCGAGTTCACGTACGGCGAGGTAGAGCTCGACCTGATCGCGGGGAACGTCGAGTCCTTCGCTGAACGCTTGGACATTCTGCGGCAGGACCGCGGCGCGGTCCTCGAGCAGCGGGATGCCGATGTCCCCACCGGATACGACCTCGGTGCCGAGACCCGCCACGACTTGACCCAACTGGACCGCGAAAAGCGTTCCGCCTACTCCTTTGAGCAGGGCACTCGGATCGCCCAGCATGCCGCTGAGCTCCTCGGGGAACTGTCCACGAGTCGCCTCGGTGAGGGCCTCGGTGATGCTCGTGGCGACAGGTTCGGCGAGCTGCGTCCATAACGGCATCGTCTGACGGACCCACTCGGCGCGGGTGATCAGCGTCGGCGTGGAAGCGAGGCCGGGCATGCCGGTGGCCTCATCGAGCCATAGGCCCGCGACGTTGAGCGCCGCTTCGGCGCCGCGACGCTGTTCGTCGGTGGGGGTGAGGCTCGTGGTCCTCGCGACCGCCGTCGCCTGATCGGTGGCGAGCTGCCAATTGACCCCTTCGGTCGATCCGGCGAACACGCTCTGCATCTGCGCCATCAGGTTCGCCATGCTCGCCGGATCGGACGGAAGTCCAGCAGCGCCAGCCAGTGCGGCGGGGTCGACTCCGCCTTCGCCGGACATCAGCCGCCGGATCATCTCCTGCAGCTGTTCCTCGGGATCAGGGGTGTTCGATTCGTCCGAAGGCTCGGCCATGACGTTTCCTCTCGCCGTGTTTCACGGGAGCCGGATGCTGTGGCGGTTCCGGCTGGGGCGATGTGGGTCGGGCCTTGCTGACCCGAACCCTCGTCAACGCTAGTGCTCGTGCCTGGCGGGACGCCCACCGTCGGGCGCCCGAAGCTTCTGCCCCTCGCGAACAGGCGCCGACGGGCGCCGGTGCAGAGGCGCTCGCGGCAGGAGTTCCGCGACGAGACGGGAGAATAGGCGTGTGACCTTCTTCTCCGACGACTCCGTCTCGCGCTCGGCTGGGAACACTCCCGTCGACCATGAAGCAGGACCGTCGGCAGCTGAGCGTCGCTCCCGCTTCGGGTGGGTGCTCGTCGGCATCGCGCTCGTGATCACCCTCGCCTTGGCGTTCGCGCCGTCCTCGTACGTGATCGAGACTCCGGGGCCCGTATACGACACCCTCGGGACCGCCGGGGAGGACGAGATTCCGCTCATCACCATTTCGGACGCGCCCGTGTACGAAACGAGCGGCTCGCTCGACCTGCTCACCGTCTCGGTCATCGGGGCGCCGGACGGTGGCGCAACCCTCTTCGAGGTGGCGACCTCGTGGTTCGACCCGAGTCGTGCGGTTGTGCCCCTCGAGGCGGTCTACGCTCCCGGTCAGACGACCGAGCAGCAGCGTGAAGACAGCGAGCTCCAGATGGAGAACTCCCAACTCGAGGCTGTCGCTGCGGCCCTCACGCAGCTCGATTACGACTTTCCGCGCACGGTGTCGGTCGTCGGGCTCCTCGAAGATTCGGCGTCCGAAGGGGTGCTCGAGGAGGGGGACGTCATCGTCTCCGTCAACGGCGCCGCGATCAACGGACTCACCGATCTGCGCGAGAAGGTGGACGCGAGCGGCGCGGGGGAGCCGGCGGAAATCGGTGTCGAACGCGACGGAGAGGCCAGGACCGTCGAGGTGACTCCTCAGGATCAAGACGGAGCTGTCGTTCTCGGCGTCGGGGTCCAGGTCGAATACGAGTTCCCGATCGATGTCGACATCGAACTGGAGAATGTCGGCGGGCCGAGCGCCGGGATGATGTTCGCGCTCGGCATCTTCGACAAGCTCACCCCCGGAGAGCTCACGGGCGGCGCGGTCATCGCGGGTACGGGCACGATCGACGGTGAAGGCGAAGTCGGAGCGATCGGCGGGATCCGTCAGAAGCTATACGGTGCCGAACGATCGGGGGCGACACTGTTCCTCGCGCCTCAGTCGAACTGCACCGAGGTCGTCGGGCACGTGCCCGCAGGTCTCGATGTCGTCTCGGTTTCCACCCTCGAGGACGCTGTTTCCGCACTTCAAGCGGTCGCTGCCGGTGCGGATCCCGCGTCGTTGCCGGGATGCGAAGCCGACTGACCTGTTGAACCGGCGCGTATGAGGCGAGGGCTGCCCAGCCAGGGCATGCTCACCCGCGGCTACAATTCGGTCTGTGACGACCTCTGCTGCCGCCGCGCCTCGACGCCGTAATCGCTCTGCTCTCGCGATCACCGCTGGCATCGTCGCCGGTCTTCTGATCGCTTTCTTCATCTTCGCCGGAATCTACGCCGATATCCTCTGGTACGACCAGCTCGGCTTCGTGCAAGTGCTCTACACGCAGTGGGGAACGGGCGCAGTGCTCTTCCTCGTCGGCTTCCTCAGCATGGCACTCGCGGTGTTCGTGAGCATCGTGCTGGCCTACCGGTTCCGGCCCATCTACGCTCAGCCCGCGGCTCAGCTCGACCGTTATCAGCAGGTGATCGAGCCGCTGCGTCGCCTCGCGACCTTCGGCATCCCCGCGGTCCTCGGCCTCTTCGCCGGTGTCTCGGCCGCGTCGCGCTGGCAGACGGCGCTGCTGTACTTCAACCGCACACCGACAGGGCAGACCGACCCGCAGTTCAACCTCGACATCTCGTTCTACCTGTTCGAGCTTCCCTTCGTCCACGGCATCGTCGGCTTCGCGTCCGCGGTCGTCCTCGTCGCCGGTCTCATCGGTCTCGCCACGAACTACCTGTACGGCGCGATCCGCTCGGTAGGGCGGGAGGTCCGTGTCTCACGCGGCGCGCGCATCCAACTCGCCATCACCGCAGGTCTCTACATCGCGTTGCAGGCCATCAGCGTCTGGCTCGACCAGTACGAGACGCTTTCGAGCGTCAGCACCGGGGCGCTCATCACCGGCGCGAGCTACACCGACGTCAATGCAGTGATCCCGGGGCGGCAGATCCTGGCTGTGATCACAGCGCTGATCGCGATCGTCTTCTTCATCACCGCGATCATCGGTCGTTGGCGGTTCCCGGTCATCGGCACGGCGCTCCTCGTGGTGGCGAGCCTCGTGGTCGGTTCGTTGTACCCCTGGATCATGCAGCGCTTCCAGGTCGACCCGAACGAATTGACGGTCGAGCGGGCGTATATCGAGCGCAACATCGATATGACGCGCGAGGCCTACGGTGTTGCGGACATCGAAGAGATCCCGTACGACGCGACCACTGAGGCGACGCAGGGCGCTTTGCGGGCGGACGCCGAGACGACCGCGAACATCCGCATCCTCGACCCTGCCATCGTGTCGCCGTCATTCGCGCAGCTGCAGCGGTTCCGCCAGTACTACGAGTTCGGGACAGACCTCGACGTCGACCGCTACGAGGTCGACGGTCAAACCACTGACGCTGTCGTCGCGGTCCGTGAGCTCAATCAGTCCGGGCTCGGAGACTCGCAGACCTGGTTCAACCGCACCGTCGTCTATACCCACGGCTACGGGCTCGTCGCCGCGTACGGCAATCAGCGTTCGGCCGATGGGCAGCCCGTCTTCCTCGAGTCGGACATTCCCACGACCGGGGAGCTCGGCGAATATGAGCCGCGGGTGTACTTCGGCGAGGACTCACCCGAGTACTCCATCGTCGGCGCTCCTGAGGGAAGCGATCCGGTCGAGCTGGATTACCCGTCCGGCGGGGGAGAAGACTCCGAATCGCAGGTCTACACGACCTTCGACGGTGACGGCGGACCTTCGGTGGGCAACTGGTTCACCAAGCTGATCTACGCGTTGAAGTTCCAGTCGGAGGAGATCTTCCTCTCCGACGCGGTCAACTCCGAGTCGCAGATCCTTTACGACCGCGATCCTCGTGAAAGGGTTCAGAAGGTCGCCCCTTACCTCACGATCGACTCCGACGCCTACCCGACTGTGGTCGACGGACGCCTCAAATGGGTCGTCGACGCGTACACGACATCTTCTTCCTACCCCTATTCGAAGGTGCAGAGTCTCAGCGACGCGATCGCGGATAGCTTCACGCCTGCGCCGAGTTTCGCGGTCGACGACGTCAACTACATCCGCAACTCCGTGAAGGCGACCGTGGATGCCTATGACGGCTCGGTCGACCTGTATGTCTGGGATGAGGAAGACCCGGTCATCACGTCATGGCAGAAGGTTTTCCCGACGAACATACTTCCGCTCAGTGAGATGTCGGGCGACCTGATGAGCCACGTCCGGTACCCGCAGGACCTCTTCAAGGTGCAGCGGGCGATCCTCGGCACCTATCACGTCACCGAGCCGGACTCGTGGTATCAGGCGGATGACGCCTGGCGTACGCCGCCGGACCCCACGGCAGCCGAGGGAACCGACGTGCTGCAGCCGCCGTACTACCTGACGCTCGAAGTGCCTGGTTCGGACGCTCCCTCTTACTCGCTGTATTCGACGTTCATTCCGTTGCAGGGGGCGGGGGGCCAGAGCATTCTGACGGGCTACTTGGCTGTCGACGCCGATGCCGGCTCCACCGCGGGGGAGAAGGCCGAGAGCTACGGAACCTTGCGATTGCTCGAGTTGCCGAAGGACGAGACTGTTCCGGGCCCCGGCCAGGTGCAGAACACCTTCAATAGCGACAACACGGTTGCGACGGAGCTGAACCTGCTTCGACAGGGTGGCAGCAACGTCGACCAGGGCAACTTGCTGACTCTGCCGGTCGGCGGCGGCCTGCTCTACGTGCAACCCGTGTATGTCTCATCGAGCGGTGAAACCAGCCTTCCCCTCTTGCGGCGTGTGCTGGTGTCGTTCGGTGACCGGGTTGCGTTCGAGGACACCCTCGATGCCGCACTCGACGAGCTGTTCGGGGGCGATTCCGGTGCGGACGCAGGTGACACCGACGTGCCGGATGTCGACACCGATCCGGCCGATCCGACTGCGCCGGTCGATCCTGTCCCGGACACGGGCGGCGGCGCTGTTACCGATGATCTAGCGGATGCGCTTGCCGACGCGAGCACCGCGCTGCTGGATCGCGAGGCGGCGTATCGGGCCAACGACTTGGTTGCCGCAGCCGAGGCGGACGCTCGCCTTCAAGAGGCGATCGATCGGGCCCTCGCAGCCCAAGGCTGATACTCACGCTGTTGCGCCCAGTGGACGGTTTCCGTCCCTGGGCGCAGTGGTGTTCAACTGGTTGAGCCCCGCGCGCGGTGCGAAGCGACGCGAGAAGACCGCCCCTCCGATCGGCTTATCGGCTGTGGTCATCCACCCCCGGATGTGCGTGCTAAGCTCGATAACCGTGCCGCGGGGTGGAGCAGTTCGGTAGCTCGCTGGGCTCATAACCCAGAGGTCGCAGGTTCAAATCCTGTCCCCGCAACAAATGACGAAAGCCCCGGTCGCAAGACCGGGGCTTTCGTCATTCCGTGAGGAGTCGAGGCGGGCCCACAGTCGCGAGGGGCCCCGGCTGTCGCAATGCGGCAGTTGGGGTAGCGGCTGGGGCGCCCCGCAACAAATGACGAAAGCCCCGGTCGCAAGACCGGGGCTTTCGTCATTCCGTGAGGAGTCGAGGCGGGCCCACAGTCGCGAGGGGCCCTGGCTGACGAAAGCGCCCCAGGTAGCGACGACTTCGCCTGGTTCGGACCGGATCGTGTG
>Ga0210040_10001312_pt1 | contig 38010 bp, 32 predicted proteins | sample CryGeyCG12114_NA_FD_185462 | JGI IMG/M metagenome (GOLD analysis project Ga0210040, IMG submission 185462) | Groundwater microbial communities from aquifer - Crystal Geyser CG19_WC_8/21/14_NA (SPAdes) (version 2) | ecosystem: Environmental > Aquatic > Deep subsurface > Groundwater | place: USA... | reverse complement strand
AATTCATCGAATCTTTGCGTAAAGCTCAAAGAAAACAGGAATTTATGCTAGCTCAGCTTTCCTCTGGATCTCAGCCACCACCAAAAAAGAAAAAGTACAAAGATCACGATTTGCGCCTTAAGACAGTGGTTCAAACCTACGGAGAGTGCACCACACTAACGTACCTAATAAATGTGGCGTCTAATATTACGTTTCATGTTTAAGTTTTCTAATATTACGTTTCATGTTCAAGTTTTTCAATTTAATAAACCGACCAAAAATATCCAAGAGTAATCATTCTTCCATTAGATTATGATGAACGTTTGCAGGGTCTTTGTTTTAATGTAGTGCCAAAACGTCAATATGAAAGCTCACAAGGTTCTAAACAGTTGAAACATAAGGATGTAGAATTGATTTATTTCCCGTTTAATGAATGTAAAAAAAACACACAGAGCGGATCAAAGAATGCAATGCTACAAGAGCAGCAGATCATTAAACTTTGTAGCCTTGCAGACACTTCATTCCTTGCGCAAAATTCTCATTAGAATTTGTCGTAGAGACTGAAGTTTTAGCTTCTCCATTATTTTGCTTCGAATTTTGCATTTGATTTTTTCCATTGAGGGGATGAATATCCGGGAGTTCGGCGTGGTCTAATCACTTCTAATAACTTTGGGGGAAATTGTTTGTAATTCTCCGAGTTTATGCTTGTCTGGAGTGTGATCTTGTTTTGCACGTAGAGCTGAAGGGTTTGGGATTCTCAGAGGTGTGGAACTGATTTGAGATTTGGATGTGTTGGGTTGGTTAGAATCAACAGAGTCGATGGAACTGGATGTTAGGGTTTAAGATTCCCCTGAGACAACTGAACGCGCACTAAATACCCCGGATTCGCTAATTTGCAATTGCACTTCGGCGTTGCTCTTGAGGTCAGGAGATTTGATTTGGTTCTCTATATTTTGATCCTTTGCAGTTATCTCTACGAGTGGCTCTTTTTTGGTGCGTTTTCTGAACGGTTTGTTATTCACAGGCTTGATTTTCCCGTTTACCATAGGTATTGATCTTACTCGTTTTGTTCCCGTTTGGGATCTGCGAGGTGTTTTAATTGGGGTGCACGTTTGTAGCGTTGATTTGGTAGTCTCTTTTTGCACGCGATAGGATAATTCTAGGGGCTTGTCTCCATACTGTAAAAAACATATTGTTCTGATTACAGGCAAAAATTAACTAGCCACATTTTGTAAAAAGTAGTCACACAGAAAATCAATGCATACCTGAGTCCATGAATATTTGTACGCAATGTCCACGAGCAGGAAATCGTCAGGAATAATGTGCTCTCCATACTTTTAGTCTATTTTGGCAGTTAGTGGGAGATCGAATTTATTTTGGATGAATTTCTTTAGAACGGTTATAGAAACTGCAGCAGGGCACTTAATAAACCGTCTTGAATTTTCCTATATAACGCAAAATACAACTGGTCAATTTCACTTCGTTATCCAGCATGCTCAAGCGCAGTAGTTTGTAATCCTAAAATACCTTGACAGTAAAAGTTTTCGAAAAATACTGCAACGACAGATGAATAATATCATCCGAAGATGACAACCGATGGCCGATGGTTCAGAGGAAGGCATATTGACATGAACGGGTCTGGCAGGAGCCTCTTTTCTGACAATCAAATTCCCAGTTTTCAATGTGATTGAATTCAAAATTAAGAAACTAAAAAAGTGCAAGTGACTTTGGAGCCAAACCTCACAAGTTTGTAGATTCCTACTTTCCTACACCTAACTCCAATTCAGGGGCAAGTTCTAAAGTACTGCGGCAGATCGGCCATTTCAAACCCTGTTTAATTCTGACAATTTTTTTCAACGATTCCAAATCTTCACCGTATGTAACACAGCTTTCATCACTCCATGTTCTGTGAACAATTGCAAAAACATAAAATACTGAATTTTGGAATCTTACAACTACGTAAGTTATAGAATGAGGACTAACCTGATAAAACGATTGAAAGTTGAAGTCACTATTGAAAGACAAAATGTTCAGATCAACAAAACCCAAATCTTCGAACTTCTACTTCTGATAAGCCTCATTTTGCAAAGCAGGATTATCATCGTATGTATCCTTGTGCAGTGTGACTACAAAAACAAGACATGTTAATTATCAATAACTCAGAATTTGGTGTCAATGTCTCATAATTTTGGTATTTCATTTATGCTTACTGTTCATCGAAAATTAGTTAAATAATCCAATTTAGTTACATTCATGTAGCGCAGAACTTTGAAGCAACTTTTGTAAACATCCTTGACGGTTTTTATTTCCTGTGGGGTGAATGCTTCACGTTCTCACGAGAACGAATACATTTTTTTTTCTTTCCTATCGAAAACACTAAGAAATAAGAATAAGAAAACTTGATTAACACTATACACAAACACAAAAATAAAAACCTTGGATTACTCTAATCCAGAATCCAGCAGCAAAATAATCTCTCCCATTTGAATTCTGTGCGCAAATGGAAAGTGATCGAGTTGATGGCTTTGCATGCTTTGCGTTTTAAATGCGATGAGTTTTACCTGTGAAGAGTTTGACATGCGGAGGGTTTTACCTGCGAAGGGTTTTACATGCGGTGAGTTTTACCTGCGGAGAGTTTTACATGCGGAGGGTTTCACCTGCGAAGGGTTTTACATGCGGTGAGTTTCCCCTGCGGAGGGTTTTACATGCGGTGAGTTTCACCTGCGGAGAGTTTCACATGCGGTGAGTTTTAATTCTATAAGTTTAGGTTCGGTGAGTTCAAAATCCACGAGTTCATGTAGAAGGTGGTGAGACGGCCCCAAGTTTCATCTTTGGTGGTTTCAAATCCACCTGCCACTCACAAACTATACTAACTAACTAACTAAACTATTTACGTTGCTAAAATATTCGCGAACTAAGAGTTTAATAAACTTGGACGATTTTTCTTTCTTGCATGTGATGTATATAGCAAATTTCTTTAGGACAACTCAAAAGTTGTAAGTTGCAATCTCACTTAACAATGCATTTTTTCAACTGTTAGTCTCATGAATCACAAAGTTAGTGTAAACAGAGCCTACCACGCTCCATTTTACGAGAGACAAATGGATCACACTTGAGCTCATTTGCATTTCAAATGATTTCCACTCCAATTTGTTGATATCTTATTACCATGTAACAATAAATTAGTAACATCATGCATAACTATTAGTCACATCAAAACGGCTTCTCTGCGTTCACGGGAAGATATTTATACAAAAATATCATGTGCTATTTGCATTGGGCAGCAATGGAACTCAAATTTAACCATAAAGTGGCCACTTAATACAAATCCCATTCCACTGGATTTGTACTTCTCAGCCAACTAACTTCTAGTTAGCCACACTCAAGGAGACGAGTCCAAAAATTAAAATAACAACAACATAGTCATAATCGTTACCACCACAAACAATCATCTCAGTGAGTAGTTATCATCAACCTGATTTTAATAATTTCCTCATTCACTTCCGTCCTAATGAGCAACTATCATCATCTGTGTTTCACGAGTCATATTTCTATATGACTAAAAATTCGCATGAGGGTGCATATGCCTTACCAGCACTACCAAAACTGATTTTAATCACGCATACTGTTATATAAATAAGCATCACATAGGAAAGCATGTGGGTTTGGGGACACACGTTTCACAAAAACACGCAACTTCTTTAAGTGAGATCTCATTAGCATCATTCTGCATATTATCACTCATGCGATTCTTTAACTACTATTCTATGACAAACTATAACTGTTCTTTTGCAAAAACAAGCCTAATCTCAACTCGGCTAGAGATTTCACAATCTTGTTTATTTCTAATCTTCAATAAGCTTAAAATATTTCATTATATGGGAGCACATCATCATCATCGAAATAATGATCTAGTCGATTGGTAAATCACCAGTACAGTTTTTCAGATTTGTTTGTTACTAACACTAATTTTCAAACGTTATAATCACGATTCAGGTCATTTAAATAAACACACACAGTAAAGAATTTAAAGTTGTTTGCTTTTCCATATGGAGTACAGTAGTCGTTTCCAAAAATCTGAGAATGTGATAGGCTCAGCTTGATTTCCGCACCTGTGAGGCAGACTTAATGCTTACACTACCGCATAAATTGCTCCAGTCAGTTTGTTGTTGTACAAAACAAATGTAGCAAACAAACTACGTAACATAACCTAATATAACATTGCGGAAGGATCCTCATTAGCTAGCCATAGCAAGCATCTAATTAACATTCTGAAAGTGAAATGAGAATGGATATGAAAAGATTAATATAGCAAATGCGAAGTTCAAAGCTTATTAATGAGATATCGATACTAAGCCGTGTATTCATAATCCACAGGGATTTCTGTTCATCCCGTACAAATTTTAAAAACACACACACACATTACATTATTATGCAAAACCTGGTAAACAGCTATTTATGAAAACTATGTACTCAAATGGGTATGTTCTCTTCCTTGCATTGATTAAATCCTTACAAAAAATGCAAAACAGTTGTTGTGACACAGATTCATGTGAGAAAAATGTATTTTCAAGAAGTAAATCTGCCCGAACTCACGGTATGAATTAAATGGATCAATTACTCCCTCATTATATATTCATGAGACCATATCTTGCACTAAACTAAACTTTCCGTGGATTGTAAAATCATGTGCTTTTGGGAAAAATACGCTTTTAATTCCATCTAAAGAATTCACTCGTGCACTTGTTATCTACATTTCCGAACTGTCAAACCAAGTGATGAATACTAAAACATAGATTTGAGACTCCAAATATTCACAGATTGAATACTAATGAGCAGTTTGCATTCCATGATAGAGAGTCTTGCGATTTTCTTTATCTCCGCAAAACAATAATCTCTCTGCTGCAGCACAGTCAACATGCAAGTAAACCACGGTGCACGTGACTGAGCAGGTGAAAAAGAAGAAAAAAATCATTCATCTTCCATGTTTAAATGCAATATGGTCACTTTTGACAGATAATCAGATACACAGTCGTACGTGGTGTACAGACGCAACAAGCTATAGGAACACACATTACCAATTCTATTCACGAATATAGAAGCCACAAAGAATAGGAAACCATGATGCGAACTAATGATAAACTAAAGATGAGAATAATGAGTAGACGCAGAGATTGAGAAAATTTATATACATAAATCAATGACAAACTTGTAATCTCTCGGTTGAATCAAAAGAGTTACTTATATGTAAATGATGATGATGGACGAAAAAAATACACACACACGAAAGATTTAGCCTACCTATTCATTGCTTCAGAAATCAACCCAATGTGTGCTCACTACTAATTCCTTCTCTATACAATGCCACAGTGATGATGAAAAACTTGTATTTTCTCCATACCAATCAAATCCCAGCATTATACTAGCCAACTAACAACTAACATTACATCAAATCCTGGGACAAGAGGCAGCAACTCAAATTCATTACAGTATCCTTCATATCATCATTAGTTTCGTGGATTAGATACTATCAAATTTTACCCACTTAACCATTCATACCGATTTGTTGTGCAATCTTTAAACTTGCAAATTTACAGAGATAAAGAGAAGCAAAATTTCATAATGTAAAGTTAGCAGCATGCGTTTATGATGCACCTTAGCACACCTATACTACTTTTTCAAGCGTCATTCCCATGTTAGCACGTGTAAAAACTTTGTGCAAAGGGTTACAAAAATCCATTGACAATGGCGTCATGTCCACCATACTAACTAACTAACTAACTATAACTACGGTATATGTTTGGATAACTTTTTAACAAGCCAACGTGGTCCAATCCTTTGTTTTAGCATTTATAACCTGTCACAATTGCTATCTTACATTACTACTACTACCTCAATTTGCCAATAAAATATAACGTAGGCTATCACAGGTTAAATTTTTCCTCCAAACAAGTCTGGATTATAAATCACAGTGCCCAGTACACAATTTTAGATTCACCCTACCTATCTAGCTAACAAACAAACTAACTAACTATCTGTGGGTGTGCACATTGCATGGGCATGTAGACTATAGTATGAAAAAACCGCAAACTAGCCATACAACATGAAGCGAAGCAAAAACAACCGTGAATATAGATGCATGGAAAATTATCAAGACTTGCTAATTTTTCGAGTCCAAAGGGTATAGCAAACACATATGCGCGTAAATGTTCCTGTATGCGTTGTTTGTATGCACACAGGGGTACCACCAATAGAGGTGCGGTCAGTTTTCTGCACAGGTTACCCATGCCAAAAATTGTTCATTATTAGTTAGCATGTTTTTTATTTGCTCATTTCAATTGTAGTTTATCCAATGACGTACTCAATTTTGCATGTAAATATTTGACCGTCAACAGAATAATTGGCGAAATCAAGTGGACGATTCGCTGGAACTACATCCATTGTGTAGTATTTAATAAGATGATTGAGTGGTAGGTTAGTTAGTTAGTCGGTTGCACTATAAATTCAATGGAGCTACTTTTTGTCCAGCATGCATGAGCCTTATTACATGATGCGCAATAGATTTTACTGTACTCTCACTCACTTAGTCAGTAACCAAACCAATAAGGAAGGCAACATAAATATTATTCAATCATCTCATATTAAAGCTAAAGATCATCGTAGAGGTGAAATCAACTTTAACTGCCTACAATAAGCCGGAAACGTGACAATATATTTTCATGTATATATTACCTCTTCAGTCAATGCCAATCCTTATATTTTCAGCTTAGCAGATTATGCAACTGCACTTTCGTTTCGTCGCAAAAGATTACAATAAAACTTTCGATTAAAAAATGAGCCGATCGTTTCACACAAAAGAGCATGCAGTGCATGCATGCGGTTCAAGCGCCATCCCATTCTATTACAGCAATAAAAAAATACATTAACTTGCAATCAACCAGCATAAAGTTAACCTATAACTATAAAGAAAAACGAAAATTCCAATCCTTGAAAAAATCTCAAATCCTCTATTACTTTTTCCTCCTTTTCTTTCATTTTTAAAAGTCATATATTTTTTACACCACATTGATACAATAAGGAACTAAACGTTAGTTTGAGTCTGCCCGCATCTCTTTATACTTTGGCCTAGGGTATCATTCCATACACAGGTGGATAAAAGTAAGTGTGCATAAAGACAACAAAAAGCACCATGTGCGAACAAACAAAAAGTAAACTCAGTCAGTCAGTCAGCACAAAAGAAAAGGCAACCAAATATTAAATCTCTAATCACTGCAAAAAATAACTTTATGTGCTAACAAAAATATACTATACCGTAGCTATCGTATCCCTTCAAAAAATATCGTGCATGCCAGTTAACATTATAAATTGCAAACAAAAAAGTCCTATGTACAATTCCCCATGTAAAATTAAGCGTGCATTTTAAGAATGCGAGGTTAACAAACACTTCTAAGATTGATTTGTACATGCCACACGTGTGCATCTTTTCATTTACTTGACTCTTGTGTAGAAAATTAGTCCAATTTTTAATGACGAAAAGTTTTTATCATTTAAATTTTAACCTAGCCGGTACAATCTACAAGCAACAAACAAACCGTGCTATCTAACAGATTAAGCTGCAGATCTAGTTATAGTAAATAGCTCACGAAAACACAATAACAATAAATGCACCTGTTTAAAGCAGATATAACGATCATTAGTACTCAGACATGCTCAGTTTTTTCTAGCTTTACAATAGATAAAAAAAGTCTTCCTTCATTTCAAACCAACTCAAGCACAGCACAACTTCAAAGGTACATGAGAAAAAGATTTCAAATATTTTATCAGCACGTTCTAACTGACTCACCATGGCTAACAGTGTCACATTGCTGGTTACCTAATATTTCAAATGATGATCAGATGTGATGACAGTTACCACGCGAATTTCTCATTTTCCGTATACATGTGTATTCAACTGCAAGATAAGTCGCACTCGCACAAATTAGTTATAGCAGTTAAAGTTAGAAATTATTAACATTCTAATGTAAAATATATAGGGCTTGCTAAAGATTTCCTAACCTTTATATAGCCAGTATAGTCGCAGAAAATGAAAAGTAAATTATTATTGTTTATTGTCTACCGCATTAATTTTCCATTTTCTAATCTCATTATACAATATTTTCCATTGATCACTAACTTACTAACTTTCCGTTATTAAATAGTAAATTTTTGAATAGTACAGATGCCACATTATGCAACAAGTTTCATGCCATGATGACAATTGCGTGCTTCTTTACAGTGCGGAACCAATATACGGGACATAATAAATGAAGTCAGTTTGTTATCACGCTTATTGGCTTGTCACAGAACATTTAGATTGGATTCGAACATAATTTTTAGTACGACACTCAAAATCTCATCAAATTTATTGGTTAGTAGTCATTATTACGTGCATATGCAACGCTATTACAATTCCCCTGATAAATTTCACACTGCTATATAATATAGTACAAAAATCGTATTCGGGACAGCTAATCATCTCCCGTCCATTAAGAAAACAAGGAAGAACATTTTTTCTTTACAATGGCAACAATGTGCTTTCATTTATAAACTTTTGGCTATAGCTCAATGCAATTGACTTGATTAAGAAATTATAGAGCTGATTGGTTTCGTTGGGTGGTAATATATTACTAGTGTGATAATAGTACTAATATTAATAGTGTTTATTACTAACTATAACTATTTCAGCGAAACTTGGCCCAACTAACATTTTTGACATCCTTTCAGTACTGTACATTCACTACTTCTAATAGCAGGGTGGACGCGAATGATAATAATAATAATTGTTATCACAATTTTCGTGAAGAAATGACTAAAATAATTCACAGTGCAAAACAAACTTGTAGCTACAGCCAGTTGTAGTACACAATCTCACATCTAATTTCATGCCACTAAAAGGAGAGAGTGAATGACTCTAGCTAAACTCAACTAACTCCTGAGGCCATCATCAAACTAATAATCAGAAGTAGTAAATACAAGATGGAGAGAAATCTAACTTACTAGTTAGTTACTAGTTGAAATAGTAACTAACAATGAGTTCCATTACATACAAAATGTCATTTTAGTATACGCACGACAAAATAAATGCAAAGATGACATCCGTTTTAGCTGAACACAATGTACAACAGTCGCAAAGGAAATTCTAACCACCCTCTGGATTCATAATACAAACTAACTATAAATACTATATGAACCATCCTTGTTCATCGCATTCTATTAACTCCAAATTTCCAATCCCCCGCATTCATACAAGACAATTTCAAAATCATTACGCCGTGCACTGTACTGTCACTAATTTCCCCCTTTATGTACACAGTCAGAGGGGTTATCAAAATAGGCAGACAACAAATGGACACCTTTGAATGACACAAATCAAACAGACGGTTTAGGCAAACCATTAAAATTCTCAGTCGCAGTCTAGCAGACAAAAATACATTTTTATACTCCTTATGCACGCGTGCTCGTATTCCGTTGAGCTAGTTTACAAACCAGCCAACTAGCTAAGTAAAATAATGATAGCATCTTTAATGGACCACTGAATAAATACATAATTTGGTATGGGCCAAAACAAAACAATACTGGTTGGAAATGAGGACCACACATTTAGGCTGCATGCATGAAATGCTCCATCACATAAGATTCAATGCATTGTATACACAAATTATATGTTGAGCTAACTAACTAATACAACAGGAAATATCTTCCTCCACTTCCTTCCACTTGTTTGATCATATTATCTCAATTATGTTCATCACGTGTGCAGTATCGCTTCCTTCTTCCATTTTTTTTAATTCTTGCTGGCACACATGGTCATAAATCAACGCATAGACACATTCATTTTCATGCATACTTTACCTTGTGTTACAAAGTATTGATCTCAAAAAAGCGCAACAATGCAATACAATCGAAAGGAATCGACTTACTAACTAACTGAACTAAATATTCCTGTAGTAGTTAGTTATAGTGTTAGAATGAATAGATTCAATAGATTGATATGCAGTATTGTTTAAGATGGTTCGTTTCTAGAATCTAATCTTATGTCAAATTTCTGCCACTCAAAAGAAACCAAACTATTTTTTTTGCATTGCTTGATACTTTAGTTGATTTTATCCTAAGTTTATCTACACTCACTCACTACCAACCAATAGGGCAGGGGCAGGATCCATGGTTTAATGCATTGAACGAAATGTTTAACTATAATACAAGCAAAATATTAGTATGTTAAGGTAGTTAGAAGGGAATATTTGTTCAAATTCAAAGTGACAATAAACTTTAAGTAATGTAATGAATTTGACTCCCAAAATTTAAACAAAACAAACAATTTTTTTGGGAAACAATTAAATTCTTATACATCCTGTGACACTCTGTATCTTGCGTCACATCCAATCAAAGAAAACAAAAACATAGGTGACCAGCTATATTTTGAGCACACTCATCAATCGGCTAACTACTCAAGCTCAACCAATTTAGTACGCTTTGTAATAGTTTACCCCTTAACTGTTTACCATAAACACTTTTGAAGGTAAACACAGGATTAGGATTTCACTTTGAATTATGTATGAAGCGTACATTGTATCCACCTAACGGAGAACCGACCTTGAAGGCCAAAAATAAAGTGTCATTTACTTTATAACCAAATCTACTTGCCTTTACAAAACTACAACAATGTGTTCAAATTTGCATTGCATAAGCTTATTGAGCACGTTCAAATAGCATCAACCTTTGATCTGCACTTGAGGCTAAAAGCTAATAATAATTATAATAGCTACAAACTGCAATCACTGATTAGATATAATTGTAAATTTCTAACAAGTCATGCAGAGAGTGACATAATGATAACAATAAGAATTTGATATTATTAAAGATACAATGTTCCTCTGCAACTGTCCATTCCATATAAAGGCAGTCCTATTGATGAGAATGTTTGAATCATCCACTTCTATATGGGGTCAGAGGTTACTCGAGTTTACAACTGATGGCTTCGATGATCAAAATAATATGCTCACCTACAATTGATGCAAATGGCTACCTAAATTTTAGAACCATGGTGTGCTAATTATTGACATTTATGGCCGATTCTTGCCATTTGTATATTGGTTTCAGTCAGTTATTTAGTTAGTTAGTTAGTGGCTGGCTACTTTCGCTTTTTCTTTCAGCCACTCACTGTGTATACCAAAGCAGTTATATTCAGTAGTTAGAAAACGTGTTGTTACAGGGCCAACCACCATGGACAGCGAGGGTACAAGGACATTCACTTGAGCATTTTTCAAAAACTCATTACGTGCTGGTTGGTGTTACTTATACTAAACTAACTGACTAGCTGGCCATTTCAACGACTTCTATATCTAGAACACGTATGAATTCACTCTCATCGTGTTATTATGGCACTTGATAGTTAGCTAGTCTTTAATGTCATGACACATTTGCATTTACCAATAGAAAGGTAGGTCCACTCATTATGATTAGCGTCGCAGGCACTAGGCAGTTAGTTAACCAGCTTTGCGAGCAAACTAATTAAAATGTCTGAACTCATTCATCAATATGCAAATGATTTAAATTACACCCCTTCATTCACAATCAAACATACAAACTAGTCCAAAAGAAGAATAAAATAACAATAACATTAATACAATTACTTCTAATGAGCAGCTCATAAATCATTGAAGAATCGGAAGTAGAATTTTACTAACTTACTTCAAAAGTTTCATCAATGCCAATCTCTTATTCTATGCAGATTTGCATTAGTAACAAACAAACTAACTATAACTACTGTGTGATAATGAAGATTCTGGATTGAGGACCACACAAAGCGCACATACAAAGGAAATATGGTCTAACTGATGAACAAAACTACACATTCAATCTATCTCATATATGTGCAAGTAAAGCTTGTAACAAATATGGCTTCTACGGGAAGAAGGAAATAGAGTGCATTGAATGACTCATTACATGCAACGGACACTTTAAAATTCACTGTACCATGAAAAAAATGCAAGGGAGTACACTGTGCACTATAAAAGTCAAAGTAAGTAACCTTTCGTATTATACATGGCTACTTACTAACTACTGTTTTTTCTAACCCCAACTTGTGTACCGCTACTGTTTTGTACCAAAACAAACGAATGAAATAGGATAATCTCTAAAGTCCATTTATTTTGAACAGAAAAGTTAGTTCAATCCATTAGGACTTTTTTTCACAGAGTGACAATATTGTGGGAACACACTGTATATAGCATAATATTTACTATGTATGCACCGTTCTGTTGAAAACATGATGAATGAATGATAATAATTATTGTTACAATTTTTGCAAAGGACTTTGCGCTTGTTGAAATGATAATTACTTGGCTTAGTGATTCTATTATTCTGTCAAAGTTAATTATTGAGGAAACTACTTATGTTCTACTTAAATGCTCCACTATAAATATACATGCTAATTCATTTGTTTAGAGAAAAACACCCGGATACTTATTTTTATGGCAGCTAATAGGTTTCAGCGGTAGACAATTTAGTCATACCTACAATTGACAGTTAACTAAAATGACTTGGATTCTGAATCAAACCGGCCAGCGAATGTAGTCTAGTATATGCAATCAGTATTTTCACACCGGATAAGGATACATTAGCTCTACATTTACCGGTTATAGTTAGTTTCGTATTGTTTTCTCACTAACAAATAGATTGCTTAGCGGTTGTTTAATGCGTCAATTCATTGATAATATGATGTGAAAATTCTCCCTGGCCAGACAAACCCTCAATCCCTTGAGATCCACAAAGGTGAATTAAATAGTTATACAACTGGTGAAAATTCATACAGTTGATTAGCAATGCAAATTTTAGAATAATTTTTTAGCACCTTACAGTACCAGTTTGCTCCAGATTTCATCATTGACTTGCCAGTTTGTCAGCTTTTTTGGATACCAACCACTGTTGTTTCAAACGGTAGCAGCATAAGTATGCAGTTTAAAGCAATGCTAATACACATAATAAATTTATATTCAAATGAATTTCCTTGAAACTCAACTAGATCGTTCAATAATTTCCACCGTTTTGCACTCAAAGTGTACTACTTTGACGTCAGACAATAAGCTAAAAAATAGAAATCTTCTCAAATCATCATAATTTTTAAAAAATCCTAAAATTAAAGATTTCATTATTCTTCCACGCTTTTCTCAACAACATAAGTGCAGGTCAATTAACGTGCCAGCATATAATTTCCATACTCCAAATTGTGATGATGCGATCTAGTTACTTTGAATTGCAAGTTGTCACTTTTCTAGTCCAAAATGAAACCACTAGAACAACCAGTAGAGTTTTGTAGGTCTCGAACATTTTTATGGCCAACTAACTAACAAACCAACTAATGCATATGTTCAAGTAGGCAACTGCCTACTTGAATTTAATGAATCCATTTGGCTACCATCACATTCATTATTGGATTCACTTCGACTCCCATTCAAGTTTGAAGATGCATAATCAAGGAATATATGATATAACACGCGCGTTAAAAGTATGGTAAAGAGTCGTTTTTTTCTTGTGACGAGATGAAAGTGGACAAAAAAAATTGCTTGATCTCTACGCCACTGATCGTAGTACTCGAAAAAATATGATGCATTATGTATGACACTAGAAAACCACAAATTAGTTTAGTTAGCCGACTTCATACGATTTTTAAGTTCTCCGTGCAAATGGTGATCAATACATAGGGATTCATATGTAGTACATTTATAGCTGTAGAGAATTTCACAAAAACTGCTAAATCAACACGTTAACACGATGACTATAAATCGAAAGCTGTACACCAACTGAAAGTTAATTCTTAAAACTGAAATGAGTACGGGCTCTCTATGGATTGATGATGATGAAGCTTTCCCCCAAAAATGTATTACTGCTCACCAAAATTTGAGTGGACATCACAATTATTCAAATGAGATTGGTTTCCTTTGGGAAAATGATCTAGAAAAGTGGTGAACTTTTCAACATGAGTAGTTTGTTGGTTAAAGTTTGTGTGGAGGAGTATGTTTAATGCGAGTTTTCTAAAACGCACCAAGCAAATTAAATGATGGACAATTTATTTCCATCAGGGAGCCATGACCATATAAAATCACTTTTAAGACCAAGGGAAAAGAGAGAAAACTTGTTTTCTTGGGCAAAGACCAATAGGTCTCCTTTTATAGGCACTTTTGGGTCTGCCTTAGCATCTCAATACACATTATTTAATGGGTCCCAATTTCATTGCTGAGTTTTTTTCGTGGGCTTTATAGTATAACCTGTGGAGGAGAGAGGGAATCGAACTTGAAATTGGTTTTAATAGTGGAGCCAATGGCCGATAATTTTATAAAACACTTGTTGTTAGTTGTGTAATACGCAATATACAGTACTTATAAAAGTAGTAGTTGACTAACTAACTAATCTGCGTGTGAAACAAATACTAGCTTATAGTGTTTGATGCTATGTAAAAATGAAAATGACATAATTTATTGTTTCAAACATTCTTTGGGAACAAAAAAAATCATATCTTGCTGCTGGTATTTCACTATAATACTAATAATCGCACTTATTATTATTGCATTTTAGTTCACACTGCATCGAAAGAACCCTTGTGAAATACATTATCGCAACTTAAAATATTCCCAGCCGACTTATTTGCGTCATTTGCGATCAAAAGTAAACAATTATTTAGTTAAAATTATGCAACGAGAAGTTTCAATAACAAACTTATTTAAAAAAAGTCATTTGTCTAGGAAAATTCATAAGGTACGAAATAAGGGATTATACAGTTGGTCTAAAACACAGCATCGGTTTTCACCTGTCATTCGTACCAAGCAATACGGCGAAGGTGACTTCTGCTAATAAAAATTATTCACCAGTGATTGAGAGCATATGACTTTGAATAAAATGGCACAAAAAAGTGACATGTTTTTCACACACTGTGAGTGTCAGCACTCAACAATACCAAAATTATGCAAGCATTCATCGAATGAAAACGAATTTCAATATGCTTTGATTCTGTATATTAAATAAATGAAATTGTGAGTCAACACTAGGGAAAAAATGTTGTAATTTTCTCACCATGTAAAAGCAGCCATTACCGTGCCGAATAAGTAACAGGAAAAAGGAAATTATCATGATTGTTTTACTACAACTCACTCTCATAGGTTAGTTAGTTGAAAAATTACTGTAAAAGGTTAACTTTAAACTACAATTCAAAAATCATTCCTTACCAGTTAGTACTATAGTATGTCTCCTCTTTCCATCGGTAATTAGCTGTCTAATAGTCAGTTAGTTAGTTGCTGTGCAAACTTTCTCGCTCAGATGTTTCAACCAGGCATTGAGAGCACAACAAATTCTTCTGTTATACTTGAACGACGATGAACGTTGTTTACACATACACAAACTACAGTATGTTTGTAGTTAAACTTAACCAACTTGTCTTGCTAACTGAATTTTCGCGATCAATTTACAAGTTTGTAAATAAAAACAATCCCTTGCCACAGATGTACAATATAAATAGTATCCGTAGACAGAAATGCAGAATAATCCCGTTCCCGTGTTTACAGGACCAGTAGTGAGTTATCGTCACACAAAAATTCCTAAGTCACATTCGAAATTCAAAACTGTTTTCTTTCCACACCATTCACTCACAGAGTGAATATTGCAATATTAATTTGTTTTTGTTTCTCTTTCTAATTCAGTTTCCAACTTCAGACGTAAACAGAACTCTCTAAGTAGTGAAAAGAATTTGCACGGTCAAACTAACTAACTAATATTCAAATAGTTAGTATAGTTGATGAAATCGTGTATTTTTAAAACCGTATTTATGCACAGGACACTCACTGATCAATAGAATCGTTGTTTTTATTTTGAACTCAGAACTAGAAGCATTTCTATAATGATTTCCATTCCAACTTACTAACTTGTCTACAAACAGGCGACTGACAATCTAACTATACACTGACTAACTTGCAAGTGCAGTCGACACTTGTTGTTTGGTGGCCACCTAAATAAGTCTATACAGTAGAAATAGTCACCCTTAGTTCGTACACTGAAGAATGCAGTTAGTTAGTTAGTTACACACTAGTTCAGTTCCTTGGCTATACAGAGAGATGAAAAAATTCTAGCTTTTATCTATACATTACACTTTAACAATCATCTACAGGACTACCTACCTACTCATTTTAGCTAGTAAAGTTAGTTATAGTTATACCTACTACCTGTCTGCTGAAGTTTCTAGTAGTTCTTCATCGCTTTGTACAGAAACTCACATGAGCAAGATACCATTGTCAACCCTCCATCATATTCCACCCTCATCCCTAACCCTAACAAACTAACTAAACAACACGCAACAATGAAACATAGAAGCTAAACAGTGCTACTTTACTCACTCTGAGCCACAGGTTTTTCATGGGGAGACCTACTTGCAGAAAACAGCAACGCATCTTTTGTCTATACAATATAAGAAGTTGTCTTCTTTTTTTTGCATAGGGTTGGTACAGCGTAGGGTTGGTTGGTATAAGGGATGAAAGAAATGTATGCAGATAGAAAGATTGTTAAGTTATTTAGTTAGTTATAGTTGTTCTATAAGCACATTTGCATGAAGATGAATTCTTCACTAGCCATGATGAACTGAAGCTAAGCAGCAATAAAATGTATACAAGAGCCATATTTGTTTGTGTGCTCCATGTTTTCCCATCCGAATTATTATTACTGCTGTGGTAGGAGATTGTATATAGTAGTATAGTTAGTTTATTGGCTATAACATTTGTATGCACGCACCTGTTCACCCCTAATTTTGGTTTGGCAGGTATGATGATGATTCACCCCTTTCGTTTAGTTAGCGCGCCCGAAGCCTCTTTTGTATGAGTGAATTTAGCGCATGGATTATAAGATTAGTTTTGCTTGCTGCACTCTGTTAGTCAAAATGGGCAAGTTGATTCTCTATACTCGGGTGGACGGACATGCAAATCGCTGTTTGAAAGAGATCTCAAGATGAAAGTAAGAATTTTGTTGGTTGGTTTGTAAATAAGCTACAGCAAGTGGACTTGATAATGTGTGTGTGTGGTTGTATTGACACGCTGAACGTGTGTGAAAAACTGGTAAATTATAGGTGCTTATGAGATCTTGAGATTTGAGAAGATTTTTTGTACGCTGTGGGACTCACAACTCCACATGCATTGTTTTTGCGTATCATTATTTTTTTTAATGAAATCAAGTGCTTAACTTAATGATTTTTGTAGCTAAGAGATGTTACATGCTGGGATTTGTGAGTGACAAAAAATTAGTTGTGTATATAGCAAACCAACGAAACAGGTAGAATTTTTTGAAAGCAATGCACGTGCTTTGAATTAATTTAAAGACGTATGTAAATTACTAGAGTGAGAAGGGCGAAAATCAAATGATTAATAAAACTACACATAATTTGTAGGATTGCAAAAAATAATGCAAGGGTATTTGTAAGGAAATGTTATGTTAGTAGCTTGTTGCACTTACCAACTTATGGTCACATTTCTAGGGATTGCTAATACACCTGCTGCAATCTCTGTGCATAGGTAAACAGGCAAAATTACTATCTCATGCTCCTTAATGACGCCATATTACAGCAATCGCTAAACTACACCTAAGTCGTGATTTGTGTTCTTGCTACTCCCTCCTTTGAACATGAACAATTGAAAAGTCAGCTATAGTCCTGTCAAACATTAATATCTCTTCAAAAGAATGCGGCCATGCAATAATGCCGATGACCCACTCATCTGTTGGGAAAATTGAACCCCCCAATCTGTGTCCAATTGATTGATATGCAATTCTCGAAGCTAGTAAACTATACAAAAGCAAGTGTTTACGTATAAATAGCTTTTAGTTTACATGCTCGTTGATACCTGCTTAACAAAGTCAAATGGAATGACAAGTTTGAAATAACATTTGAATGCCGCTTACACAATTTTGTGAAGATAGTGTTTTTGAGGTTGACAAATTAAATTAGTATGTTCTGTGGGTTTCCATTCCACCAAGAGTTGTTATTAATAAAATATTATTTTAATGATATCATTCTTATTACCTTTTCGGTGTATACTCGTCTCATGTAAGTGTTTGAAACTTGTGTTTGTTGTACATTTAAATCCAAACGAGTCGGAATGAAAAGTACAACTTCTAAATTACAAAGACATTTTTGGGGTAAGTTTTGGGAAGAAATGCTAACAATAACAATCAACTGAACCAAATGTGCATTGGGTTCCACAGTTCCACTCCATTATTATTATTATTATTGTTATATTATGATTATGATGACTTGAATTCCATTATTGTGATGGCGAATCGGTGTTAGCTTGTGGTGAACGTTAAGCTCATTAGGATTAGGAACTGACTGATTGAATGAGATTAAGTTGTGCCAGTTTGTGACTTGGTTGAATCAATGACAAAAATGCTCGCTCACTGCTGGCGGTTTTTGGGATTCCTCTGTTGTCAATGTGTGAACAATAGACCTTGGTTCTTTGGTATTATTATTGTTGGTTTCATTTGTTGTGGGAATTGTCAGTATAGTTAGTTAGTTACTAGATGTAAGTTTCATATAATATTCATCAGAATGAGTAGGAAAGTCATTTCTTATCTGCAAACAGGCGGACACACGTAATTGTGTATGAAATCATGCCTCACAGATTTCCTGATGATAGATGTAATAAAATGTGTGAGACTATTTTGGTGCCTAAAAACTTTCCTAGATTAACATGCCATGCAACTGTGTGTATACTGTAGACCACAATATGTTTGCAAATTATTGGCAAAGGGTTAGATCATATTGATTTGTTATCAGTTAGTGAGTAGTGTGTATTGCTTCTATGGTTGTGTGCTTGCTTTCATTATCATTTCTATGTATGGGAAGATTTTTTCTAATCATCGTTTTCCAATACTTATTTGGCTAATAGTTGATATGGTGTAGGAACTAAAAACATAAAATGCTATGTGCTGTATTGATGGTAATTTTTCTATTAATAGAATGCATTTTGGCAAGCTAATAATAGTTATTCGAAATGTGAACTTTTTGCAGCATGTGGTCACAGAATTATTTTGAACCATGTTTTTCCTGTGGGTATAGTTTGTTTCCTTCATTGAATGATTGTATAGAGTCGTACAATGTAGTGGTCAAAATCGTAGTTTTTTTGCTCTTTAGTGTTAAAATGCGTGAAAAAGGCGTTTTGGTTTTTGTAAAACATATCCTGTCTGGTATGATGAATAAGAGTATTGATACATGGAGCAACCTGATACTAACTTTTTTTCCCGAAATGCCAAATGAAGAGGCCGTTAATTAAATGCTGACAATAGATGAGTGGCCCACCAGTTGAAACTAAAAAGACAAATGCAGCAACGAAGAATGAGGTTAACTGATACTTGTGTAATTTTGGCATCCTCGGTATTATTGATAACTATTTGTATCTTTCATTGAAACTTACAAAATAAAACAAGCATGTTTCAAAGTTATTCTAGAAAAGGCCGAGGGAAGAGATATAGCACGACCAATGTTAGAATTTTAGAGGAGAGGTAAGAGGGAACGAAATTATTTGTATCTTGATATTATGTCAACAAACTTCCATACACGCTATTTAAAATTAATATTACACTTCACATAACTATTTAATTTCTACAAAATGACAAATTGAACAACAAACAAAACAACAAAGCATAAACTCTTGAACAACTTGGATTGGATTATGTTAACTTTATCACTTATAGAAAAGGTTATATTTCCGTATTTACATCAGATTGCCATTTTTTGCATGCATAATACGAACTCGTTCAAAAAGGTCCCGATGTTATAGTATGTAGTGTTCGTCCATTACTGATTCAAAGCGGATACATCCCATATTTTTATTAACCGGTCTCCACCTACGGTCACCAACAGATTACGACTTTCGTCTAGGTGAACTGCTGTAACCGAATGTTTGGCTTCATGAAAGGACGCAAGGGATTGACGGCTGAAGAAATTGGAAGACAAACAAGTTAGTAAGCAATTGTTTGCAAAGCTTTTGTTTATGTTAACATAAAATAACTTTAATACATACTCAGTTTCTGTCAATGAATTAAAACAAGGGTCGCAAAGACGAACTTCGAATTCAAAGCCTAGTTTAGGCACTGGAGATTTGTGACTTGAACATTTGTCACATATGGCTTTCCCACATGCTCTACAATGATGTTGTCGGAGACCCATCGTCTTATTTTCCATCATTGCTCGCAAATTCCAAAAGAACGGTTTTTTACAGGATTCACAGTAATCACTTTCTTTCCACGTGGGGGTCTGAATAATAGGTTAAAATATTATCAACTTCGCACGATATCACCTCTATTCTACCAAAAGAGTTCAAATTGAAGATTAATTTTATACCTCTATGCGTTGAACTTTCATGCTCCAGGCGACTAAAATAGAATCTTCTCCCCCGGACACTAGCTGCTGTGATTTGGTCAAAAAAGCCAATCCTGTAACTTTTCCTCTACAACATTGAAAAAATCAACACATTATCTACCAACATCCTGATACAATGCATTGTTTTGAACAATATTTTTTCTAGCTCAGACCAATAATTATTAGAGTAAATTACTTGTGGCCTTGAAGCTCAAACACTGTTCCTTTTTTTCCTCCGATATCCCAACAACATACATTCTGATCGAATGAACCAGAAAATAAAAAGGCAGAGTTAGGTTCCCATAAGAGAGATCTTATAGAGCCAGAGTGGCCTTTAAATGTAGTAACACATTGAAGATTATTCGTTCCGGAAAGTTTTAACATAGTTATTTGTCCACCATAGTCTCCAATGAAAGCATGATCTGTAGCCTCATCATATCTGTAATATGCAGAGTTAATATTTGCTTTCTTTGGCATTGCGAATAAAAGGAATATTTGCAAAAATTCGGTAGTCGATATCGTTTCTTACTGAATAGCGGTACACCAAGCCATTAATGTATGGGTGGCCACAATGTTGGAATTTCTTGATTCGGCCCATTGGAAGTTTTTATCACGGCTGACAGTAAGAAGGCGACCTTTATCAAAATGGATTCCTGTCACACGGCCAACATGCGACAAGTAATCTCGCCGATGCTCTAACTTATTACAATCAGGGGCTAGATTAAATTCCATGATTGTTCCATTTTCCAATCCTATGAATACAAGTCTGGATTCCGGGGATGTAAACCGAACAAATATGCAAGTTGCTTGGCTAGGAACGTATTGACAAATACTGGGAAAACAACAAATGGAAAATTAAAAAACAAACAATTAATAAATAATAATACAATTTTGATATACAGCTTACCTAGGCCAATACTGGCCGGAATCTCTTTTCAGCCACACTTGTACAGTTTTATCATCCCCCTATGAATTGAAATATAAAATACAAATGACCTAAATAACAAATTCAAATGATTTATTAAGATTATTGATTGGAAAATTCTTACGGCAGTTATTACTCCGTCTTCTCCCGGAATCAAACAAGCATCATTCAAATCATCAGTAAAACCTGGGTACAAAATCAGTAAATTACAATTTAAAACGCAAGTGTGCTTTGTTTAACCTTAATCCAGCATCATCAATAAAGGAATGAAAAGAATGGTTCATTTTAATATGTACCTTCAACTTTCCCTAGGAGTGTAGGTTTTTTTGTGGTCGCAAATTTCACACCGGGCTGAAATGAAAGACACCAAAATGTAATTTAAAGCTGTCAAAAAGCTAAGAACCGATGTCAACATGCTAATGACAAGTGTACCTTGATTTCAGCAGCCATAACAGGTTGTTAGTTTGAATTTCTAAAGTCAATATAGACGATCGTTAGGAGGTTAGGACATACAGAATGGATGATATTAAAGTCCAGCCAAATCCTGACACTCAAATCTATGACAATGCAAATGTTTGACGTAACAATGAAACTAAACTAAAACCTTTTAAAATTAAAATTCCTCGATCGCAAAGGCACAACACACTGACAAGACTTGCAAACGAATAAAGATTGATGAAAAACACTTGCTGTTTGTAAAACAATTTCACTTTATTCAGAACATTTTTTAGAATTAAACGCAGTTTACTTTTTAACAGGAGAGGCGTAACTACTACTGAAGTTTAGTTTCATCTGAGGAGGAAAATATTTGGAGGCATAACACATGACTCCAACTTGCTCACCCAATCGCGTAGCACAGTACCTACTTTTTTTGGCTCATTTTCTTGTCAGAGGTCTGCGTGCATGTCAAAGTCGCATTTTTCCGCATGCAAAGTAGAAATAATGTGTTTTTATTGTTGAATGATAATCGCTAGACATTCCCAATGAACTAATAATGAAGCATTGTAGTACAAGTACACACCTTTCTCACCTTATGCTGATTGATTAGTAAACTAGTTTTTTTGTGCATTGCGTTGGAGCATTACTTCGAATCTGCGAGCGAAAAATAATCCCATTATGGGATAATCTAATGGAATATAAATAATCATGGTGGCCTTCGTGAAAGAAAATTGCTAAAAAAAAGTGTCAGGCCCCGTCGTATGGATGAGCTGAAAAGTTTAGTCCGAAATTAGATTGAATGAAATATTCATTACTTATAGCATGATTTGGCGTATGGAATGGACATACGCCATACACATGAATCAGTTTTATTCAAGGATAGCTCCTGTGGAGAAATATCGTGTCAAATACTGAAATCTTGAAAAAAGATATTGCCAAGCTAACTAACAAAAACTACTGCATACATTTTTGGTGAATGAGTGAAACTCGCATAAATATTATGATTCACGCGAACAGTTTGCCCAAAAAAATATTATCTGGATGCATTACGTGCTTGACTACTTTTCAGAACAAGATTAGTTGAGAAAATACCTCTTTATTATCGTGCTAGCTAAAGTCTGTGTAGATAATAGGATAACATAAACAGCTAAACACAAATCAAATCGAAGCATCCTAGAGAGTAAAACTTCTCATTCATGCGCTTCTGTGATGTAACTTTCATCATGAAAGTGAGCCATGACATGAGCAGAGAACATGAAAGCTGGACGAAACTTTACGTACGGGCTCGGGGAAGATGCCCGAAACTACAGCAGCTATCAGTTCTATCAACACAGTGCAAAAAGTAGGAAAAGGTCTAGTAATCCACCACAGACGAGAGTAAAATTCAAAATCGAAATTGAAATTATAAATCACTCAAGAAAAATGTGAACCAACTAACATCTTTATCTACGGAATTAGTTTGAAATGTTAAGTTTAAGCTAAAGAGACCCCAAACGATGTTAGGGAGAAAACAAAGTCTGAAGCCTGAGCCAATTTTGGCTGATTATGGCCCGGATGATAATCTAAATGAGAGCACTGGGTTTGAATGGGTATCGGATTAATTATAACATAAATATTAAATTCGTGCTACCACTGTTTTAGGTTACTTAATTATATATTAAAATCTGAAACTATGTTTCTGCTCATTTTAGAAATGGATTCGAAAAGTGCTGAGACTATGCGCACTGGGATCTCTTGTGTCCGTGTGTTTGAATACACCCAGGACATTCGAGCGATACCCAATGTTGCTGTACATCACATTTGCAGCGGACATGTTTGTCACCTTTTTGTTCACTGCAGAAATGATAGTAAAAATGCACATTAGGGGAATCTATAAGGAACCCAATGGATATTTTCGTGATCGCTGGTGTCGCTTTGATGCCACCATGGCATTTTTCCTATGGACGTCTGTCATTTTACAAATGTTTGAAATGATGAATGTCGCTCCACAGTAAGAAAGAAGTCACTGATTGCTAGCGGAATTTTGGGTACATACTGTGTGACATGAAATTATTTTTTTTTGCAGTTTTTCATCCTTGAGCATCATAAGAGCACCAAGGCCATTAATCATGATTCGATTCATACGAGCATTCTTGAAATTTTCCATGCCAAAATCAAGAATCAACCAAATTTTTAAAAGATCATCTCAGCAGATATACAATGTCACTTTGTTTTTTGTCTTCTTCATGAGCTTGTATGGGTTATTGGGCGTTCAGTTTTTTGGGGATTTGAGAAATCACTGCATTGCTATTAAAGCAGATCCAAGGTATATCGACACTATGTGCAATGCAAGGATTTTTTTTCCATTAATTTTTTACACTTTTGAATTTTGATATGCAGTAATATCTCAATCAACGATCTTGCCATTCCTGATACATACTGTTCAACCGACAACGAATCCGGGTATCAATGTCCAGAGAAATTTAAATGCGTTCGATTAAATATTTCCAAAAAGATTCAAGGTTTCACTGGATTTGATGATTTTGGTAAATTGAAATGCCAAATTAGTCAATACTATATATTTGAGGATGAGGAAAGGAGAATAATATTTCATTTACTCGTTTTAGCATCCAGTATCTTCACAGTGTATCAAGCCCAATCACAGGAGGTAAAATATTATATTGACTTTCTACTAACTTCACTAAATTGCCTTGAGTGGAAAGTGAGAAGCTTTGTTCTATATTTTTCTCTTTCACATATTATAGGGCTGGGTGTACATCATGCATCGAGCTATGGATAGTCTCCCGGGATGGCGAGCTCCACTCTACTTTGTGACCATGATTTTCTTCCTAGCTTGGCTCGTGAAAAATGTTTTCATTGCCGTGATTACGGAGACATTCAACGAGATTCGTGTTCAATTTCAGCAAATGTGGGGGAATCGAGCTACAGGGAGACTTGCCTATGAAAATTCAACAAAAATCATCACAGGTGACAACTTTGGATGGAAATTAGTGCAAATAGATGATGGGAGACAAAAAGGCTTGGCCCCCAAAGCTTTTGAGATTTTGCTTATTTCTGCACCATTTAGGTATGCAAAAATAAAAATATTCTTCCGAGCAGATGATTAATAATTTGGAAAAGGTTAAAAAAAATTCATTTTGCTTTAATAGGCTGTTAGTAATGGGAGCGATTTTAGTTAATGCCATCATTACAGCTACCATGCATTATCATCCTGGTGGAAGATACAAGAAAAAGGAGGCTACGGAACTATATTATTACATTGAAGTTGGATTCACAGCGTTCTTTGATTTGGAAACCCTTTTTAAAATCTGGTGCTTGGGTCCAAGAGGATACTTTCAACAACCCATTCACAAGTTTGAGCTACTTTTGGCAATTGGAACATCTTTTCATATCATGCCGAATTTTTATTTGACTGGCTTCACGTATTTTCAAGTAAGAGCAAAACTATTTTCATTCAAGTTTTACTCATGCTCAAGCAAGCTAGTAATGGTAGTCAAGCTAGCATGTAAAAATCAAACGCAAATGTTTTCTCTCGATTTTAGGTTTTACGTATTGTGAGGTTGATCAAAGCGTCGCCAATGCTAGAAGATTTTGTTCAGAAAATTTTCGGACCCGGGAAAAAACTTGGATCTCTAGTTATTTTCACAATGTGTTTGCTGATAATTTCCTCCAGCATTTCCATGCAATTATTTTGCTCTTTGGAAGGATTTACCAAGTTTGAGACTTTTCCTGAGGCTTTCATGAGTACGCAAAGCAAAATTAAAATAACAGTAGTTAAGCAAAATGAATGTTAAGCATTGTATATCTATCATCTGGCTGACTTTTTGTGAAATTGCTACTACAGGTATGTTTCAAATCCTGACCCAAGAAGCATGGGTGGAAGTTATGGACGAAACTATGGTTTTGACTTTGGATTCACTCGCACCTATTGTAGCCGTGTATTTCATGTTCTACCATTTGTTTGTGACATTGATTGTATTGAGTCTTTTCGTTGCCGTCATTCTCGACAATTTACAATTAGACGAGGATATCAAGAAAGTGAAACAATTGAAATTCAGAGAGCAGTCTGCCGAAATTAAAGGTGTTTATCCGTAAAAATAATTAAAATGTTAAAAAATTGTATACAAAAATTAATTATTGTTTTTTCTAGAAAATTTACCGTGGAGAATTCGAACCTTTGAAAGATTCCCAGATAGCCCCAGGATGGCAAGATTGAACAAACTTCCATCAGATTTTATTCTACCAAAAGTTAGAGAATCCTTTATGCGGCAATTTGTGAGCGAAGTGGATGATGAGGATAACATCAACCCAGTAATTTTGGGAAACCATAAACTAGAATGGAGCCCTGATCAGCCTTTGCTGTACCGAAAACACAAGTTTTTAAAACTCATGACTTCAACTTTGAGGTTGCGGTCCATGAATAAGCTGCTGAGGAAGTATGTATTGGACTAAATATGAGAATCATAACAGAACAAAGACTTAAATTTGAGCCATAAGGTAGCTAAATTATATGAAAGTATATAGTCTACTTTTAATTACTACACAGATATTTCGTCTCAGCACTAATATCAGATTCTGACAACCAAAGAATGGTTTTGGGAGACTCGGGTCCAATCCCTATTCCAGGAAAAGGTGGCATTGGACCTCAAGGTACAGTAAACTTTAAAAACCGAATTGAACAAAGAAAGTCAATGCGTAGAAGCGTTCGTGCAGGTTCTTTAAAAATCAAGCAAACATATGAACATTTCCTGGAAAATGGGCATCCTGGGGCTTTGAGTCGTATGGTGCGAAATAGTCCTCATGATATGGACATTAAATTATTGCAAGCTAAAAAGCAGCAGGCAGAAATGAGAAGGTCAGTTAGTTTTCTTCCAGAAATACTGCCAAACTCATATTGTATTAGAATAAATGCCCAGCCTTTAACTTTATGCCTACAGAACTCAAAGAGAGGAAGATTTACGAGAGAACCACCCCCTATTTGACACACCATTATTTACTGTCCCGAGGGAAAGTCGATTTCGTCGAGTTTGCCAAAAACTGGTGTTGGCACGTTATGATCCAAAACTGAGAGACCCAGTAACTGGACAGGAGAGGAAAATGAAATACAAACGACTCCATAATCTACTTGGACTAGTGACATACCTAGAATGGATCATGATATTTGTTACAACACTAGCATGCTGTTCTATGGCGTTTGAGTCACCATTTTATCGTGTGGCTGAGCAGATTCCTTTGCAAATAGCCGAGTATGGCTTCGTTACAATGATGGGCTTGGAACTGACACTTAAAATTTTTGCTGATGGCTTGATTTTCACGCCAAATGCACTCCTTAAAGATGCCGCTGGGATTCTCGATCTCTTCATTTTCATTGTAAGTTAGTAAATTATGGCCGCTATAGCTTAGCTTAATTATGTCTCCAGACAAGAAACATGACAGCGATAAAAATTCCACGAGAATAATCGTATAAATCTTCATGTTTTTTTTTCAGGTAAGCTTGGTTTTCATTTGTTGGCTGCCTGACAAAGTTCCACCAGGCTCATGGGCACAGACAGTGATGGTTTTACGCTGTCTTCGACCTTTGCGAATCTATACGCTAGTACCACACATGAGGAAAGTTGTATCCGAACTTTGTCGTGGTTTCAAAGAGATCTTACTCGTATCCATCCTCCTGATAGTTCTCATGTTTGTATTCGCCTCGTACGGAGTTCAGCTGTACGGGGGACGATTAGCTCGATGCAATGACCCCAACGTGACAATGAAAGAGAGATGCACTGGTATTTTTAGACGACGCATTTTCGTCACAAAAATGAAAGTGAAACCAGGACCTGGGGAAGAATATCCTCATCTTTGGGTGCCAAGAGTCTGGTACGTCTAATTTGCCAATAAATCATGTTGCAAATGACTACAGCATATCAGTTGAACACAACATAACACGTTATTGCTAAAATTCATTCAACTCTACACTTTTCATAATTACAGGTCTAATCCTCGTCGATTTAATTTTGATAACATTGGGAATGCTATGTTGGCTCTGTTTGAAACTTTGAGTTTCAAAGGGTGGCTGGATATTAGAGATGTTCTGGCTAAAACTATACAACCTGTAAGAATTGAAGTAAAAATTTGCATCTACAGTTACTAACAACAGCAATCAAAATTATTATGAGTGAGGCGCACTATTTAGGTTCACGCAGTCTACATCCATGTCTTTGTCTTTCTGGGCTGCATGATTGGCTTAACACTGTTTGTGGGCGTGGTCATTGCAAACTATTCTGAGAACAAAGGAACTGCCCTTTTGACAGTGGATCAAAGACGTTGGTGTGATTTGAAAAAGCGACTGAAGATCGCTCAACCGCTCCATTTGCCCCCAAGACCGGATGGTCATGCCGTTAGAGCGTTTGCTTATGATGTAACACAACATATTTGGTTCAAGCGTTCTATTGCATCCGCAGTTTTGGCTAACAGTGCTTTGCTTTGCATTCGGGTATGAGAAACTATTAAGATATGACGAATATCGAAATCGCGTTTTGTCATAGCATGATTATATTGCCTAATTCCAACTTTTATTGAACAAATTTAGTGGGAAAAGGACGCGAATGAAACCATTACTTTGTCATCAATATCTACAGTATTAACATGCGTATTTGTGCTAGAAGTACTTCTTAAAGTTACTGCATTCACTCTACGAGGGTATTGGCAATCGAGGAGAAATCGATACGATCTTTTTGTGACAGTTATGGGCGTTTTATGGATCACTGCTTGGAATCTCGTAACAACTGTAAGTGATTTGTTTTACTTTTGGTAGTTTGAATATATTTTCTTTCACAATAGTTAGTAAAATAATAATGACGCAGACTAACACTGGAATTTTTTTGTATACAGACTACTGACATGACGCTGACATTTGGATACTCAGTGATCATTCTAAGATTTTTCACAATTACTGGAAAGCATGCTACCCTTAAAATGCTAATGCTCACTGTGGTCGTATCAGTGTACAAAAGTTTCTTCATTATCATGGGCATGTTCCTTCTCATTGTATTTTATGGGTTTGCCGGTGTCATACTATTTGGAACAGTAAAATACGGGGAAGGCGTATCTCGTCATGCCAACTTTGGCACAGCTGTCCGAGGAGTAGCTATGCTTTTTCGAATAGTTACTGGTGAAGATTGGAACAAAATTATGCATGACTGTATGATCCAGGTACGAAAAGTTGTAAATCATCGTGATTACGTATTCCGTATTCCTAAAAATAGTTCACCCAAATAGTGCCGTGTAAGCCTTTGCTTATAAGCGCAAACCGGGAAACTGGTATAGAGTATAGAGTGACTGTAATATCTATATATTTCAGTCATTTACGAGCGTGTTTATTTGCATTTTCTGACAGCCTCCATACTGTACTCGCGGAAGCAACTTTTGGGAAACAGATTGCGGGAATAAGACTGCAGCTTTGGCATACTTTTGCTCTTTTTATGTAATCATCACATACATAGTATTGAACCTTTTGGTGGGTAAGTTCCGTCTTCGTTTTTACCGCAAAAATACTTTTAGAAGAATATACCCACAGAGTCTGAGTTTGTAGTACTGACTAACAATGTAACTAAAAACCTAACCTGTTTGTCGCTTATTGGGCCAAAAATCTGCCGAATAAATCATTGCTACTCGTTTATGCTTCATAAGTATTATAGTTTTTAGCAGTCAAACTTCGTTACATCAGCTTTTGTAGAACAAATATTGTGAATCGAGACATTTTAAAGATTTTTTGGAAAAAATCTCGTATCGATTTTTAAATTTCGGCAAGATAACCATTTAAACCTACGTCAAATTTTCCACTTTTTTTTGGTGTGAGCTTCAACTTTAGCGGTGGGAGCTATTTAGAAGCATTTATCTGAGTGGTGAGCTATTTTGCAAAGTTTCAGCCCAATAAACGACAAACTGGTTGAGTATACAAGCATTTTAAATAGCTCATGAGTTAGTTAGTTAGTAGTAGGAGTCATTATGCTAATGCTGTGGGTGTGAAGACACACAGTTGGGGTACATTTTAATGCTTTCTTCGCACGATAGCTATCATCATGGAGAACTTTACACTCTTTTACTCAAATGAGGAAGATGCCCTGCTCAGCTATGCAGATATCCGAAACTTTCAGAATACTTGGAATGTTGTAGATATTTACCAAAGAGGAGTCATTCCTGTACGACGGGTTAGTAAAATGTTCATGTAGTATGCAAAAGTTTGTGCCACGTTACTGCATCTACTTATGAGCTGAATGAATGAATGCTCCTTTCCGAATATATTCCAGGTAAAGTTTATTCTCCGTTTGTTACGTGGGAGATTGGAAGTGGACCCTCAGAAAGATAGACTTCTCTTTAAGCACATGTGTTATGAGCTGGAACGACTTCGGAACGGAGAAGATGTATGCAAATAGTATAAGTCTTGTTCCAAATCCTATTGTGGAACTAACTTGATAAAACTCGCACGCACGCATAAATGAATTTGATGAATAAAATGCTTGCAGGTGACATTCCATGATGTACTAAACATGCTCTCGTATCGATCTGTTGACATCCGTAAAGCATTGCAGCTAGAAGAATTGTTGGCACGTGAAGAGCTGGAATTCTGCATAGAAGAAGAAGTAGCAAAGCAAACGATCAGAACTTGGCTTGAAGGATGTTTACGAAAAATTCGAGCTGTAAGTTGTAAAGCATGCAAATCCTTAACACACTGATACTTAAGAACACAGATCCAACATATGTAATTATTTTCTGGAATTTTCTATAATGAATACATAGAAACAAAAAACATCTCCTGTCACTGGATTCCAAGCATTGGGGGATCCACATTTCATAGGCTTGGAGCCAATCACTCCAACAGTTCACGATGCCCCAGGTCCAGCATCTGGACCAACTGCTGCAACCAAAACATCCCCTTCAATTTCTGCTGCTCCAGCTTTTCCAGTAAGTGGTATTGGAGCCACTGGAATGATGGCTACATTACATTCCACTCCTTCAATCACCTCTCCAGCTTCTGCAGGGGAGCAAGCTATCGGGTCTAGTGGACAGACGGCAAGTTTGCACCAGCAAGCATCTCTTACTCTTCAACCTAGTATAACGTCCACTTCAAGCTCCTTGGGAGCACCTCCAGAGCAAAAATCAGCTTTGAAACAACGATTAGTGCGGTCGTTTGAAATGACGGAGCCAACAGATCGGACACACGTTAGTTCCTCATCCCGGTCTGATAGTGTAAGTTCTGGATCAGATACAAAAAGACTGAGTTTTCTGGCTGGCAGTGGGGCTGGTGCAGGTGCGTCCTCAGAAATGTTCATTTGGGATGAAAACCAAACAGGTCCAGATAGGGGGAAACATCCTTTGGCGTCCATATTTACGAAAAAAGGTGCTGAGGCTCATCCTCATGGGTTCTCTAATAAAAAGTTTGATGATATTACTGGTTGGTGGGGTGATATGGTAGATTTGGATGATGCTATGGGTGCTTAAAAAATTTTCTTTGAAAAAAATTTTCCAAATTTATGCTAATAGAGATACAAGATTGTTATAGAATAGGAAGCCCAATGTTATTATGAATTTGCAAGTTTGAGCTATACCTTGTGTTCCTAAAACTACAAGAATAAAATGCAACTAAATAATGGTGCCAACAAATGTATTAATTGTTATTGCTTTCCTTAAATTCTCCATTTCTCTTTATTTTTCGTCGAATCACTCATTTCTTATTTCTGAACTACATGTTTAAAAACCTGTCCTCAAAATGAAAAATGGCCGACTGATTTCAGAGCACAAATAGGAATGCAAAAACGCTTCAATTGGTTAGCTCAGACGTCAATGTACATTTCAGTCAGGGCCTCCAACTAGTTTATTTACTATAAAAGTGTATTGTAAAGCAGTATTGGCGTGAAACCACTACATTTGCTCCATGTGATTCAAAAGTGCTTTTAGTTTCAGTCGACTACTATTCATCCCAAAATTACTTAACTTGCCAACCCTTTATACTTTATACTAGCTCGTCAGATGAGATGACAATTTGGGCGAGCTGCTCAATACAAATGCGATGTATTTATGCTTCCTACATTTCAGTCAATAATATTCTCAATACTACCAACTATAAGCAAAGCTCTGTATCCTCTGTTGTACGCTATAAGGGAATCAAAAAGTGCACATTGACTCATAATATAATGTGCAATACACTATGCAGAAGAATGCAAACCTTTGCAGTATTATATTACGTATACAGCCGTAATTGATTGGTTAGTAGCTGGACAAGCGAAAAATAGAGAACAAGGATTTCTTGATCTCCTTAGAATGCTAGCTCACTAATAATGGCTACTTTTTTCCTATTGTTGCCTCAAAATATTGTTTTTTCATAACTTAGAATTAATTTGGTGTACTAGCCAAACTGTAGATTGAAAAGCACTCCATTGTCTGTAGTAAGTTCGTACTACATCCAAATTGAGGAAGTAATGTTATTTCACAGAATGCAGTAGTGTAGTATTTCATCCTTTCCTGCTAAAGCCCAAAATATATCTGACTGGGAGTATGAGTAGGACCCATACACTAACATATGTATATGTATATGTATGCACTGCACAGTAGGAAAGAAAATTGTAGGGAAGAGATTTCATTCAGAAGTTGGAAACAAGTGAAAATGTGTATTTGATTTGCTGGGGATAGTTAGTGAGTAAAGCAGACTAGGCTTTAAAAAATAATAAATGTTGATCATAAAAAGTTAGTCATTCATGACTCATTGTATGTGAGTTAAAGCCAATTTAATGAAGTTGATGTGCCATGGTGTAGTGGTAATTGTGTTCTTTGTATTCAAGTCTACTGTAAAATGCACTAACTCACCCCTATACACCTCTGCCGATAGTTGGTTAAGTGTTTCACGGAAATGTATCACAAATTCGAATTCTTCGTACACTTTGAAAGACCATGAAGTTGCGACATTAACAGCCACCCGCACCCAAATGAAGATTCTCTACTAGATCTAGATAACAACGGGAATGTGTTAAGCTAAAGTTGGTTAAATTAATGATTACAAGTTTGCCTGCTGTATTTAATCTCAATAATTGGGTTATAAAAAGTGCATGCAGCCATTGTAGTAAATCGAGATTTCGACTGAGCAGTTTCAATAAAATTATCTAGAGCTGGTGAGAAATGATGAATTGACGAACTTTCTTGCATACTGATCAATTTTTAGAAAAGAAGAATTAACGCTAATATTGCCATTTTTTTCCAATACAGAAGGAACAAATAGTGAAGAAAGACTTTCTATTGGATAAGAAAGTTTGCTTTACTAAACGAACCGTCAAAATGATGTCAATAGATGATGAAGACAAGCCGCCAGCGCCTCCAGTTCGCAACACAAGTGTAATTAGGTAAAACGGGCGTTTTTTTGTATTGCAATAAGTATGGTGGGAGAGAATTTTGTCACGTCGTTTTAACTGCATTTCGAAAATGTACTAACAAAATATTTAAAATTTTTAGAATGGATCCACCAGCTTTATCCTTGCTGGACCGTCCATTACCAAAAGAGCCCAGTAATGAAAAAAAGAAATTAGGAAAAAATAAGGGTAAAATGACGAAAAGCATAGGAATTTCTACTGCTATGGATAAAATGGTCATCTCTGGTCCCACAAATTTTTCTCATAAAGTACACGTTGGATTTGACACTCAAACGGGAGAATTTACGGTAATTTTTCGACTTACTTTTGCCTCAATTTTACGCACATTATCCTCCCAAATGCACTCAACCGTTCAATTTTTTACTCAAGTGTGAATGGAATATGAAACTGAAACTGTGAATAGTAATTTGCATTAAAAAAATAATTAAAATGTTTCGACGCCATGAAATGCACTTTAATCTACGAATGATCTGCAATAATTTTTCCCAAAACTGAATTCAATAAAAAATGTGCTAATGATAATTAAATAATTTTGCTTATGCTGATGTTTGACTGACATACATGCTATTCGAAATCAACAGCCTTTGACAGTAAGTGCGAGTGTTTTCATTGATTTAATGTGTGTTGTGTAAAAATGGAGCAATAGTGATTACACATAACATGCTTATTTTTTTAATTTCATTCCCTAAAATAAATTTTGTCATCCCTATCCAAAATGTCTACTTTCTGTTGCATTTTGTAAACATGCACCTCACACATTTACTGAAAAAGTCACCAATCGTACGTAGCATCAATATGTTCATCTAAAATATTGACATTTCACGTAAATTTCTTTCACAACTACAGGGAATGCCTCAAGAATGGAAAACGATGTTGAATAGCTCAAATATCTCCAAGGAAGAACAGAAAATGCATCCGCAAGCAGTTGTTGATGTACTAAAATTTTTAAATTCAGAAAGTAACAACAAGAACTCAAAGTTTATGACAGCAGCCAAAATATCCAGTGGTAATGTTTTTGCTATATTGTGTGACTCATTGAGGAAGGCCTTCTATACACATATTGTAAAAGTACAACTCCTATTTGTCTTTTAGATTCCAACAGTAGTAGAACCCCAACGTCCGGAAGTCACCCATCTAGTACTCCTCCTACAACCCCTGAAACCCCATCAGGAAAAGATTATGATCATGACAGTCAAAATGAGCCTAATCAAGCTGAACTAAATTGTAGCTCTTTCAGTGTAGTTAATCCTTTGAACTACTACCATCAACAAAATGCGTCTCCCTACAAAAATCAATCCACCAAAGGTAGCCCACAACACTTTCCTAATTGTAAACCATATGTGTCCCCACCACCTCCTGTGGCCTCTCGACCCGAGAAAACGAAATCAATATATACTCAACCGGTGGAGCATAGTGAAAAGAATGCCATAAATGGATCATTTCTGGACAAGAACTGTAATGCAGCTTTAGCAAATAATTTATCCTCTGGGTACCATGAAACGCCTGGTGCATCTCCTACAGGAAGTCAACATGGCATTGGAGTCAGCAATGTGACAACTGGTTCAGAAGGGGGAGGGGACTCTTCGTCTGGGGGAGTTATACTTGCTTCTGGAAATCCGGAACGCGTGGAGAGACTGAAGAAGAAGAAAATGAGTGATGAAGAAATTTATTCAAGATTAAGAGGCATAGTTAGCATTGGTGATCCTAATAAGAAATATACTAAACTGGAAAAAATTGGTCAAGGTGCTTCTGGCACTGTTTTTACTGCCTTGGAAGCCTCCACTGCTCAACAAGTCGCCATCAAGACAATGAATTTAAAGCAACAGCCAAAGAAAGAACTGATTATCAATGAGATTCTGGTGATGCGACAAAATAAGCATCCTAATGTGGTCAACTATTTGGATTCGTATCTAGTTAATGAAGAGCTTTGGGTAAGCTAAGTGCTCATTCAGTCATTATTCAGGATCAATTTTGAAAACTCATAAATTAAGTTGCATTAATTACATTTTAAAAACAGGTGGTGATGGAGTATTTGCCGGGCGGGAGCTTGACTGATGTAGTGACAGAAACTTGTATGGATGAAGGCCATATTGCAGCTGTTTGTAGGGAAGTCTTACAAGCGTTAGAGTTTCTGCATACGAATCAAGTAATTCATCGTGATATTAAGTCCGACAATATTCTCTTGGGGATGGATGGATCTGTCAAATTGAGTAAGGAAATGGTTAATTGTTGTTGTTTGCTCGAGTTTTAACAATTTCTTAAATTAAATGCTGTTTTATATTTTTAGCTGACTTCGGTTTCTGTGCACAAATTAGCTCAGAACAAAATAAAAGAACTACAATGGTGGGAACGCCTTACTGGATGGTAAGTGATTATTTGAAAGAACTATTTTCCCTCCCTATACTAATTATGTTCGGTTGTAAATAAAATCACATTTAAATATAGGCTCCAGAAGTTGTTACTAGAAAGCATTATGGGCCTAAAGTAGACGTGTGGTCGCTCGGAATTATGGCTATTGAAATGATTGACGGCGAGCCACCATATTTGAATGAGAATCCTATCAAGGTAACCATATTACTGAACTAGAGTTGTGGATTAAATGAATTAAATCAAGATTTGAATTTGTACTTTTGTTATTTTAGGCTTTATACTTGATTGCAACAAACGGAAAACCAGAAATCAAAGACCGAGATAAATTAACTGCGGAATTTCAAGATTTCCTTGATGCCTGCCTAGAGGTTGATGCAGAAAGTAGGCGCTCAGCCTCCGAATTATTGAGACATAAATTTTTGCAAAAGGCTAAACCACTTACGAGCCTCACACCATTAATTCTTGCAGCTAAAGAGGCCACCAAGCGTGGATGTTAATTATTCATTCCAGTTTTACGCCTTGTCCTCTTTCCCTGCGTAGTTTTTTCATTTTCATCAAATCTTGTAGTCTTGCCTATTCCCTATAGCTTTCATTGGGTCTTAAAGATGTGAATCTGTGCTGCTGTATAGAAATTGTTAGGAAATATTTTGTAGAACTAGCTAGTTAAGTTATGGTATTCTATGGAGCAAATGTAATGCAAAAAATCAGCGAAGCAAATAATTTTTTTTATAAAAGGCTGAGTGCATGTACAGTTCAGCTAGAGAGAAATTATATCATCATCACATTTTCAACCTGCATAAAATGCCATATAATTAAAAGCACAGTGCTTGCTTAAGTCATGTACATAATTTATTTTAAGAAGAAGGGTGTAAAAGATTTAAATTCAGCAATGCCATGTTTCTGTGCTTTGTATCTCTGTATGCCATAACCTGTGTTATATAGTAATCTACTTCTATGGCCATAACATTCTCTATTTTTGTTTTTCATCCCTTTACAATATTTTCATTGTTGAACTATTCATACATATTTCATGACCTGAAACTTTAGTTTATGTTGTGAAATTAGATGAACAGACAATGTTCTTTTTTAAGGTTATCAAGTCCCGTCGAAGTAATTGTTTTGTACTTTGTAAACGCAATGTATTACTTATTGGTGACTATTGTTGTTGTTTTTTCCATTTTTAAGACGTTTTCAGGCTATAAGCTTATCATAGTGCAATCTACTATGTATTTTGCTACAAAAGCTTGTAGCGCATATCTCACTAGCGGATCGACTGTGAAAAGGGCGTCTTATTTTGATACTAATATTTAGTCTGCCTTTGGATGAATTAGATACTGAAATTGCTTAACCGGGCAATCAGTCAGTAGTAAGTTAAAAGATCAATGCAGAGGAGGCGGTAATCATATAAATCTATGTCTAATCATATGTATAAATTAATGCAGCTCTATGAATTAGCAAAGCCATGTTTGTGTATATTTAGCAGAGAAAAATGATAAATTGTAGAATGGTAATTGTGTCTCCATATATATATTTTTAAGTGCGTATATTGTGTGCATCTTTTAAATGCAATCAAATAGCAAGTGTCGACGATTATATACAAGGTTAAACAATAAAATATTTGTTTTTTCGTAAAATTATCAAAATTTCGTCATTGTGGAATCTTATTTTATTTACTTTCGTCTTCAATGCTTTCCTTTCCATCCGGATATCAGTCATTTATTATAAATTTCGGATTTATAAAAACTTCAAGAACTAATACAAAGAGAAATCTTAGCTCAATCAAACTGACCAATAGCGATAGCGTTCTGAGATAGTTTTAGCGCGAAACCAATTTTTTTTGAAAACATAGCTACTTTCTCCATTCATTACTTTCCTTAAACAGTGTCTCTGGTCTCGTCTCTCGTCTCTGTCGATGTTTTATATTATTCCATCGTGTTAAGCAGTCAATATTATTTGCTCCAGGATTTAATGAAGTTAAATAAAGAAATCATTCAATTTGATATATTTCGTGCTACAATCTAGCAGCTGCAAAAGAATGAAAATCGTGAAAAAGCGATGGCTATGAAAATATGTTTTAAGTAATTAACTACAGGTGTATACGGTTTTGTCGAAATGAGTCCCAACAGCAAAAAAAGAAGCCCTTTTAAGGACAAAAATTTCATCATGAAATATTGTCGCATGTGTGCCACTGAATTGACGCAAGGGGTTCTCATTTTTGGTCAAGAAGGGAAAACTTTGCACATACCTCAAAAAATCAGAAAAACACTATCAATCTTGGTAAATTGTGGAACAGTATTTTGTAGTTCAGTATGTATCTGTTTGAAGTAATGTCCTACTCAAGGTCCCTATAGTGATCAAAACAAACTCCTTCTCTACCAGGTCTGGCAATACTTCAATACTCAAGCAAAATATTTTGAAATTTTGAAAGGGGGCTCAATTTGGGCTCAATGTGAAACTAATGT
>Ga0210040_10001311_pt1 | contig 38033 bp, 38 predicted proteins | sample CryGeyCG12114_NA_FD_185462 | JGI IMG/M metagenome (GOLD analysis project Ga0210040, IMG submission 185462) | Groundwater microbial communities from aquifer - Crystal Geyser CG19_WC_8/21/14_NA (SPAdes) (version 2) | ecosystem: Environmental > Aquatic > Deep subsurface > Groundwater | place: USA... | reverse complement strand
GCGTTCGAAATAGGGGCCGGGCGAGCGATCGTCCGGCCCCTTTCGTTTGCCGGCGATACTTGGACCGATCCGAACAGGCCCGCTGCCTCACACCCGCAGCTTGCGGGCGTCACATTCGCCCGCCATGCTGCCTGCCAAATGGGGGGAGCGGACGATGGGGGCACGACATTGGGGCTGGGCGGCGCTGGCGATTGCTTCGTCGGTTGCCGCGCAAGACATTGCGCCGAGCACGCCCGCCACGCAGGCGCCCTCCGCCCAAGGCGACGTGTCGGTCACCATTTACAACAACGACCTAGCCCTGGTGCAGGACGTGCGGCAGCTCGAGCTTGGCAGCGGTCGCGTGCGTCAGGACTTCCCCGACGTGTCCGCCGCGATCCGGCCGGAAACGGTGACGCTGGCGGTTCCGGGCGCCACAATTGTCGAGCAGAATTTCGATTACGACCTGCTCAGCCCGACCAGCCTGATGGAAAAGGCGGTGGGGGAGACGATCACGCTGGTGCGCACCAACCCTGGAACCGGCGCGGAGGTGCGCGAGCGCGCCAAGGTGCTGGCGGTGAATGGCGGTGTCGTTCTGGACGTCGGCGGCCATATCGAAGTGCTGCGTGACGACGGCCTGCCAGTGCGGGCGATCTTCGACAAGGTGCCGGACAGCCTGCGCGCACGGCCGACCCTGTCCGTCACCCTTGCCTCGACCCGCAATGGGCGCCGTCCGGCAACCTTGTCCTACCTCAGCCGCCAGCTCGGCTGGGTCGCCGACTACGTCGCATTGTACGACCAGGCAAAAGGCACGATCGACGTCCAGGGCTGGGTGACGCTGCGCAACACCACCGGCACGACGTTCACCAACGCGCGCACGCTTCTGGTCGCGGGCGATGTTGCCAGCGAGGGCCAGCCGAACCGCTTCGGCAACCTGCAGCCGCCATCGCGTCCGGTGCGTGCCGCGGGCACGGAAAGCGCCAGCCGCGAACAGCTTGGCGACTTCTACCTTTACCCGCTGCCGGTGCGCACCACGATCGCGGACAAGCAGACCAAGCAGGTCAGCTTTCTGGACGTGAAGGGGGCCACGGCAACGTCGGCCTATGAATACCACAATGGATGGCTAGCGACGCGTGAACAGCCCGCCAGCGCCGCCAGCACGCTGCGCTTTTCCAGCTCGCGCGCGGGCGGGCTTGGCGATGCGCTGCCCGCTGGTACGGTGCGGGTGTACATGCGCGACGCACGCGGGCAGGCGCAGTTCACGGGAGAGGCAACGATCCCGCACACGCCACAGGGATCGTCGATCGCGCTGACCACCGGCGACGCCTTCGACGTCAAGGTGCAGCCCATCGTGGTCAAGCGCACGGCTCTCGGCGGATCACGATTCCGCACCGACATGCGCTATGTGGTCACCAATGCGCGCGGCGTGCCGGTGACGGTGGACGTGTACCAGGATGGCCTGGACTACAGCTTCACCGACACCCGGATCGTCGCGGAAAGCCTGCGCAGCGAGCGTCCCGAGTCGAACACCGTGTTGTGGCACGTGCAGGTGCCTGCCAACGGGTCGACCACGCTGACCGCCACGATCGACACGCGCTACTGATGCGCGGGCGGTTCGCCGCGCTTCTTGGCCTGCCGCTGGTTCTTGGCGCAGCACCGCAGGAGAGCGCGGACACGGTAGCGCCGCTGGTGAAGTCGGCTGCCCCTGACGAGGTGGCCGTCACTGTGTACCGCAGCCCATACGGTAGCGGTGCCGGCGCCTTGAATCTTCAATGGCTGAACGGCTTTGCGCTGATCACGGAAATGCGCACGCTTCACCTTCCGGCCGGCCCCGCGACGATCCGGTTCGAGGGCGTGGCAGGCGGGATCGTGCCTGCGAGCGCGATTATCAGCGGTTTGCCGGGCGGGGTGATCGAGAAGAACCGGGACGAGCGCCTGCTGTCCGGCGCCGCGTTGGCAAGCGGCTATCTTGGTCGTCGTGTCACCCTGACCCGCACCGATCGCGCGAGTGGCCGACGGCGCACGCAGGACGCAGCCATCGTGGCGGGCCCGGCAGGGGGCGTCGTGGTTCGTACCCCCGATGGGGTGGAGGCGCTTGGCTGTTCGGGGCTCGCCGAAGCCCCCCGGTATCCGTCCGTGCCGGCGGACCTGACCGCCGGGCCGGTGCTGGCCGTGTCCACCAACAGTTCCGCCGCGCGAACTGTCACGGTGACCCTGTCCTATCTGACCAGCGAATTCGACTGGTCGGCGAGCTATGTCGCAACGATGGCAGCCAACGGCCGCACGCTGGACCTGTTCGCGTGGCTGACGCTGGCCAACGGCAACGCCGAAAGCTTTCCAGCGGCGCAGGTGCAGGCGGTCGCGGGCAGGATCAACCATCGCGACGAGCGCTTTCGCGTCTTTGCCCGGCCGCTCCAGCTGTCCTGTTTCCCGCTGGGCACCACCACATCGGACCTGCCCGACCGAACGGCAGAGCAAGCCGAAGCGTCGGAAGACATTGTGGTAACCGGGATGCGGATAATGGAAGTCTCTATGCCCGCTCCGCCTCTTGTCGAGGCCCCGCCGCCGCCTCCACCCCCTGCTCCGGAGAGTTTAGGTGACTTGAAGCTTTACCGCGTTCCAGAGCGGGTGACCGTCAATGCCCGCGGCCAGAAACAGGTCGCGCTGCTTGCTCGCTCGCGGGTTCCTTTTCAGCGGCTCTACCGCTCCACCCTGTCGCCGCTAGCGATTGTTCCGATGTCGCCGAGCAGCATCGTGCTGCGTCTAGACAACCGTGCCGACGCAGGGCTCGGCATCCCGCTTCCGGCGGGCTCGACGACCCTCTACGCCCAGCGCGGCAGGGAGAAGTTGCTCGTCGGAACCGGTGACCTGTCGGACAAGGCGGTGGGCGAAACGGCTCGCATCGCAGCCGGGCAGAGCGCGCAGGTACTTGTCTCACAATCCACGCCCGAGCGGGACCGTGGCAAGGTGACGGTCACCAACGCCAACCCGTTCGCGGTTTTCGCCGAAATCGCGGTGCGGGCGCCGCCGGCCAACGTCCGTGCCTCCGCATCGCTTGTCACCGTGGACGGATTGCCGACCTGGACGGTTTCGGTCCCCGCCAACGGCAGTCGCACGCTTACCTATACGATGCGCAACTGACGCGGGGACAGGCTGGGACTTGATCGCCACGGCGGCAGGGGACAAGGGCTTGCGTCTATGGCCGACCAACTCGACGCCCTGCGCGACCAACTCCTTGCCGCGATCGACACCGCACCTGCGCTCGACACGCTAGAAGCCTGCCGTGTCGATGCGCTCGGCAAGCAGGGACGCGTTACTCAGCTGCTCAAGACTCTGGGCGCGATGTCACCCGAACAACGCCAGGTGGAGGGCCCCGCCATTCATGGGCTGCGCGAGGCGGTCACCGCCGCCATCGCGACCCGCAAGTCGGCGCTGGAGCAACTCGCGCTCGACGCCCGGCTTTCCGCCGAGCGCGTCGACCTGACGCTGCCAGTGGACGCGGCGCCGACCGGCACCATCCACCCGGTCAGCCAGGTCATGGACGAACTGGCGGAGATCTTCGCAGACCTCGGCTTCGCGGTCGCGACCGGGCCTGAGCTCGAAACCGACTGGCACAACTTTACCGCGCTTAACATCCCCGAGACGCATCCTGCGCGCGCGATGCACGATACCTTCTACCTCGCCGGCCAGGAGGGGACCGGGGGCATCGACGATCGCGAAACGCCACGCGTGCTGCGCACCCACACCAGCCCCGTGCAGATCCGCACCATGCTGGCGAACAAGCCGCCGATCCGCATCATTGCGCCTGGCCGCACCTACCGCTCCGACTCCGATGCGACCCACACGCCGATGTTCCACCAGGTCGAAGGGCTGGTGATCGACAAGGGGATCACGCTCGGCCACCTGAAGTGGACACTAGAGACGTTCCTGAAGGCGTTTTTCGAGCGCGACGACATCGTGCTGCGCCTGCGCCCGAGCTATTTCCCGTTTACCGAGCCGTCCGCGGAGATCGACGTCGGCTACACGATCGAGAAGGGCAAGCGGGTCATCGGGGGTTCCGGTGGCGGCTGGCTCGAGGTGCTGGGCAGCGGCATGGTGCACCCGAAGGTTATCGAGGCATGCGGCCTCGACCATGCCGAATGGCAGGGCTTTGCCTTTGGCTGCGGAATTGATCGACTGGCGATGCTCAAATACGGGATGGATGACCTGCGCGCGTTCTTCGACGGCGATATCCGCTGGCTGAAACATTACGGCTTCTCCGCACTGGACGTGCCGACGCTGAGCGGGGGAGTGGGGGCATGAAGTTCACGCTGGGCTGGCTTCGCGACCATCTCGAATTCGACGCCGATGTGAATGCGGTGGCCGACGCGCTGACCCGCGTCGGCCTCGAGGTGGAGGGCATCCATAACCCCGGCGACGCGCTCGCCCCGTTCCGCGTCGCGCGCGTGCTGGCCGCCGAGCGCCACCCGCAGGCGGACAAGCTGCAGGTGCTCTCCGTCGACGCGGGTGATGGTCCGCTGCAGGTCGTGTGTGGCGCGCCCAATGCCCGCGCGGGGCTGGTCGGCGTATTCGGCGCGCCGGGCGCCTATGTCCCGGGCCTCGACGTCACGCTCAAGATCGCGAGCATTCGCGGCGTCGAATCGAACGGCATGATGTGCTCGGCCCGAGAGCTGGAGATCGGTGAGGGCCATGACGGCATCATCGAACTGCCGGCGGACGCGCCGGTCGGCACCAGCTTCTCCGACTATGCCGGGCTGAACGACCCGGTCATCGACATCTCGGTCACGCCCAACCGCCCCGACTGCATGGGCGTCCGCGGCATCGCGCGCGACCTCGCCGCGGCGGGGCTGGGCACGCTAAGGCCGTGGCGTCCCGGCACCCTGCCGGGCGGCGCAGCGCCGCTCGCCGAGCCGCAGGGCGAAGCGCCTGAGGTGCGCACCGACGATCCGGCCGGCTGCCCCGCCCTGTTCGCGCAGGCGGTGGCGGGCGTCGGCAATGGCACATCGCCCGACTGGCTGCGCAGCCGGCTCCAGGCGGTCGGGCAGAAGCCGATCAGCGCGCTGGTGGACATCACCAACTATGTCATGATCGACCTTGGCCGCCCGCTGCACGTCTATGATCGTGCAACGCTGTCCGGCCCACTGGTCGCGCGGCGCGCGGTGGCGGGTGAGGAGGTGCTGGCGCTCAACGGCCGCACCTATCAGCTCACCCCTGCCATGACAGTGATCGCGGACGACAAGGCCGTGCACGACATCGGCGGCATCATGGGCGGCGAGCATTCGAGTGTGACCGACGGCACCACCGACGTGCTGGTCGAATGCGCATTCTTTGATCCCGACGCGATCGCGCGGACGGGGCAGGAACTGGCGCTCACCTCCGACGCGCGCCAGCGGTTCGAGCGCGGGGTCGACCCGGCATTTCTAGACGACGGCCTTGCCCATGCGACCGCGCTGGTCGTGGCGTTGTGCGGGGGCACGGCGTCTGCCGTGACCCGCGCTGGCGACGCGCCGCTCGGCACGCGCCACTACGCCTATGATCCCTCCCTCGCCGAAACGCTGGGCGGCCTTGCCGTCCCGCCGGATCGCCAGCGGCAGATCCTTCAAAGCCTGGGCTTCTCGGTCAGCGATGATTGGCAGGTCACCCCGCCGACCTGGCGACGCGACGTCGACGGCACCGCCGACCTGGTCGAGGAAGTAATCCGCATCGAGGGCATCGACCGCGTCGCCCCGGTGCCGCTGCCCCGCGCGCCCGGCGTCGCCACGCCCACTGCCACCCCCGCGCAGAAGCTGGAGCGTCGGGTCCGCCGCGCGGCAGCGGCGCGCGGGCTGGACGAGGCCGTGACCTGGAGCTTCCTGTCCGAGGCAGAAGCCGCTCCCTTTAGCGGTGGCGCCTGGACGCTTGCCAACCCGATCAGCGAAGCGCTGAAGGTGATGCGTCCCTCGCTGTTGCCGGGCCTGCTCGCGGCGGCGGAGCGCAACCTGCGTCGCGGCGCGGGCAGCGTGCGCTTGTTCGAGCTCGGCCGCCGCTACCTTGCCGATGGGGAGCGCCCGACGCTTGGCCTCGTGCTCGCCGGCGACAAGCGCGCGCGCGGCTGGCAGGCGGGCAAGGCCGCAGCTTTTGATGCGTTTGACGCCAAGGCGGAGGCGCTGGCGCTGCTCGCCGCGGCGGGCGCTCCGGTGGACAATCTGCAAGTGATGGGCGACGCAGGCGAGGCGTGGCACCCCGGCCAGTCCGGCACGCTTCGGCTTGGGCCAAAGACGATCCTGGCCGCCTTTGGGGCGCTGCATCCAAACGTCCTTCGCGCGTTCGACCTGGACGGGGCGGTAGTGGCGGTAGAGCTGTACCTCGACGCGATCCCGGCCCGGCGCGGCACCGGCTTCATGCGCGCGGCCTACACGCCACCTGCGCTCCAGCCGGTCCGTCGCGACTTCGCGTTCACCGTGCCCGGCGATCTCGCCGCTGACGCTCTGGTTCGTGCGATCCGGGGTGCTGACAAGGCCGCGATCGTTGCTGCGCGCGTGTTCGACCTGTTCGAAAAGGACGACGTGCGCTCGATGGCGGTGGAGGTGACACTCCAGCCCGGCGACAAGAGTTTCACCGACGCCGACCTCAAGGCGATCAGCGACAAGGTCGTCGCCGCCGCCGCCAAGACGGGAGCAAGCTTACGTGGCTGACGAGAACGAGAACGCGATCGACCCCCGGCGCGAGATGGTCCGCATCCAGTCGGGCGTCCTGTCGGCTGCCATCAACCCGTTCGGGGCGGAGCTGTCGCACCTGGAGCATGTCGGCGAGGAGGGGGCTAGGCGTGAGCTGATGACCGACGCCGATCCCGCTTTCTGGCGCGGACGGGCGCCGTTGCTGTTCCCCATCGTCGGCGCGCTGAGCGGCGGCGTGCTGCGCCATGACGGGCGCGACTATCCGATGGACAAGCACGGGTTCGCGCGACACTCGCTGTTCGACATTGTCGAAACCGGCGACGCGCACGCGGTGTTCGCGCTGAGCGACAGCGAGGAAACGCGCGCCATCTATCCCTTCGCCTTCCGGCTGGAGGTCGTGTTCCGTCTGAATGGGGCGACGCTGTCGATCGACGTCACCGTGGCTAATCCGGGCGATGCGCCGCTGCCCGCCAGTTTCGGTTTCCACCCGGCGTTCGCCTGGCCGCTGCCGGGCGGGGGTGAAAGGGACGCGCATCGCATTGCCTTCCCCGCCGACGAGGCGGGCGCGCTGAAAGCAATCGCCGGCGACGGCACGATTGCGACCGCCGAGGTGCCGAGCCCGCTGCAGGGCGGTCGCGTGCTGCACCTCCATGACGACCTGTTCGCGCACGACGCGCTTGTCTGGGACCCGGTGCACAGCCAGTCGGTCACTTATGGCACGGAAAGCGGCCCCAAGCTGGAGATCGCCTTTCCGGACACGCCGAAGCTCGGCATCTGGACCAAGCCCGGCGCGCGCTTTGTCTGCGTAGAGCCCTGGCACGGCATCGCCGACCCTGAAGGCTATGCGGGCGAATACCGGGACAAGCCGGGGGTTTTCGTGGTGGAGCCGGGTGGCGCGAAGCGCATCGGCATGAGTGTCACGCTGCAGCCCTGAACTGCGCTCGCGCCGCGGCGCTGGGCCAGATCGAACTACAACAGCCTCCCTCCGGTGGGGCGCTGGGTCGGGCTGTCCTACACGGCGCCGATCTGGCATGGCGTGCGCCGTGCACGCTTCCTATCTTTCGTTCACCTAGCGCCCTTGGCGCACCCCCGAGTGGAGAGCGCCTCTGCACCTCTTCGCTCCGCTCATTACACCTGTCCCAACCTCTCCTGATCGGCCCTCGAATGACTTCTCCCCGTCGCACCTTTGCGATCATTTCACACCCTGACGCCGGCAAGACGACGCTGACCGAGAAGCTGCTCTACGTGGGCGGCGCGATCCACCTGGCGGGCGAGGTCAAGGCGCGCGGGCAGAACCGTCGTGCGCGATCGGATTGGATGAAGATCGAGCAGCAGCGCGGCATCTCGGTCACCTCGTCGGTGATGACCTTCGAGAAGGACGGGGTCACCTACAACCTGCTCGATACGCCCGGGCACGAGGACTTCTCGGAAGACACCTACCGCACGCTGACCGCAGTCGATTCGGCCGTCATGGTCATCGACGCTGCGCGCGGGATCGAGGCGCAGACGCGCAAGTTGTTCGAGGTATGCCGCCTTCGGTCGGTGCCGATCATCACCTTCGTCAACAAGGTGGACCGCGAGGGCCGCTCACCGTTCGAACTGCTCGACGAGATTGCGGACATCCTGGCGCTGGATGTCACGCCGATGAACTGGCCGATCGGCATGGGCGGTGAGTTCGAAGGCATCATGGACCTGAAGTCCAACCGGATCAGCCGGCCCGATGGCGACAGTCGCACTTTTCAGGGCCGGACCGACGAAGCGGAGCTGTCCGACCGCTTCGCCGAGGAGGTGGAGTTGGCGCAGGGCGGCTATGCCGATTTCGACGCGGAGGCGTACCGCCATGGCGATCTGACGCCGGTGTACTTCGGCTCCGCGCTCAAGGATTTCGGGCCGGCCGAGCTTATCGCGGCGCTGGCCGATTTCGCGCCGTCACCGCGGCCGCAGCCTGCCGAGCCCGCCCCAGTCGCGCCGGAGAACAAGGAAGTGACCGGCTTCGTGTTCAAGGTGCAGGCGAACATGGACCCGCAGCATCGCGACCGGATCGCGTTCATGCGATTGTGCTCGGGCACGTTCAAGCGCGGCATGAAGCTGACGCCGACGGGGCATGGTAAGCCGATCGCGGTGCATTCGCCCATCCTGTTCTTCGCGCAGGACCGTGAGATCGCAGACGAGGCGTTTCCGGGCGACATCATTGGAATTCCGAACCACGGAACGCTGCGCGTGGGCGACACGCTGAGCGAGCGCGCGGATGTCCGCTTCACCGGCCTGCCGAACTTCGCGCCGGAAATCCTGCGGCGTGTTGCGTTGAAGGACCCGACCAAGACGAAGCAGCTTCGCAAGGCGCTGGACGACATGGCCGAGGAAGGCGTGACGCAGGTCTTTTACCCGGAGATCGGATCGAACTGGATCATCGGCGTGGTCGGGCAGCTACAGCTCGACGTGCTGCTCAGCCGACTGGATGCGGAGTACAAGGTTGCGGCCGTGCTCGAACCCGCACCGTTCGACACCGCGCGCTGGATCGCGGGCGACGCGGCGGACCTGAAGGACTTTGCCGACCTAAACCGCGCTGCCATGGCCAAGGACCGCGACAACAACCCGGTGTTTTTGGCCAAGTCGGCCTGGGAAGTCGGCTATATCGCCGATCGCTATCCCAAGGTGCGCTTCCTGGCGACGCGCGAGCGCTAGGGCGGCGGCTTAGTCCTCCGCCTCGATCCAGTCGCGCTTCATCGGCCGGATCGCCAGCAAGGCCAGCACGGCGGCGACAAGGTACAGGCAGACGCCGATCATCGCCGCAATGCCGAGCGACTGGTCGCCATGGGTCGCCTTCAGCGCCACGGAGAGCGCGCCCATCGCCCAAGGGCCGATGCCGAGCCCCAGCAGGTTGTTAATCAGCAGGAACGTGCCGGATGCGCCTGCTCGCATGTGCGAGGGTGCCAGATGCTGCGCGGCGGTGATGATTGGTCCCAGCCACAGCGTGTTGAGCGCGTTGGGGATCAGCAGGATGCACCAGGCGAGCACCGGGTTCGGCGTTAGGAAGCCGAGGATGAAGGTAGGCGCGGCAATCAGCCAAGCGATTGCCGGCACGCGCGCATACCAGGCCCGATCCCGCCGGGCGAGCCGGTCGGACACGACGCCCCCGAGAAAAATTCCGAGCGAGCCCCCGATCAGCAGCAGGGCGCCCATGAACTGGCCGACCTTGACCAGCTCGTTCGACGCCGTCCAACCGAACTGCACCGCGATGATCTTGGGCGCCCAGAGCGCGAGGCCGTAGCCCGCCATCGAGCTGCACCCGGCGCTGATCGACAACAGCCAGTAAGCGGGCTTACGGATCAGGATCGGGATCACGGCGGAGGCCGATGGGGCACCGGCCACCCTGACGATGGGCGGGTAACGATCACGCACCAGCCACAGGAACACGGGCGCGATCAGGATGCCGGCCACGCCCATGACGATAAACGCCGCCTGCCAGTTCACTGCCTGTGCGATCACGGCGCCGAGCAGCACGCCGAGCCCAAGGCCAATGGGAATGCCCATCGAATAGATCGCAATGGCGCGCGCGCGCCGTTCAACCGGGAAATAGTCTGCGATCAGCGCATAGGAGGGAGCAACACCGCCCGCCTCACCGACGCCCACACCCAGGCGGTACAGGAAAAGCTGCCAGAAGCCCGTGGCGGTACCGCACAGCGCGGTGAAGCCGCTCCACACGACCAGCGACCCGGCGATCACGCGGGTCCTGCCGATTCGATCAGCCAGCAGGGCCAGGGGCACGCCCAGCACGGAATAAAGCAGGGCAAAGGCGGTGCCGCCGATCGCCCCGAACTGAGCATCGTTGAGGTTCAGGCTGGCCTGGATGGGCTTTGCCAGGATGCCGAGGATCTGCCGATCGAGGAAGTTGAAGGTGTAAACCACCATCAGCATCGCCAGCACGAGTGTTGCTGGCCGCTGGCTCGCACGCGAGTCGGTCATGATCCTCTCCCTTGTTCCCACGATCATGGCTGATCCGGGGCGCGGGGTGAAGCGCTGGCGCTCAGCCCTTGGCGGAACCGTCGTCGACCAGCGCCTGCGCGAGCAGGTCGCGGATCGCGCGCAGGGCCGTTACGGTTTCGTCGGGGCCTGTCGCTGGGGTGCTCGTCGGAGCGTCTGTTGCCGGCACGCTCGGGGCGGGCGGCGTACCGGTTGCGAGCAACTGCTGAACGCCCCGCACGGTGTATCCGTCGCGGTTGAGCCACTGGTCGATGCGCCGAACCAACGCCACGTCCTCGGCACGGTAATACCGCCGGCCGCCCGCTCGGGTCAGCGGCTTCAACTGGGGAAAGCGCGTTTCCCAATAGCGCAGCACATGCTGGGGTAGCCCCGTGTCCCGGGACAACTCACCGATAGTGCGGAACGCGCCCTCCGCCTTCGAGGGCGACGCTGGCATACCGGATTCAGCCAGCCGCAACGATGCGGTCGCGCATCATCTGGCTTGCGCGGAAGGTGAGCACACGGCGCGGGGCGATTGGGACTTCAACGCCGGTCTTGGGGTTGCGACCGACACGCTCGCCCTTGTCGCGCAGCACGAAGGTGCCGAAACCGGAGATCTTGACGTTCTCGCCTCGGGCAAGCGCTTCGCACATTTCCTTGAGCACCTGCTCCACGATCTTCGACGAGTCGGCGCGGCTTAGTCCCACCTCGCGGTGCAACGCTTCGGCCAGATCGGCGCGGGTCAACGTCCCGGCATCGCTCATGAGCAGTTACTCCCCCTTAGCTGCGTCAGCAAACCTACATGACCGCTCCGCGGATCGGAAGGCCTTATAACACCGGCAATTGTTCAGTAACGAAGCACCGCCGCACCCCAGGTAAATCCCCCACCCATTGCTTCCAGCACGACGACGTCGCCAGGCTTCACGCGTCCGTCCCGCACCGCGACATCGAGAGCGAGCGGCACGGAGGCGGCCGAGGTGTTGGCGTGGCGGTCGACGGTCACGACGACCTTTTCAGGCGCCAGGCCGAGCTTGCGCGCGGTTGCGTCAAGGATGCGGGCATTTGCCTGGTGCGGCACGACCCAGTCGACGTCCTCTGCGGCCAGGCCGGCAACGCCGAGCGATTCGGTCATCACGGCGGACAGGTTGGTGACGGCGTGGCGGAACACCTCGCGTCCCTTCATCCGCAGCTTGCCAACGGTGCCGGTCGTGGACGGGCCGCCATCGACGTAGAGGAGGTCATTGTATCGGCCGTCCGAGTGCAGGCGAGTGGCGAGAATACCGCGGCCGCCCTCTGCCTCGCTCTCCTCGCCTTCCAGCACGATTGCGCCAGCGCCGTCGCCGAACAGCACGCAGGTCGTGCGATCGTTCCAGTCAAGGATGCGGCTGAACGTCTCAGCCCCAATAACCAAGGCGCGGCGGTGAGCCCCCGTCCGCAGCATCGAATCGGCAACCTGAACCGCGTAAAGGAAGCCCGAGCAGACGGCTGCAACGTCGAACGCGACGCAATCGGTGGCGCCCAGCATCGCCTGAACCTTGGTGGCGGTGGCTGGAAAGGTCTGGTCCGGTGTCGCGGTCGCAAGGACGATCAGGTCGATGTCGTCCGGCACGCGCCCGGCCGCCTCGAGCGCGGCGCGAGCGGCGTCGGTGGCGAGCGTCGCGGTGGTCTCACCCTCGCCCGCCAAGTGGCGGAAGCGAATGCCAGTCCGCTCGACGATCCATTCATCACTGGTGTCGACCTGCTCTGCCAGTTCCGCGTTCGACACCCGGCGGGCGGGTAGGGCAGAACCGGTGCCGGTGATTACTGCGCGGATCACGCGGCCTCCGCCGGGGTGATCGTCGCCAGATCCTGGGCAATGCGCCGCGTCAGGTCGGCGCGCACCATCTTGGCGGCATTGCCGATCGCCGTCGCGACGCCGAGCTCGGTGGCCCCGCCATGGCTCTTCACCACGATGCCGTTCAGGCCAAGGAAGACGGCGCCGTTGTGCACATTGGGGTCGAGATGGTGGCGCAGCAGCTCGGTCGCGGGACGCGAGATCAGAAAACCAATCTTGGAGCGGACGGACGAGGAGAAGGCGCGTTTGAGCAGATCGGCGACAAAGCGTGCGGTGCCCTCGGCGGTCTTGAGCGCGATGTTGCCGGAGAAGCCGTCGCACACGATCACGTCGACATCGCCGCGTGACAGTCGGTCGCCCTCGACGAAGCCGTCGAAGCGCATCGGCAGGCCCGTCGCGTTGCGCAGCGTCTGCGCAGCGTCGCGGATCACGTCCGTGCCCTTTTGGTCTTCCGACCCGATGTTGAGCAGCGCTACGCGAGGCGTCTCGAGATCCAGGATCGCGCGGGCATAAACAGCGCCCATCACGGCGAACTGGACGAGGTTGCGTGCGTCAACTTCCGTGTTCGCGCCCAGATCGAGCATGATCACGTCATTGTCGCCCAGCGTCGGCAGCGGCGCGGCGAGCGCGGGACGGTCGATGCCGGGCAGGGTGCGCAGCGCGAGCTTCGCCATCGCCATCATCGCGCCGGTGTTGCCGGACGATACCGCAGCGGCGGCGCGGCCCTGCTTCACCAGGTCGATCGCCACGCCCATCGAAGTGGTGCGTGCGCGACGAATCGCCTGGCTGGGCTTGTCCTCTGCGCCGACACGGTCGGGCGCATGAACGATTTCCGCGTTCGCGGTCAGACCGGGATGCGCGGACAGACCTTCGCGGATCGCGGCCTCGTCACCCACCAGCAGGAAGCGGAAGTCTTCGAACCGGCGACGTGCCTGGGCGACACCCGCAAGCATCACCGACAGCCCCTTGTCGCCGCCCATTGCATCGACGGCGATCCAGGAGGGTGCGGTCATAGCCTCATTGCTCAATCAGACGGGAGAGATCAGCCCTCGACCGAGACGATCTCGCGGCCGTTATAGTGGCCGCATGCGGTGCACAGGTTGTGCGGACGCTTCAGCTCGCCACAGTTCGGGCATTCGTGAAATGCCGCGATCGTCAGCGAGTCGTGGCCGCGACGCATGCCGCGCTTGGAAGGGGAGGTCTTTCGCTTGGGGACGGCCATCTCGGCACCTTAGCCTTTGAACAAATCAACAAGGGGACAAACCCGGACACCGCCGGCGTGACCGATCGAAACCGGCCGCGCTGGCACAAGGCGGCCGGACGCATCGCGAAGCGTGGCGCTATAGCGATATTCGGCCGGGTTGCAAGCGGCTGGAGAGGCAGGATGAAGTCGCGGAAGGTGGTGATTGGCGCGGATCGGACGCGCGCACCGCTTTCATAGCGGAAGAACAGCCTTGTAGACCAGCCAGTCGCCACGCCACGATCGTGTGCGGATAGGCCCGGGAGAGCGCATGACGACGTTTGTGGCACTGTTGCGGGCGATGAACGTGGGTGGGACCGGCAAGCTTGCCATGGCGGACCTGAAGCAACTGTGCGCCACATGCGGCTTCACTGACGTGCAGACCTACATCGCCAGCGGCAACGTCGTGTTCGATACGGCATTGCCCGCAGCGGCGGTGAAGAATGATCTGGAAGCGGCGCTCGCTGCCCATGTTGGCGCTTCTGTGCCGGTCATGGTGCGCTCGGCCGCCGAGATGGCAGCCGTTCGGGACGCCAATCCCTTTCCCGATGCCAACCCGAGTCGCACGGTGACCATATTCCTGGACGCACCGCCACCGGCCGATTCGCTGAACAGCCTGGTCGCGCCGGACGGCGAGCAGGTGGTGCTGGGCACCCGGGAGATCTTCATAGCCTATGGCGAATCGGTGGGTCGGTCGAAGCTGCGGCTGCCCGCAGCGGCAAGCGGCACCGCGCGCAACATGAATACCGTCGCCAAGCTCGCCGCAATGGCGGCGCGCTGACCCGCGACTCAGGCGCTGGCGAGCACCCGGTCGCCGACGAACGGGTTGCTCGCGCGTTCATGGGCAAAGGTGCTGGGTGCGCCGTGGCCGGGCACGAAAGCGGTGTCGCTGCCGAGCGGCCACAGCTTTGTCACGATGGAGCGCACCAACTGCTCATGATCGCCGCCGGGCAGGTCGCTGCGCCCGATCGAACCTTGGAACAGCGTATCGCCGACCAGCGCAAAGCGCGAGGCGGGGTGATGGAAGATCACGTGGCCCACCGTGTGGCCGGGCGTTTCATAAACGTCGAGCGACAGATCACCGATCGTCACCGTGTCACGTTCCACCAGCCAGCGATCAGGCTCGAACGGCGTACCCGGCAGGCCCCATTGGCGGCCGTCATCGTCGAGCCGGGCCAGCCAGAAGCGATCAGCCTCCGCCGGGCCCTCGATGGGAACGCCAAGCGCCTCCGCCAGCGGCTTGGCCATGCCGGCATGGTCGATATGGCCGTGTGTCAGCAGGATCTTCTCGACGGTAACGCCCGCCTTGGCGATCGCATCATGGATGCGGGGCAGGTCGCCGCCGGGGTCGACCACCGCTGCCTTCATCGTCGCCGTGCACCAGACCAGGGTGCAGTTCTGCTGGAGCGGTGTCACCGGAATGATCGCGACGCGGAGCGGTGGCGTGTCCTGTGTCATGCGCTGGCCGGTATCTGCTGGCTGATGCAATGGAAACTGCCGCCACCGGTCAGGATGTGGTCGGCGCGCAGCCCCACCACCTCACGATCGGGGAAGATCGCCTGAAACGCGGTCACGGCGCCAGCGTCTTCAGAAGCGCCATAGATAGGAACCACCACTGCGGCATTGCCCATGTAGAAGTTCATATAGCTCGCCGGCACGACATCCCCGTCACGGATCACGCGGCCGGGGGAGGGGACGGGCACCACGTCGAGCCCCGCTGCGCGCAAGCGGGCCGCCGCCTCTTGGTACACGCGCCAATTGGGGTCATTGTCCGCCCCCACCGGGACCGCAACGCGACCGGGCGCAACAAATCGGGCGAGATTGTCGATATGGCCGTCGGTGTGGTCGTTGGCGAGCCCGTCGCCGAGCCACACCACCTGCGTAAAGCCAAGGTCGGTGTGCAGCCGCTCCTCGATGTCGGCGCGGCGTAACAGCGGATTGCGATTGGGGTTGAGCAGGCACTGTTCGGTGGTCACAACGACCCCGGTGCCATCGCCGTCGATCGCGCCACCTTCCAGCACCCAGTCACTGCGCGTGACCTGCGTGTCGCGCCCCGCCGCCAGCCGCTCGCCGATCGTGTTATCGCCCGGCAGGTCGTACTTGCCGCCCCAGCCGTTGAAGTCGAACACGCGTGCCGATCCGTCGCCCAGCACGATCGGCCCGGTGTCGCGCAGCCAGATGTCGCCGAACGCCTCGATCACGACGTGGGCGAAAGGGGCGATCGCGCGCGCAGCGGTGGCTGCTTCATCGTCCGCGCAGACCAGCAGAACCTGTTCACCGCGCCCGTCCGCGTGAACGGCGCGGGCAAAGGCGGCGACCTCCTCGCGCGCGGGCTCCAGGTCATCGACCCAGAGTTCCGGGTGACTCGGGAAACCGATCCAGACCGCCTTGTGCGGCGCCCATTCGGCGGGAGGGACGCTGGTCATCGAACGGCCTTTGTGGTGGCGCGATCCTTGTCGCGGATCGCATGGAATTCGGCGCTGGGGTACCAATTGGGCCACAGCCCTGGCGTGTCGGCGAGCTTGCGGCCAAGTTGGTAGTAGACCGTCAGGTCCTGCACCGCGCCCGACCAGTCCCAGTTCGGGTTATATTCGTCCTGGGGCTTGTGATAGCGGTTGGCGACATAGTCCTCCGTTGCCGCATGGCCCGCCGCCGTGCCGCCCTTCACCAGATCCTCCCCGCCATCGCCGGCAAGCACCGGCACGCCGAGCTTGGCAAAGGAGAAATGGTCGGATCGGTAGTAGCCGCCGCGCTCCGGATTTGTTTCCGGGCTGACATGGCGGCCCTGAGCCGCGAGCAGCGGGCGCACCATGTCCTCGATCTCCGACTTTCCGGCACCGGTCAGCACGAAGTCGCGGGTGGCGCCGTTCACCGCCAGCACGTCCATGTTGACCCCGCCGACCGTGCGCGCGAGCGGGTACACGGGGTGTTCGGCATAATAGCGCGAGCCGAGCAGGCCCGATTCCTCCGCGGTCACCGCCAAAAACAGCAGGCTGCGCTTCGCCGGCCCCGCCTTGGCATTCGCCTGGGCCAGTGCCACCAGCCCTGCCGTGCCGCTCGCATTGTCGAGCGCGCCGTTGCAGATGTCATCGCCATTCACCGCGTCGCAGCGGCCCAGATGGTCCCAATGCGCCGAATAAAGGACATAGTCGTCGGGCATGGTCGTACCCGGCAGCACGCCGATCACGTTGCGCGACGCGCTCTTGCGAATCGTGTTGGCGAAGCTGGTGGAGAAGCGCACGCCCAGCGGCACCGCGCGAAAGCCACGCGTCCTGGCGGCGGCGGATAGCTGGTCGAAGTCCTTGCCCGCCGATGCAAACAGCTCGCGTGCCTTGGCTAGCTGCATCCAGCCGATCACCTGGCTCTGGTCCTGGTGGCCGCCCGCCTCGTCGAGCTCATATTGCGGGCCTGTCCAGGACGATTGCACCACCGCCCATGGGTAGGCGGCAGGTTCCGTCTCGTGGACAATGATCGCGGCGGCGGCGCCGTGCTTGGCCGCGTTCTCATACTTGTAGGGCCAACGGCCGTACCAGGTCATCGCGCGACCCTCGAACGGGCCTTCACGCGTCATCGTCTGCCAGTCGGGGTCGTTGACCAGCATCACCACCGTCTTGCCGCGCACATCGAGGCCGGCATAATCGTCCCAGCCCTTTTCGGGCGCGGTGATGCCATAGCCGACGAACACGACATCGCTGTTCGTGACGGCAGCGCTGGGGCCGACGCGATAGGTCGCGGCCACCATGTCGGTGCGGTAGGCCATGCTGACCGGAAACTTGCCGCCGGTAAAGGTGAAGGACGCAACGTTGCTGGCGGTGATTTCCACCATGGGCACGTCCTGCGTCCACGACCCCTTGTTGCCGGGTTTCAGCCCGGCCGCCTTGAACTGTTCGATCAGGTAGGCGACCGTCTTCTCCTCGCCCGGCGTGGTCGGCGCGCGGCCTTCATAGGCGTCGGACGACAGCTCCTTCGTCACGGTCTTCAGCGTATCAACGGAGATCTGCTGCGCAGCAAGCGGCGTGGCGGCGAGAAGGGGTAGTAGGGCAAGGCGGGCGAAACGCATGGCAGCTCCGGCGTGAACAGGCGCCCGATGTGCCAGCCGCTCCCTGGGCACGCAAGCGGTCGCTCTTGATTGGGCGCGGGCGCGCGCTAGCCTGTGTTGCAGGGGACAAGGGGGAACAGCTTTGGGGAACAGGGGATTTGTGGGCGCGCTCGCGCTCGCGGCGGTTGTGCTGGCTGGCGCGCAGGCGGGGGCGCTCAGCGCAGCCGAGCCGGGCACGCCCGTTAGCGTCGCTGGACAGTTCGGCGCGCGCGAAACCATCCGGCAGATCAGCCTGTCGCCCAACGGCAAGCAGATCGCGATCGTGTCTCCGCTGGGGGAACATGGCAGCCAGTTGATGGTGCTCGATGCCGTTTCGGCCAAGCTGTCGACAGTGTTGACGAGCGCGGGCGATCCGACCCGGCTGAGCTATTGCCAATGGTCCACTGACATCAGGCTGGTGTGCGCATTCACTGTGATCCGCAAGGACGGGAGCGACCGGATCGGGTTCGGCCGGCTGGTCACGCTGAAAGCCGACGGCAGCGACCTCAAGATCCTGACCGCGCGCCCCGACATGGACGCGCGTGGCTTGTTACAGGACGGCGGGACGGTCATCGACTGGGTCGGTGATGCGGAAGGAGGCAGCGCGCTGATGACACGCACCTTCCTGCCCAACGACCGGACCGGGTCGCTGACCGGCAGCTCGGACGAGGGGCTGGGTGTCGAGCGGGTCAACACGACCACATTGAAGCGGCAAGTGGTGGAACGCCCGCGCCCGTCAGCGGTCGGCTATATCTCCGACGGGCATGGCACGGTTCGCATCATGGCCGTGCGGCCCAGGACCAGTGACGGCTATCTGGGCGCCCGGGTCAATTACCTCTATCGCAAGCCGAACGGGCGCGATTGGGAGCAGCTAAGCACCACGGCGAGCGACGGAGGCACTGTTGACGGATTTGTGCCCTATGCCGTCGATCGCGACGCCAACGTCGCATACGGCTTCGACAACAAGGACGGCCGCACGGCCCTATTCAAGGTGGCGCTCGACGGGACATTGAAGCGCGACCTGGTCATGGCGCGCCCGGATGTGGACGTCGACGGCCTGATCCGGATCGGGCGCCAGCACCGTGTCGTCGGCGCGAGTTGGGCGACCGAGAAGCGCGAAACGGCGTTCTTCGACCCGGCGTTGGCGGCGCTGCGCCTGTCCATCGGTCGCGCGCTGCCCGGTACGCCGCTGGTCACGGTGGTGGACGCGAGCGCGGACGAGAACACGCTGCTGTTGTTTGCGGGAAGCGATGTCGACCCCGGGCGCTATTACCTTCTCGATCGCAAGACCCGCCACATGGAAGAAGTGCTGCCGACGCGGCCCCAATTGGCGAGCGTGAAGCTGGCCACGGTGAAGCCGGTCACCTTTCCCGCAGCCGATGGCACGCCCATTCCCGGCTATCTGACGCTGCCCGCGGGTTCTGACGGGAAGGACCTGCCCGCAATCGTGATGCCGCATGGCGGGCCGGGCGCGCGCGACGAATGGGGTTTCGACTGGCTGTCGCAATTCTTTGCCGCGCGTGGATTTGCGGTGCTGCAGCCCAACTTTCGTGGCTCCACCGGCTATGGCTCGGCCTGGTTTCAGCAGAACGGGTTCCGGTCGTGGAAAACGGCGATCGGCGACGTCGACGACGCGGGCCGCTGGCTGGTGAAGCAGGGGATCGCGGCGCCGAGCAAGCTTGCGATCGTTGGCTGGTCCTATGGTGGCTACGCGGCGCTGCAATCGGCGGTGCTGGATCCCGGCTTGTTCAAGGCGGTGATCGCGGTCGCGCCGGTGACGGACCTGGAAACGCTCAGGGCGGAGGCGCAGGGCTTTACCAGCTTCCGGCTGGTGGACGCCTTTATTGGGCATGGCCCCCATGTTCGCGACGGATCACCGGCGGGCAATGCCGACCGGATCAAGGTGCCGGTGCTGCTGTTCCATGGTGACATGGACCAGAATGTCGGCATCGGCGAATCGCGGCTGATGGCCGATCGCCTGCGCGATGCGGGCGGCAAGGTCGAGCTGGTCGAGTTCAAGGGACTGGACCACCAACTCGACGACTCCGCCGCGCGGACCAGGATGCTCGACCGGTCTGACAGCTTCCTGAAGACTGCGCTCGCGCTCCCCTGAGCGCGAGCGTCGTTGCGCGTCAGGGTGCTCCCTTGACGCCCGGTTCGTTGACGCCCGACTTCGTCACGCCGGTGGCCTGTTCGACGCTATGCTTTGAGAACATGAAAAAGCCGGCGCCGAACAAGGGCAGGATGGTGATGATCGCCCAGATCAGCGCTGCGCGGCTGGTGGCGAGCGATCCGCGCCCGCGCAGCACAAAGCCGATGATCGCCAGCACGATGCTCGCGACGATGCAGGCGAGCAGCACGCCAAGTATCGGGTTGCCAGATCCGTTGCTGCCCATGCGCGTCTTCTCCGTTGTTGGCGGGCGCCCGAACAGAAAAGGGCGGCCCCGCGGGACCGCCCTTTAATCACTTCAACGCTAAGGTGTTCCGCTTACGGCCGCGTCACGGCGAAGCCGTGACGTCGAACGGCGCTTGCAGCGCCGCCGGCCGTCCCCGCGGCGCTCGGTTTAACGCGAGTAGAACTCGACCACGAGGTTCGGTTCCATCTTCACCGGATAGGGAACCTCGTCCAGCGTGGGAACGCGAACGAAAGTGACCTTGGCGGTGCCGTCGGTGGCAACGTAATCGGGGATCTCACGCTCGGCCAGGCTCTGCGCCTCGAGCACCAGCGCCATTTCCTGCGCCTTCGAGCCCAGCGTGATCTCGTCGCCGACATAGCAGCGGCGCGACGCGATGTTGCACTTCACGCCGTTGACGCGAACGTGACCATGGCTGACCAGCTGACGTGCGGCCCAGATCGTTGGCGCGAACTTGGCGCGGTACACGATCATGTCCAGGCGCTGCTCCAGCAGGCCGATCAGGTTCTGGCTGGTGTCGCCCTTCATCCGGGCAGCCTCGGTGTACGACGCCTTGAACTGCTTCTCGGTAACGTCGCCGTAATAGCCCTTCAGCTTCTGCTTGGCGCGCAGCTGGATGCCGAAGTCGGACATCTTGCCCTTGCGGCGCTGACCGTGCTGGCCGGGGCCATATTCACGCTTGTTGACCGGGCTCTTGGGGCGACCCCAGATGTTTTCACCCAACCGGCGGTCGAGCTTGTACTTGGCGCTGGCGCGCTTCGACATTGTATATTCCTTGCAATCAGCAACAACGGTGGTCCCGGTTTCGCTCTGCTGGCTCTCGTTAAAGAGGGCAGGGCCGCCGCTTCACCGGGGTGCGGGGCCAAAAGCGAAGCGGCGCCCCTGGCACAAGAGGCAGCCGCGGTCAAGATTGGTCAGGCGTCAGGAGCCGCTTCCCGTCCCCGTTCGGCCGTTCCGCCGGCTGAGCGCGTCCGACGCCGCGGCGTTGTTTGCCGCATCGATTGAGGCCCATTCCGACTTCGTATGGCAGGTGCGCTTTGGCATGATGCTGCCGAGTACGGGTTCCCGGCGGCAGATCTTTTTGTCCGCAGGCGCATCAGTCGCGCCCGAACTGGCGGTCGCGGCGGAAGGGGAAGGCTGTGTCTGTTGCGCCGGCACGGGGCTGGCGAGCAGGGTAAGGCCAAGCACAGGCAAGAAGCGGATCATGGGAGACTCCGACGTGTGAAGTAGCCGGTTTGCCCGGACCGGGTCATCAAGGCAATGATGTTGTCCAAAGCTCACCGTCTGCCTTCGGTGAGTCGCGCCTCCTGTTCGACAAATGCCCGGCAGGTTACGACGACATCTCTCAGCCCGCGATCTGCTTCCAGGCCTGAGCGATTTCGGCGAGGTTGTCCGCCACCATGCGGAAAGGTCGGGGATCATGGCCGATCGCTGCGTCCAGAACGGTGCGGCGTGCCCCCGCGTAGAGGCCGGCGAGCGTTCGCGACAGGTCGCCGCCTTTGTCGAAGTCGAGTCCGGCTTCCAGCGCGAACAGGATAGCGGTTGCGCGGGTGACGCGGTCGCTGCGCACCGTGTATTGCTGGTTTTCTGTCGCCCATGCCGCGGCGCGCAACGCCGCAAGCAGTTCGTCGAACATGAGCTGCACCAGCCCCGCGCCATCGGCGGTCGCGGTGCGGCCGACCATGTCGACCTGGCGATAGGTCGCCGCCGGATCGCGGGAAAGAACGGTCGCGTAGGCCATCAGCTGTCGCTCTTGTTCCAAGCGGCGATCTGGTTGGTGAGGTAGGTCTGCGTCGCCTTGTACGCCGACACACGGCTGTTCATGCTGCTGAACTGCTGGGTCAGGCGCGTGGTCATCTGGTCGCGCTGGTCGTCAAGCTTGTCCTGCTGGCGTGACAGGTCATTCTGCGAACTGGAATATTTCAGCGTCGATGCGCCAAGCCCATAGATGGTGCTGCCGGCGTTCAAGGACAGCGAGTTGAGCGCTGCCGAAATGCCTGACTGGCCGTTGCTGGAAAAGGCGAATATCTGCTCCACGGCAGCCGGCGCGTCGGTCAGCGCGCGGGTAAGAGCGGTCGTGTCGACTTCCAGCAGCCCGGCCTTGGTCGTGCGAACGCCAATCGCGGCAAGCGTGCTGGGCGTGCCTGCCGCTGCACCCGGCACCAGCACCTTTTGCGTCAGCCCCTTGAGCGATTGCTCAAGCGAGCGCGCCGCCGGATCGGCGCGCAGCGCGCCGTTAATGGGGTCGGTCTGCTCAGCAACCAGCTTCATGACCTCGTTATAGGTGTCGACGAAGTTGGTGACCGCCTCCTTGAGCGCGTCGGTCGGGTTGGACCCGGTAAGCGACACGGGGGAGGAAGAGGTGCCGGTCAGCTGCAGCTTCACGCCCGCGACCAGATCGGTGACCGTGTTGCTGGCGCGCTCCACGGACACGCCGTCGACGACCAGCTGCGCATTGCGCGCGGTGCTCGTCATCGTGGAACCCGACGCGCCAGGGCCGACGTTCAGTGCCGAGAGACCATCGGTCCCGGTCATGGAAAAAGCCTGCGCCTTGCCGGTTGCGCCCTTGAGGGACAGGTAAGCGGTGCCGTCCGCATCGGTGACGACCGCCGCGGTGACACCCTTATTCGCGGCGTTGATCGCAGCTGCGATCTTGTCGAGGCTGCCGTCAGTGATGGTGATGTCGATCGGCGCGCTCTTGGCGTCGAACGTCGTCATCGAGCTACCATCGTCGGAATAGGTAGCTTCACCGAACCGCAACGTCAGCGTGCCCGTGCCAAGGTTGGTGGTGCTGCTGTCGAATGCCTTGGCCGACACGGCCGTTTGCCCGCTCGCAAGCTGCTTCACGGCGATGTTGGAGGACAGGGCGGAAAGCTGCGAGCCCTGGATGGCCGACGCGGTAAAGACGGAGGTGTTGCCGCTCAGCGGCTGGCTGCCGAGCGTGCCGCCCTTGACCAGCGTGTCGAGCGCGGTGGCGAAGGTCGATACCGCGTTCTTGAGCGTCGATATGCCCGAGATTTGCGCCGTCAGGGTATCGGTCTTGGACTTGAGCTGTTCGGTTTTCGCCGCGAACTGGGCGGTCACCAGCGATGACACCAGGCCGGCGGTGTCGACGCCAGATCCTGCATTCAGCGACGTGAGCAGCTGGCTGGTCGCGCTGGTGGTCGCGCTGGTGGTTGTCGAGCTGGTGGTGCTCGTAGTCGTGGTCATCGCGGATCCCCAGCGTAGCTTCCCCCTTAAACGGCTCGGCGGCGCCGGGCTTTAGCCGTCCTGGATGCCATTTTCGTCGAAGCGGGCGGTATCAGGCACCGCGATCATCGGCTGCACGCCGCGGGCGCGTTCGTTGATGCCGAACACAAAGGCGAGCACGGTGGCGATGGCGGCGTACAGGTCGTCGCGGATCTCCTGCCCCTCGCGGCTGGTGTAATAGACCGCGCGGGCGAGCGCCGGATATTCGAGCACGGGCACCGCAACTTCGCCCGCCAGTTCACGAATGGCGAGCGCGGTGGCGCCGCGGCCCTTGGCGACCACCACCGGTACCTGGTCGCGGCCGCGGTCATAGCGCAGCGCCACGGCGAAGTGGGTGGGGTTGGTCAGCACCACATGCGCCTCGGATACGGCCCGCTTGACCGATCGGTTCAGGATCGCGTGGGCGCGCTGGCGGATATGGGCCTTTGCCTCGGGCGAGCCTTCCGATTCCTTGTGCTCGTCCTTGATCTCCTGCTTTGTCATGCGGAGCTTGGAGAAGAGTTGCCAGATCTGCACGGGCACGTCGAAGCCGGCGATAAGGACCAGCCCGAGCGACATCGCGAACAGGATGCTGAAAAAGGTGCTGCCGAGCGAGTCGAGCGCATGGCCAAGATCGGTGGAGGCAAGGCCCATGGTGGTCTTGGAGGCCTTCCACAGCATCCACGCGCCGATCGCGCCGAGCAACGTGACCTTGAGCAGCGACTTGCCAAGCTCGATCCACCCCTGCGCGCCCAGGATACGCTTCAGGCCCGATGCGGGATTGATGCGGCTGCCCTTGGGCGCCATCAGGCCGGCGTTGAAGTCGATCGAGCCAAGCCCCGCCTGGCTGACGATCGCGGCGGCGACACTGATCGCGAGCAGGCTGCCGACCGGCACCGCAAGCGTCCAGCCAGCCTCGATCAACGGGCGCCAGGGCGACCAATCCTCCACATCCGCGCGGCCGAACTGAAAGCTTGCGGCCATGATGCCGGCACAGCCGCGCATCAGGGCGGGGCCGAACATCACCAGCCAACCGACCCCGGCCAGCACCACCAGCGCGGTTGCGAAGTCGCGGGACTTGAGGACATTGCCGTCGTCGCGCGCTTGCTTGCGGCGCTTGGCTGTTGGGGCTTCCGTCTTTTCGCCGAATTCCTCGCTCATCGCGGCTTACCCGAGCACCAGTCGATCTGCGGCGCCCAGCGCCTCGCGGATGATCACCAGCATGTAGTCGCCCATCGCCGGGAACGCGATCGCGAGCGCGATCACGCCCACCGCAAGGCTGGCGGGCAGGCCCACCGCGAACAGGTTGAGGCTGGGTGCCGCACGGCTCATCATGCCCACGACCAGGTTGAGGCACAGCAGCAGGAAGCCGACCGGCAGCGCCAGCAGCAGGCCCGCGGCAAAGGTGTAGCTGCCGAACAGCGCGACGTTCTTGAGGTGGCCGGCGTCGAGCCACGCGGCACCGGGCGGCAGCGTGTCATAGCTTTTTACCAGCATGTCGACGAGCACCAGGTGACCGTCGACCGACAGGAACAACAGGGTCAGCATGATCGTGAAGAACTGGCCAAGGGCAGGCGTTGAGCGGCCGTTCTGCGGGTCGATGGTGTTGGCAAAGCCGATGCCCATGGAAGAGCCGATCAGCTCCGACGCGATCAAGGGCGCGGCAAAGGCGGTCTGGAGCACGAAACCGATCGCGAGCCCGACAAGAGCTTCCGCGATCACGGCGAGAATAGTGGCAACGGCAAAGATCTGCCCTGGCGGCGCGATATGATGCGTGCCGAGCACCAGAAATGCGATCGCGGCAGTGGCCGACACGCGCACGGTAAGCGGAATCGACACGGCACCGAACACGGGTGCGACGACGAACGCCGCGCCGATGCGGACCATGATGAAAACGAGCGTCCAGACCTGGGGCTCGATAGCCAGGCCGAACCCTAGCATGGCGCAGCCAGCGAGCGCGCGCATCCTGCGCGCCACGCGGGCAAGCCCGGCCGGCGGGTCGGCACCGCCGAACCCGTTCGAAGACGCGGCTTTGCCGCGGCGCGGCCTGTGGACACCGTGAACGGAAAGGGTGGCCATGGCCCGCCGCGGCAAAGCCGCGTCGCCGGTCGATCGCTTCGCGTCGCCGGCCGCGCTTGCGCGGGCGGCGCGGGCGTGGCCGCGCCTGCGCTGCGCGTCACTTCACCAGATCCGGAATGCGCTCGAACATTCCCACCGTGAAGTCGCTGAGCAACCCTAAGATAAGACTGCCGAAGATCAGGATCGACAGCGCCACGACGATCAGCTTGGGGACGAACGACAAGGTCGCCTCGTTGATCGAGGTCGCGGCCTGAATCATGCCGATGATTAATCCGGAAACGAGTACCGGGATCAGAATAGGCGCACTGGCAAGGGCCAGTACCCACATGGTCTGGTTGGCGAGAGTCAGGAAATAATCGGCGTCCATAGCTCCCTCCCTGCCGCTGAAAGGTAAACGGCGCGTAAACCATGATCCGCAAGGGTCAGGCGGGTAATCGCCTCGGCCTCACGTCGCGAAACTGTTGGCGAGCGATCCCATGGTCAGTGCCCAGCCATCGACCAGCACGAACAACAGCAATTTGAATGGCAGGGAGATGATCTGCGGCGACAGCATCATCATGCCGAGACTCATCAGCACGGTCGCGACGATCAGGTCGATGACGATGAACGGCAGGAACATGAGAAAGCCGATCTGGAACGCGGTCTTGAGCTCGCTGGTGACGAAGGCCGGCAGCAGCACCGCATAAGGGATGTCGCGCGGCGAGGCATACGGGCCCGACTTGGCGAGCTCGGCAAACATGGTGACGTCCTTGACCCGCGTCTGCTTGACCATGAACGCGTGGAGCGGAGCACCGGCGGCCTGGATCATCTGCGTGCCGGCCATCTGGCCTGCGGCATAGGGCTGGATTGCCTGGGTGTTCATCTGGTTGATGGTCGGCGCCATCACGAACAGCGACAGGAACAGCGACAGGCCGATCAGCACCTGGTTGGGCGGGGTTTGCTGCAAGCCCAACGCCTGGCGCAGCACGGCCAATACGATGACGATCCGGGTAAAGCTGGTCATCATCAACAGGATGCCCGGCAGGATCGTCAAAAGCCCCATGATGATGAGGACCTGGAGCGACAGGCTGAGCGAGGCCGACTGGCCTGCGCCCTGCTGTCCACCAAGTTGGCCCAGCGCACGGTCCACGGCATCGCCGACGCCCGGAGCGGGTGCGGCGGCGGGGGCAGCCTGCGCAAAGGCGGGCATTGCGACCAGGAGAGCGATCATGATCGCCAGGACCACCCAGATCGCGCGTGAGCCGGTGCGGCGCGCGGGCGCGTCCTGTGGGCGGAACAGAGCGGGGCCCGAGCCAGCGCTGCGGCGGGTGACGGAAACGCTCACCGGGTCACCTGCGTGGTCATCGCCGACGATTTCTCGATCAGGTTGACGCCGCCGCGCCCGACGGAGACGAGCAGGTGCCGCCCCTCAAACTCCAGCACCGCCAGGCGCAGGCCCGGCGAGATCATCATGGTTTCCTTGACCGCGATCAGGCGCGTTTGCGGCTTGCCGGGCATGCGCCCTTCCAGCCGCCGCCACGCGTACAGGCAGCCGATCATCAGGCCGCACACCAGCGGCAGGAGGATCACGAGCTTGAGAATATAGGACCAGAGCATGGGATCAGGCCCGCCCGCCCGGCATCTTGTCCGGGTTGACCAGCTCGGTCATGCGCACGCCGAAGCGGTCGCCCACCGTCACCACTTCACCCCGGCCGATCAGCGTGCCGTTGACGAACACGTCGAGCAGCTCGTTCGCCTGGCGATCGAGCTCGATCACGGAGCTTTCGCCCAGTGCCAGCAGCTCGCGCAGCGTGAGGTTGGTGGAGCCGATCTCCACCGTCAGCTTCACGTCGACGTCCTGGAGCAGCCGGAAATTGGCTGCCACGCTGGCGTCGACCGGCATCCCGCCGGTCATGTCGTTCATGCGTCAAATCCTTCGGGCGGAATGGCAAGGGAAGTAAGGCGGATCGCGGCTTGGCCGTTGGCGGTGCCGACCGTGCCGAAGCCCAGCCGGTCGCGGCCGACCATGACAGGCACCTCAGCGCCGAAGCTGATCGGGATCACGTCGCCGGGCTTCAGGTTGATCAGCACCGACAAGGGCACCACCGGCTCTGCGAGCACGGAGCGAACGGGAAAACGCACGTTCATGGCCGCGCGCGTCAGCCCGGTGCGCCAGGCGGCGTCGGGCTCGACGGGCTTGGACACGACCTTGCCCGTCAGGGCGCTGCCGTGCGGCTTGAGGGCCGCAACCGGATACACGATGTCGAGGAAGACGGGCCGGGCCGTGCCGGCGGCGATGCCGAAACGGGTCACCACCATTGCATCCTCGCCATCGACGCCCGACAGCATCGCGGCGCTTGCCTCAACCCGGCCAGGCGAGAAGCTGAGCGGAGACAGCGGCTCCCAAGCGGCGGCGAGCGGGGCAGCGAGCAGGGTCCCGAGCCTCGCCACCATGGCCTCCGCCGCAGGCGAGAATTCGGCCGGCAAGGGCTGCGGCGCCGCGCCGGTTCCGCCAAAGAACAGGTCCAGCAGTTCAAGCACGAAGCCGCCGTCGAACACCGCGACGGCGGTGCCGCCCGGCTGCATGGAAAGCGGCAGCCAGGCTGTCAGCCCGTCGCCGCGCTCCGCGCGATAATCCGCGAACCGCTGCACGCTGAGCGGTTCGGCAAAGGTCCGGCATTCCTGCCGCAGCAACGGTTCAAACACGCCGCGGAGGCTGCGCGCGAGGCGAGCCGACAGGTGCTGCAGCGTATGAAGATCGCCAAAAGGGTTCAGCTTGCCCTGGCCGAGCACGCCGTGATCCGCGCCATCGACGCCGCTGCCCGCGCGGGAGCGCGTGCGGCGGTCGGCGGAGGTTGTCGCGGCGTTAACCATGACCTCACTGAACAACGAAATTGGTAAAGTAAACGTTACTGATGCCCCCAAAGCCCTCCTTTTGCTCCAGAACTCCGTTGATCGCCTTGGTAAGCCGGCGACCCAGCTGCTCCTTGCCAGCGGAGGTGAAAACCTGGTCCTCCGTCGTGTCGCCCAGCGTCATCAGCACCGCAGAGCGGACCGCAATGTCGTTGGTCTTCAGATTGGTGATGACGCTGTCGTCATAGGGCGTCGACACGGCGAGCCCGACCTGGACGAAGTGCACCGAGTTCTGGAGGTTGGAGGTGAACTCCTTTTCCATCTGGTAGTAGTTGGACGCGTATTTGTCGCCGCCGGGGCCGCTCGGGGGCTCATGGCCCGCGCTTGCCTCGCCGCCGCCATGGCCGCCTTCGCCACCTTCGCCGGGCCTCTTCTGCTCGGCCTTGGGGACGAGCTTGGGGCCATGTTCTTCGGCTGCGGCCGAACCCTTGGCGGCGTAAAGACCTGCCCCCACGCCGCCGCCAGCCAGCACCAGGGCGCCGCCGCCGATCATGATCAGCTTGCCCATCGTGCCCTTCTTATTGGGCGCTTCGTCTTTTTTGTCGCTCATTGGTCAGTTCCTCGCGCGTCAGGCGATACGGTGAGTGGAAAGGGTTTCGCTCGCCTCAACCTCGGCGGCCGGGGCGGAAGCGGGACGTGGCGCCGTGGCGGGCGCGGGGCGTGGCGGCTGCCGGTCCCCCTGCGCATTGCCGCCACCCACCTGCGAGTCGCCCAGGGTCATGCCCCGCTGTGATGCGAGCTCCGCCAGGCGCGGCTGTGCGTCGGCGAGCAGGGCGCGAGTTTCAGCCTGCGCAGCGTGGAAACGGACGTGCAGCGTATCGCCATCGCGGCGAAGGTTGACGTCGATCGAGCCCAGCGCGTCTGGAACAAGGCGGATGCGCGTGTCTGCCGCATTGGCATCGTCGCGCATGCGCTCGATCCGGTCGAGCATCCCATGCGGCCAACGGCCGTCGCGCATGTCGAGCGCGCCGCCACTCGCCGCGTCGGCGCTTGCCGTGACTGCGTGCGGCGCCAGGTCGGTGCCGGTCGTCGCCACGCCGGGCAGGGCGGCCGCATCGTGGCCGGTTGCGATCGGCTCCGCGCTCGCCTTCTCACGCGTGGAAGCATGAAGCGCGGCGGCAAAGATCTGCCCGGCGGGTGCGGCGGTGCCGGCCGGGGCGGGGGCGAAGGGCATCATGGGCGCCAGTGCCGGGGCCGGTCGGACGAAACCTGCCTCACGCGCCTCTGCCGGCAACTCGATCACCACGGGCCCGCGCACATGGGCAAGGGCTGGATCGCGGGCAAATGCGAGCAGGCCGGGCGCGCTTGGCGTAAATATCCCGACGTCACCTGGCGGAGTTGGCGTCGTTGCCGCCTCCTCTCCGGTCAGGGCCGCGGTCAGGGCCGGCGTCGCGGCAGGGGGCAGGGCGATCGGTGCAGCTGCGCCGCCGTCGAAGATATCGGCCGTCAGGACGGGTGTCGCGATGATCGGCGCGGCGATGATCTGCGGCGGCATCAGAGGCGGCGGCATCAGGGTCGGCGGCGCGAGCGTCGCCAGCCAGTCGAGGGGCGAACCGGCGGCATCCGGCAGCGGCTTGCCGTCTTCGGCAGTGTCCTGCCGTTCGCCCGAAACGACGTCGTCGCCGGACGTGGCGGGAAACAAGGCATCGAGAAAGGCCGCTGCCGAGGGCGCGCCACTGCCGTCACGCCGGCCGTGAGCGGCCTGGGCGGAAGCGGAATGGTTGCGGGAAGGGGGTGCCGACACGATCATGCCGGCTACTCAGCAATCTTCGTGCCGGAATCGCATCGGCACGGGCTGGGGTGCATCTTCCAACGCGCGCATGGCGCGGCGTTCGGCATCCTTGCCCGCGCGTTGAAGCAGCTTTTCAACGGCGCTCTGGTCGCGCTTGGCCGATCGGGTTGCCTCGGCTGCGCGGGCGTGGGCGTGCTCGGCCGCGCCGACGCGGGCGGCAGCGGTGGCCGCGGACTGGTTCAGGCGCTCGCGAAAATGCGCGGCGGCGCCGAGCTGGGCGGCGCCGGCCTGCGACACGGTAGGCGACACGGCGGCGGCGAGCTCGGCAATACGGGCGGACAGTGCGGTTTCGCTCGCCACCTTGTGCACCGCTGCCGCTTCTTCGGCGCGGGCGAGGCCGAGTTGGAGCGTGCGGACCCGGTGGATCCGGGCCAGCTTGCGTGCGTCAGCCATCACCGAACACGCCGGTCAGCTCAACTACTGCATCGGTCAGCGACACGGGCGTGTCGGAGTCCTGCTTGATGAACTCCATCACGGCAGGATGATAGGCCATCGCCTGGTCGATCGCCGGGTCGGCGCCCGACCGATAAGCGCCCATCAGGATCAGGTCGCGGTTCTCCTCATAGGTCGCAAGGTGACGGCGCAGCGTGCGCGCGGCGCGAATGTGTGACGGGTCGGCAATGTCGGTCATCACGCGGCTGACCGACGGGCCAAGGTCGATGGCCGGGTAAACGCCCCGCTCCGCCAGCTGACGCGACAGCACGATGTGGCCGTCGAGGATGGAGCGGGCCGAATCGACCACGGGGTCGTTGCCGTCGTCGCCGTCCGCCAGCACGGTGTAGATCGCGGTGATCGACCCGGTGCCATGCGCGTCCGCGCCCGCCCGTTCGATCAGATTGGGCAGCATCGCGATTGCTGAGGGAGGATAGCCGCGCGCGGAGGCGGGCTCACCCAGTGCAAGGCCGATCTCGCGACCCGCATGCGCAACGCGCGTGAGCGAATCCATGATCAGCAGCACCTTCTTGCCCTCGGCGCGGAAGGCTTCGGCGATCGCGGTGGCGCGCAGCGCGCCGCGGATGCGCAGCACGGGGGAATGATTGGCAGGCACTGCCACCACGACCGAGCGCGCCCGAGCTTCACCCGCGACCTTGGTTTCGAGGAAGTCGGCAACCTCGCGGCTGCGTTCGCCGATCAGGCCGATCACGACCACTTCTGCTTGCGCGGCGCGGACCATCATGCCCAGCAGCACCGATTTGCCGACGCCCGATCCCGCCATGATGCCGACCCGCTGGCCCTGGCCGATGGTCAGCAGCCCGTTGATCGCGCGCACGCCGACGTCGAGCGGTTCGAGCACGCGGCCACGGTCGAGCGGCGACTGAAGCTTGCCCGCGAGCGGCCATCGGCCAGCGCCACGGATCGGCCCAAGGCCGTCGATCGGCTTGCCCGCGCCATCGACCACGCGGCCGAGCAGCGCCGCGCCAACTTCCGCTTCACCCGGCGCGCCGGTCGGGCGAACAAGCGCCTTGGGGAGCAGCGGCGCGGGGCCGCCCAGGTTCATCAGGATGGTACGGCCGTTACGGAAGCCGATTACCTCCGCCTCCACCTGGTCACCGACGCGGCAAACGGTGCCAACCGGCACGTTAAGGCCCAGCGCCTCCATCAGCAGCCCGTCATAGGAGGCGAGGCGGCCCGAGACGCGCGGGGCGGGCGCAAAGGACGCGCCGGCAAGCCCGTCCAGATATTCTGCGGCGAAACGGTTCAGCATGTCGGGACGGGTACGATCTCGATCGCTTGGGAAAGCTGCTCAAGCCAATGGTCGGGACCGTCCTCGACCAGCGTCGACGCGCTTTCGAGAACAAAGCTTCCCCGCGACACAGAGGGATCGCCGGCGGCGAACACGGTCTTGGGCAGGCGCCCTTCCAGCAGCGGCACATCGTCCGGGTGGACGCGCAGCAGCGCTGCTTCTGCCGTGTCGGCGAGGAGCTTGGTCGCGCTTTCGATGCGGCCGGCGAGCACGTCGGGTGCGATGCCGACTTCACCCACCAGCTTGGCGACCAGCGCGAGCACGGTCTGACGCAGATGGTTTGCCACCGCCGCGCGGTCGATCGCGGAACCCGAGCCGATCTGCAGGGCCAATCCATCTACCAGTATCTGGTCGCGCAGGTCCGCTTCGCGTGCCGCCGCAGCCTCCGCCTCGGCCGCCGCGAAGCCTTCGGCGTAACCGGCGGAGTGAGCAACAAGGAGAGGGTCGATGCCGTCGTTCGGCTCCGCCACGATGACCTCGGGATCGAGCAGGTCCCAGCCCTCCGTCGCGCGATGACCGGGCTCGGCCGGGCTGAAATGCTTGGGACCAACGGGCTGGGGCGAAAAGCTTCTAGGGCCCACCGGCGCCGGAGCGACCCGCTCGCGAAGGTCCACGGCCGCGAAGACGGGCGTGGGGAACGCCTGCACCAGGGCAGCCGCAGCGGCATTGTGGCGCGCGGAAAAACCCGGGGTGAAGCCCGTTGCCTCAAAGGTACCGGACATATCAGACATAATCGTCGTCGCCTGCGCCCATCTGGATGGTGCCATCCTTGGCCAGGTTGCGCGCGATGGCGATGATCGCCTTCTGCGCTTCGAGGACCTCGGCGAGCTTCATCGGCCCGCGCGCTTCCATCTCGTCGCGGATACCGTCGGCGGCACGCGCCGACATGCAGCCAAGGAAGCGGTTGCGCGATGCCTCGTCCAGCCCCTTGAGCGCGCGGGTAAGGATATCGCCATCGATGTTGCGGATGAGCGTGCCCAGGTTCTTGTCGTCGAGCTCCAGCAGGTTCTCGAAGACGAACATCGCTTCTTCGATCTGCTTGGCGGTGTCGCGGTCCATCTTGAACAGCTTGGGCATGACCCGCTGCTCGGTCGCCTTGCGCGCGCCCTGCAGGATCTTCGCCGCTTCCCGTGTGCCGCCCAGCGTCACGCCTTGGGACGAGCCGCCACCGGTCTTGCGATTGGCGAGCATGGTCTTGAGCGTGTCCACCGCTTCGGGCGTGATCGGGCCCAGGCGTGCGACGCGATGCAGGATTTCCGGCTGTGCCGCCTCGGGCAGCAATTCCAGAACCTGGCCCGCGATCGCGGGGTCGAGATTGGCGATCAGCACGGCGGCAATCTGCGGGTGTTCCTTTTCGATCATGGCCGCGATCTCTGGCGCGTCGAGCCATTGCAGCAGCTCGATCTCGCATGCCGCTTCGGGCGGAATGATGCGGGCGAGCACGCTGCTCGCCTTTTCGGGCCCAAGCGCGCGGTGCATCACCGCTTCCACCTTGGGTCGGGGGTCGAAAGACACGCCCGAGCGCTCCCGCGCACGGTCGGCAAAGTCGTCGAGCACGATCTCGACCTCTTCCTCGCTGACATCGGCAACCTTGAACATCGCCGCGCCGAGCTGGCGCACCTCGTCGGGCTCCAGCTTCTGAAGGATGGACGCGGCCTCTTCCTCGCCGACCAGCATCATCAGCACCGCAGCGCGCTCCACGCCGTTAAAGGTGCGAGGAGCAATGGTGGTGAGCGCGTTCACGCCTTTGCCCCGGCGTCGGCGCGGATCATGTCGCGTACGGCCAGCGCCGCGCGGGATGGGTTGTCGCGGGTGAAGCCGCGAACCGCGCCGATCCGCTGGTCATAGCCGCTGCCGGGGGCCAGCTGGTCGAGGCTGACCGGGCCGGCGGGAACGGATACGCCATCCTCGTCGATGGTGGCGAGTTCGGCGGCAGGCGCTTCGGCCTCCGTCTTCTTGCCCATCAGAGCCTTGGCGAGCGGACGGACGCCGAGCAGCAGGACCAGCAGCGCGATGATCACCGCGGTGACGTTGCGCGCCACCACCGGCAGCCATGCATTGTCGTACCAGGCGGGGCCATCGACCGCGTCGCCTTCGCCGGCGAACTTGCGGCTGATCACGGTGACATTGTCCTGGCGGGCGGCGTCGAAGCCAACCGCGCTCTTCACCAGGTCGGTGATCTGGTTGATCTCCGCCGTGCTGCGCTTGGGGCCCTTTTCGGGGTCGCGCAGCAGCACCGCTACGGACAGGCGCTTGACGCTGCCCGGTGCCTGGCGGGTGACGGACACTTCCTTGCCGAGGTCATAGGCGCGCTGGAAGCTGTCGCTCTGCTTTTCCGGATTGGGTGCAGCGGCGCCGGCCACGGGCGCAGGGTCGACCGCGGGGGTCGCCTGCGGCGTGGACAGCGTGCTGGCGGGCGGAGGCGTGTTGCTGAGCGCGCCGGGGATGCCGCCGGGCGTGGCATTCGCGCCGTCCTTCTGGTTGCCGACCCAGTTGCCCGTTTCGGCACGTAGCGCGCCCTGCTTTTCATAGCTTTCGCGGGTCGCTTGGGTTTCGTCGAGATTGACGTCCGCCTGCACCTCCGCGGTGAAGTTGCCCGAGCCGATCAGCGGCGTCAGCAACGCAACAAGCTGGGTGCGGACCTTGTCCTCCACCCGCTGCTGCACCTGCAACCGCTGGTCGCCGTCGTTGCTGCCCTGACCGCCCGGCTTGGACAGCAGCGCGCCGAGCTGGTCGACGATGGTCACCGCCTCGGGCTTCATGCCGGGGACGGAGGACGCAACAAGGTTGATGATCGACTGCACCTGTGCGTCGGACAGCGAGCGGCCGCCCTGCAGCTTCAGGACGACCGAGGCGGACGGGGATGCGTTGTCGCGCACGAAGACGGAGGCTTCGGGCATGGCGAGATGGACGCGCGCTTCCGCCACCGCGTCGATCTCCTGGATCGAACGGGCAAGCTCGGTCTCGCGCGCCTGGCGCAAACGTTCGCCCTCGACGGCGCGGGACACGCCCATCGGCAGCTGGTCGAGGATCGCATAACCGCCCGGCGCCGCCTTGGGCAGGCCCTGGCCCGCCAGCAGCATCCGCGCCTTGGAATAATCCTCTTCGTCGACGGTCAGCGAACCGGTGCTGTCCTCGATGCGGCTCTTGATCGACGCCTGGGTCAGCGCCGCGGTGACCGCGGCCTTATCGGCATCGGGCAGGCCCGTGAACAAGGTTTTCTGCGTCGGGGTCGACAGCATCGACCAGGCGAGCGCAGCGGCGCCGATCAGTGCGACCATGAGCGCCATCGGCAGCGAACGGCGCACCGCCGGCTGGGCGAGCACGCCGCGGATCTGCTGAAGCGGATTGGCGAAGCGCTCGGGAAGCGCGGCCGGGGTGGTGGTGGTGAGGGCAGTGCTCATGACGCGTTACACCGGCATGCTCATGATGTCCTTGTAGGCGGACAGGAGCTTGTTTCTGACTTGCAGCGTGGCTTCGAACCCGACGCTTGCCTGTTGGCGGGCGAGCATCACCTTGGCAATGTCCACCGTTTCGCCGCGCTCATAAGCGTCGGACAGGCGGCTGGCCTGGTTCTGGCCGTCGTTGACGTTCTTCAGCGCGTCATTGAGGCTGTCGGCGAAGCTGGCAGGCTTGGCTCCCGCCGCAGGGGCGGCCGGCGCTGCCGCCGGCGCGCTGGACGCACGGGCCAGGGCCTCGTTGCGCTCCAAAATTTGCTGGCGCAGCTGCATGACACGGTCGATTCCGCCCGCGCCACCGATGGGGCCGACGCTCATGCGCTGATCGCCCAGCTACGCGGCGCGTCAATCTCTTCCCCCTGCTCGCGCGCCTTGGCCAGGCGATAGCGGAGCGTGCGCTCCGAAATGCCAAGGCGGCGCGCGGTTTCGATCCGGCTGCCGCCGCACTGGCGCAGTGTTTCGCGGATCGCGGCGAATTCGCTCATCTGCACCACGCGGCCAAGCGTCGCCGGGTGAGCGGCAGGTTCGTCATTGGCGTGGATCGGCGCCGCCGCGACCGGGCGGTCGAAGTGGATATGCTCCGGCTCGATCGTGTTGCCGGTCGCGAACAGCAAAGCGCGCTGGATCACGTTTTCGAGTTCGCGGACGTTGCCCGGCCATTCGTGGCGCAGCAGTTCGTCGATCGCCTCTGCGGTGGGCCAGGGCACCACGGCGCGGGTGCCGGCGTGGCGCAGGATCATGGTCGCCGCGAGCGCGGGGATGTCCTGCGGCCGCTCAACAAGGGCGCGGGTGGTCAGCGGGAAAACCGACAGGCGGTAATAGAGATCGGCGCGGAAACGGCCGGCGGCCACTTCAGCCTGCAGGTCGCGATTCGCAGCGGCAACGACTCGCACGTCAACGGCGACGGGCTGGGTCGCGCCGATCGGCACCACCTCACGCTCCTGCAGCACGCGCAACAGCTTTGCCTGCAGCGGGAGGGGCATTTCGGCAATTTCGTCGAGCAGGATGGTGCCACCATGCGCGGCACGGAAGAAACCGTCACCGCCCGAGGACGCGCCGGTGAAGCTTCCCTTCTGGTGGCCGAACAGCATCGCTTCCAGCATCGATTCGGGCAGCGCGGCGCAGTTCAGCGCCACGAACGGTCCGTCACGGCGGGGCGACAAGCGGTGCACGGTGCGGGCCAGCACTTCCTTGCCGGTACCGGTCGGGCCGCCAATCAGCACGGTGATGTCCGCCTGTGCGACTCGCTCGGCAAGGGCGAGAAGCGCCATGCTCTCGGGGTCGGCTGCGGTTGGCGCTTCTGCGCCGGCAACGGCGGCGCGAACCATGGCATTGCCGATCGCGCTAGATGCCGAGTCGAAGCGGATGCGGGCGGGCTCGTTGCCCCGCTGCGGCTCAAAGCGGGGCTCACCCTCGCCTATCACCAGCGTGCGAGTGGGCAGCGCGACGGGCTCGCCTTCCGCGAGAAGCACCGTGTCGCCGGGCAGCACCGGGGCGCCGGGCTGCGCCACGCCGAGGCCGGCGGCGCGAAGCGTCGACACCAGCGCGTAGCGCCGCCGAGCGATCTCGGGCGAGGGATGAATGGACGGCATGGATGTTCCCCTGTTCGGGCAGCCTTTTGCCGGTCCATTGGTAAACGCGCGGTAAAGTTTGCCGCCCGGCGGCAGATTATTTCCGGGCGCGCGACACGGGTGTAACGCGCGCGCCCGTCGCGCGCCGCCGGGCGCCCCCGCACATGAGGCGCGCGCGCGAGAACCGGCAACGGGCGGCAAGAACCGGCAAAAAATGTTCGGTGACCGGCTAAATCCTGCCGGCAGGCGGCCGTTACTCATCTTGGCGGCTCGGCGGTTCGGACACGGATCGAGGGGGGATCGCCGAAGCACCAAGGAGAATTCAGATGACCGTTATCGCTTCGAACGTCAGCGCCCTGCGCGCCACCAATGCTTCGGCCATGGCGTCGAGCGCTCTGTCGACCGCGATGGAGCGTCTTTCGACCGGCAAGCGCATCAACTCGGCGAAGGACGACGCCGCCGGCCTGGCAATCAGCTCGTCGATGACCGCGCAGATCCGCGGCATGAACCAGGGCATCCGCAATGCGAACGACGGCATCTCGATGGCGCAGACCGCGGAAGGCGCCTTGAGTGAGGTCAGCAACATGCTGCAGCGGATGCGTGAGCTGAAGGTACAGTCCGCGAACGGCACGTATTCGACCGGGGACACTGACACGATTAAGGCCGAGCAGGATCAGCTGTCCGCTCAGATCAACTCGGTCATCGCGAACACCAAATTCAACGGCAAGGCGCTATTTAGCTCGGACGCCAGCGACGTGACGATCCAAGCCGGCGCGAACACGGACGACACGATCACGCTGAAGCTGTCGGATCTGACAGCCGATTTTGACGACACCGAGAAGACTGGCTCGGACCTTGGCTTGGTAGTCGACTTTGAGGACGACAACTTCGCCGCCAAAGACGCATCGCTCGACGATTATGATGACGCGCTGAGCAGCATCGCTAACATCCGCGCCGGCCTTGGCGCGGCGCAGAACCGCCTCCAGTCGGCGGTGAACAATGCGACCAGCAATGTCACCAATTTGTCCGACGCCCGCAGCCGGATCGAGGACACGGACTTTTCTGCCGAGAGCACCGCGCTCGCCAAGGCGCAGAGCCTGAGCCAGGC